>Ga0075113_1000092_pt1 | contig 31983 bp, 51 predicted proteins | sample AntAceMetag02UKA_FD_69788 | JGI IMG/M metagenome (GOLD analysis project Ga0075113, IMG submission 69788) | Saline lake microbial communities from Ace Lake, Antarctica - Antarctic Ace Lake Metagenome 02UKA | ecosystem: Environmental > Aquatic > Non-marine Saline and Alkaline > Saline | place...
TATGGAGTTGAAAATATTTCTCAATTAGAATATATAAAGAAGAAAAAAGAAAAAACATGTTTAAAAAACTTTGGAGTTAAATGTGGATTATCCCTTATTGATAAAAGAAAAGAAGGAAATTTAAAAAATAATGGAGTTGAATATCCTATGCAATCTGAAAAAATTAAACAAAAATCTATCCAAACATGCATTAAAAAATATGGAGTTGAAAATATTTCTCAATTAGAATATATAAAGAAGAAAAAAGAAAAAACATGTTTAAAAAACTTTGGAGTTAAATATCCAAATCAAAATGAACATATTTTTAAACGAGCACTAAAAAATGGGGTTAAAATAAAACAATTTAGAAATATAGATCTTTATTATCAAGGCTCTTATGAACTTGATTTTTTAGAAAAATATTATGATAAATATCCAGATTTACAAAGAGGACCAACTGTTAAATATATTTTTGAGAATAAAGAAAAAATTTATCACAGTGATTTTTTAATACCATCTAAAAACCTTATAATTGAAATAAAAAATTCTTATTTAGCTAAAAGAGATAAAAGCAAAATAAAAGCAAAGAAAAAAGCCACTATTTCTAATGGCTTTAATTATATTATGATTTTAGAGAAAAATTATTCAAAATTTGAAAAATTAAATTACTCCTAATCTTAACATTTGATCTGCAGATAGTTGATGGCGAATACAAATATCTTTGTTATATTTCTTAATAGCTCCATTAAGAGTAAATAATCTAAAGAATGCCCTCTTTATCTTCTGCCTTTACTGTTAAAGTGCATACGCCAGCAAATGGCATGCTTACATAAAATTCTTTTTCCATTTTATTTGTTATTTTATTTGTTAATGACTTATATTTTCACCAGGCGTTGATACTGCATCGACTATAATTTCAATCATATTATAATAGCCAATATCACTTAACGCTATTTTTGTATCATCTTTTTCGACAACATCACCTGATATTAATTTAGTAAAATCTTCTTTATCTAATAATATTCTTTTCATATTTTTGTTTTTATTTTATTTTTATTACATCCATTTATTAGCTATTTTTAGACACGTTTCAATTTCTTCATAATCTGGACCATCATAATTTTTTTTGTGTAATAAATAATCAGTAGCTTTTATTAATCTTGATATTACTTCTAATTTTGAAAATGGTGCAGCATCTTCATAGGAAATAAATAATGAATCAATATTAGAATGTTTAGAACATAAATCATAAAGTTCTTTAATTTCTTCTTTATTAGGGGTTCTTAAATCCCATAATTCTAACAATCTTTCACGTTCTTTTAATTTGAGTTGTTCATCATAAAAACATTGAGCTTCATAGCTATCTCTTTCTTCTTTATTCATTTCATATAGAAATTTTTCTCTTTTTGATTTAGGTTCTTTATTTTCTATATCTCCTAAAATATCAAAACCAATATTTTGGGCAATGCAGCTATCTTTACCACCATAAATAGCTAATCGGTTAGTAACTTTTTTACTTTCATTTACTTTTGATTCTAATAATTCAATTCTTTTTCTTAATTCCTTTAGTTCATTTTCCATTCTAAAATAATTTTTTAGTTTTTATCTTTGCATTTAAACTAAATTTTTCGTTTAATTCTTTTAATAATCCTTCTTTATCTAATACACCAACTTCAGAATAAAGTTGATCATAATTTATTTGAAAAAATTCTGCAAATCCTATAAATATTTGTGTAATTGAATATGTATTTTCTACTAATAATATATCTTTGAAATAATAATACATTTTTGATAAATCATTTTTATCTACACGCTTCGGATTTTTATATTTTTCATAAAAAGGGCATTCTTGAAATTCATCATAGACTCGTTTTTCCAAAACTTTCATAGTTCTTTCTTCTACCATATTTTCAGACATAACATCTTTATATAGGTGAGAAATTTTAGAATCTATTTTCATAGGTTGGGTGAAGTTTTCATAATCTATATCACCGGAATTATAGGAATTATTTAAAATTTTATCTTCTTTCATATTATTTTTTTTTGTAATTAAAATTCATTTTTATAAATAGTTTTTTAGGCTATTTATTTAATTTACATCTGGAGAAAAAAGACCAATTATAGAACTATCAATAGAATTACTATATGAAGCTTTAATTTCTTGAGATGGATTTAATTTAGCTTGAGAATTAACATTTCGTTTATCACTCATGTGCATATCCATATCTTCTATTTGTGATGTTGTATCTTCTATAATTCTCATGAATTGTCTATTAAATTCAAATTTCTTTCTTGTATTTTCCATACCAGATACTCTGTCAGCCATATATTTTAAGTAATATTCACCTTTGGCTTTCATTTCAGGGCTAGTTATAATACCAAACAATCCATCAACTGTATGTAATAATGCTGCTGATTCAGAAACATTTGAAATTGTTAAATCAGTAGCATCCCAGCCGCTATTATGAGTTAATATATTATTTGCAAAAAACAATCTATTTTTTGAATCTATTTCTAAATCTATTGTATCAATTTCATTAAATTCTTCAATTGATATTATTTCATCTTCTATTATTTCTAAATTTATCATGATGTTAAAAAATTTATACATTTATTAAATATTTCGTTTTCATTTTTATAATAGTCTGATTCCCATATTATTAATATATCAAACCCCTTATTTTTTGCTTTATTATTTTTTACTTTATCATATTCCCAAATTTCTTGAGCAGTTTTTTTAGATAATTTGTTTATATCTTCATTTTTATGTGTTGCTGGATTCATATGCCAGAAATCACCATTAAATTCAATAATTTTGTTTTCATTTTTAAAATCATAATAAAATAACATTTTATTTTTTTTATCATTAATATAAAATTCATTATTAAATTCATGAAACATACAATTAGTTAAATTTAATTTGTTTTGAATTTTTAAAAATAATTTTTGAGAAACTTTAGAGACTCCATTATTAGAATTTATAAAATTATTTATTATTCTTTTTCTATATTGTTTATATTTAATTTGACCTTCACTTTCACCATATTTATTAATATAATAATCAATTGTATGGGCATATTTTTGTTTTTCTATATAAATATCCCATTTTTTACCTCCTTCAATTTCACCATATTTTTTTATAAAAAAATCTCTGGATCCTATTTTATTTTTTTTAGCTCTTTTTTGTTTTTGTATTAAAAAATCTTTAAACCATTCATCTCCATGTTTTCGTTTTAATTTATAATATAAACTATTATCTCGTGATATAATAGATCCTAATTTAGTTCCATAAGTATCTATATAATATTGTTTTGATAATCTATATGAATGTTTTTCAGATTTTTGTTTCCATTTTTTTGCACCTTCAACTTTCCCATATTTATTAATATAACCTTCTTCAGAATTAGAGATTTTTCTATTAATCTTTCTTTGTTCCCACTTCTTTACTCCTTCAATTTCACCATATTTTTTAATATAACCTTCTTCAGAATTAGAAAATTTATATGATTTCATATATTGTTCATATTTTTCTTCCCAATTTAAAGGATATTTTATTTTTAATAATTTTTTATTATTAGGACAACGGTTTTTTAAAATATCATTAACAATATTTTCATCTTTATATTTTTCTATTAAATATTTTCTTGAACTTGTATATTTAACTTTTTCTATTTTAATTTTATATCTTTTTTTTCCTTCAATTTCACCATATCTAATAATCATTGATTTTTTTGTTGTAGATTTTCCGATTGATTTAATTTTTTCTAATCGTTTAATTATATCATATGAAGAAAAATCATACAATAATAAATCAAGAATTTTTCTAAATTCAAATTCATATAATTTTATTTTATTTTTATTTTTTATAAATTTATATAAAGTTTTTAGTGTTATAATTTTATGGTTTTTTAATAAAATATTTTTATTATTTAACAATTTTTGGAATTCTTTTAACTTCATCTCATATATTTTTTTAGTTCAACTCAATCATTTTTTATATATATCTTTGAACCATTATATAATTCCGAAACTTTTTTATATGTTCCATCTGAAGGAAATATATGATTTGCTGATGCAATTATTTCTTTACCAGATTTTGTTTTTATTTTATATGTTTTTGTATTTTTATTAATCCATTTATTTTTAACTTTAACATATCCTAAATCTCCTAAAATATAATCACCAATATTTATATTTTTTAATTTTATTTTTCCTTTTTCTCTATGTTCTATAATAGAATTAGGATCTAAACAACGATTAGTTTGTGTGGGGGTAATGATGGCCCATCGTTCTTCTTGTGCTATAGCTCTTAAATCTTCACTAATTTGTTTTATTTTCATATAAAGATTTTCAGTATTAGGATTTCTCCAATTTTTCATAATATTTATATAATCTACAAATACATTATCAAATTTATATCCTAAAATATCTTGCGCTTTAACTAAATAAGTTCTTAAATCATTTGTAGACATTGTAGAAGAAGGATATTCTTTTACATGTAATTTTCCTAAAGGTTTAAGTCTGCCAATATTTATATCACTTAATTTTTTCTTAAGCAAATCTTGATCTTTAGTTAAGACTTCATAATCATCAATTGGGACATTTAACATATTAGAACCGATTCTCATGTTTACAATTTCTTTTTGTAATTCTAATGTAACATAAGCAGTATTATGTCCATTATAAACTGAATGAGCAGCTAAATTAGCCATCCATAAACTTTTTCCAGCCTTTGGACCTGATAAAAATACAATTAATGATCCTTTCCACCATCCACCTTTCAAGCATTTATCAATATATGAATATCCAGTAGATGTTCTAGCTAAATTAGTTTGTTTATGAGCATTTGCATCAAAAAAATCAACTCCCAAATCAAAAGAAAAATCTATTGCAGTTTCTGTAGTCATCATATGTCTGATTTTCTCTACAGTTTCAGATGCATTATCTGCAGTTAAATTATTTGTCTTCATAAATGCAATTGATTTTCTCATTACACTATCAAGATTTCTAACTCTAATCCATGGACCTACATTTTCCTCTAACCAATCTTGGTCATATTCTTTTAATTGATTTTTAGCATTATATAATGCCTCAATAACATCACTAGAATATTTTTCGCCCATCCCTTTAATTCTTATTAATTCAGATAATTGTTCCTTTGATGGAGGCTCTTTATATCTTAGGGCATGATCTTTAGTTACTTTAAATAATTCTTGTAAAGTATTATTTGAAAAAAATTCAGGTTTTGTTGCGCTTAAAAAATTTTGATTTTCTAAAATATAATGAAAAAATATTGTTTCTTGATATGCGTTTATACTCATTTATTTTTATTTATTTAATTTATATCTAATATTTTTATGCGATGATGGATTAAATCCATCATTAAATCTATGTACTAAATCAAATGATATTATTTCATTAATATTAACAATTCCATTAGAATTAACATATCCAATAAGACATGGTCTAACAATTAAATTTGATAACATTGTTTTTGCTAACATACCACTTGTTGTATTTAATAGTTGTACTTCACCTACAATACCAAGTTTTGTTTTTCTTAATTTAGTAATTTTATGAGATGTGTGAGTTAAACTTATTTCAAATTCTGAATGATGATCAATTGCTAATTCCCCAACAGCTTTATGATTTTTTATTAAATCTAAATAATTAGATATATCAATAGAATCATAATTATAAATTCTTCCATTTGTATTTGGTTTTTCTGAAAAGGGTAAAAAATTACCCATAATATATGTTCCTTTTTTACTATTACTAATTATTTCTTGATTAAACTCCCAATCATCAATAAATTCTTTTCTATAATTCCTTTCAATTACCATAATCTATGTTTTGTGTGATATACAATTACATCTTGTTTAAGTTCCCAGACTTTAATTAAATGCAAATTAATTTTAAAATATTTTAATAAATCTTTTATAGACATATAGCTTATTTCTTTTTTCCATTCATTATCTTCGTCTTTATTTTTTACCATAAATGTTTCTTTAATTCATATATAGTATATTTTTGGTGTTCTAAAAAACCTTTATCTATTAAAATTTGTAAATCTTCTTCTAATGAATCGCTTATTCTACAAGTTGTTTTCATTGAAACATCCCATTTTTTAAAAGATGTTTTTCCTTCATCTTCTAAAAAAGAGGCAATTTCAAATAATAAATCTTCATAAGAAGGCTCATCAATAATTCCAATAAGATTTTTTATTTTAATCTTATTTTTATTAATTTTTTTCATAATTAATCTGTTAATTCAGGGGACTTAGGCGAGCCAGGTAAATCAGTGTTAACTGATAGTATCTCTCCATCTTTTGCTATTTCATCTGTTAATTCATCTAAATCTTCCAATGATTCTATTGATGGAAGCATAAATGCAGGTTTAATTATTTTTTCATCTAACTCTCTTAATACATCTTGAGTAAATACTTTTTCAGAAAATAAAGATGATAATGGAATTTCACCATCACAATGTCTAACAACTAAAGTTCTGGCTGTTTCTTTTGGAAATGCATATAATGTTTTAGAATCAGAAGTTTGAAATGATTTACATTTGCTTTGTTCTGTTTCTGTAAGTTTATTATATTGTTTTTCAGTTAAGGCCTTTCCTCTCATTACTCCGCAAGCTTCCCAAGATACAAATTTTTCTAATCCTACAAATGGATTTGGTTTTTTATAAAATGGAATATGTAATTCAACTTTAATTGGACGAGCAAATCTTTGTTTTACTGGTTTTACTACAATTGTTACACCAACTCTAACTGCATCAATATTACGTTCTTTATTTTTTGCTTCTGATTCTTTATCTTCAAGTTTTTTCTTAGATAATTCAAATATAATAGATGCATTATATTTAACACCTCCACCACCAGAAATTACTTTAGTTGGGAAATAAGAACCAATGGCTTCATAAACATGATTATTAACAATAAATGGAATTCCATATTTAGCAAATTGCATTCCATTCACTCTAAATAATTTACGGATAGCTTGTTGTTTAGTCATATCACGCTTATTACTTCCGCTAGTACTATCATCAACTTCTTTTGCAGAAGATAAATTTCCTAATGAATCTAAAACTACCATAATTTTTGGAAGTTCTTCTTTATTCTCGGTCATATCTTGATATGACTTAGTAATTTGAGCTGCTATATGATTAAATTCTTCAATTGTATTTACAGGTTGTAGTCGAACTCTCGACGTATCAACCCCCAATCTATTTACAAAATCTTTATCAATAGATCCTTCTGAATCAAAATAAATTATTTCATAACCCATTGCCAGCGCATTTCTACATATGCTCAGAGCTATATATGTTTTTCCTGAACCTTCTTCTCCTGCAAGAACAAGTGATCTTCTATTGGGTAAACCCCCAAATAATGAACCGCTTAAAGCTGCATTTAAAATATAGGAACCAGTTGAAATCCATTCATCAATTTGAGCAATAGGATTATCATCAATAATAGCCCCATCAGGAGCTATTTTATCTAACATATCACTTAATTTGGAAAACGAAGATTGTGGTTTTTTTGCCATATTATTAATTTTTTTTATTAATATTATGATGAAATGTATCATAAGTTTTAATGAATATATAATAAAAACAATCTTTAATGAGAGCTAAATATATAAAAGAAAATTTTGGAAATATTTTGCAGCCAAAGTCTGAAAAAGAAGTTGAAAATGAAGCAAATAAATTAGCACCTCAAGAATTATTAAAATTAGCTATTGAAAATGAAAATAAACAATTAGTTAAAAGAGCTTTAGATAATGGAGCGAATTTAAATTTGCCTTTTATGAATCACATGAAAAATCAAACTCCGTTAGTATATACAATTGCACATTCCGCTTATATTATGGAATCTAATTTAGATTTTATTAAATATTTATTTAAGATAGGTTCTAATAAAGATCAAAAGAACATGCTCTTTTGGGGTCTAAAATTAGCTTCTTTATTTGGAAAAGATAAAATAGTTAATTTTTTAATTAATAATATAAAATATTCTAAATCACAATTACGTAAATGTTTAATAGCAGCTAGTTTTAAAAAAATGAGGTTTATGGATTTAACATTAATTAAAGAAAATACAAACCATTTAGGCGTTATTAAATTATTAGTAAAAGCTGGGGTAGATCCATCATATGGTTTAACTGGTGCTATATATGGAGATGGCACAGGATTAAAAACCTTAATTAAAATGGGAGGAGACGTTAATATGGAAGGTTTTCCTAAGAATTATGGTAATCTTCTTAAAAAAGTACTAGGTTTTATAGACTTTACTAGTGGTAAACTCGTTGATGAACAAAATGATCAAAGTCTTATGAATGCAGAAATATTATTATCAAATGGTTATAATGTAACTAAAGATGATATGAATTTTATTACATATAGTGTACATATAGGATTATCAAATAGATCTTATCCTTTACCCTCTGATACTATTAATTATGAAACAGGGGAGAAATTCGGTCCTGGTTTTACTACTAGTGGTATAGAACCTTCTAGAAAGAAAAAACGAAAAGAATTAATTAGAGCTTTATTAAATAAGTATAAAAATTAAAAAACTTAGAAAAAATTAGGAAGGGGATATATAATCAAATATAAAATCGTCTATTTCATTAAAACGTTTATATATTATTGGTAAGTTCTGAATAAAGCCAGTCAATTCATAAAAAATATATTGAGCTTGAGAATGTAATTGATTTATTCTATCAAAATTACTATCAGAATATGATATTTTTATTTCATCATAAATATCTTGAAATTTAGCTAATGTTTCTTCAATATATTTATTTTTTAAAAATTCAACTTCTGATTCTGGTTTTGGTGCAAAAATATCTAATGATTCTTTAATAATTTTCAATACATTTAATTATTTTTATTATTCATCAGCTGATAATGATTCTATCCATACATTATTCTCATCTGCCCAATCATAAAACATACCTAATATTGTATCTAATTCATTAACTTCTGGTTCTGTATCTAACATATTAAATTCAGACATAATATCTTCATAAACAGAGACTTCTCTTTCATCTGTAAGAAATAATTGAATGTCATCTTCTTTTTCTTCTAATTTTTTAATTATAGATGATCTAAATTCTTTAGTATCTTCATTATTATTAAAAATTTCCAAAATATCAGATATATCAAATCTAAATTTCCATTTACCTTGATCTTTTCTAAATCCTCTTTTTTCTAAATCAGCAATTTCTTCATCTGATTTTCCTCTTATAATATCATCAAGTGCCATTTTGTTTATTTTATTTATTCATGATGTGGAACCATTATTATAATTTTATACAAAAATAATAAAAATTTTGTAATATAAAAATTAATTATTATAAAAAATATAATATTTAGTATAATTCCAAACATTTTTAATTCATTTTTAATTCCATTAAAGTTATAATTTCAAATAGATTTAATGGTCTGTGTCGTCGTTTAGCATCTATTCCAATATCAAAAGATAAACCTTCATTTTGGAATTTTCCATGAACATGACCATAAAGATGCCATGAACCAAATCCTCTTCTATCCCAAGATGCTAATGGAAAATGATCTAATACTATATGAATATTTAATCCAAATTTTGAGTAATTAAAATTTTTGCGTAAAATTGTTTGTTTAAATCTTGTAGAATTTTGTATATTTTTATCATGATTTCCAATAATAAGAAATTTATTACCATTTAATCGATCCAAAAATTTTTCCGCCTTTATTCGGTTTGCCATTGATACATCACCTAATAAAAATAAGGTATCTTTTCGTTTTACATATTTGTTAATTACTTCATTTATAATCCATTCATCATGCGCTTCACTAATAAGATACTTATATACTTCATTTTCTATATTTTGTTGATCTTTTGGGATATCTAAAAGTTGTGCTGGTGTTAAAAAAACTGGTCTATTATGAATATTAATTATTTTTGGATGTCCATGATGTAAATCAGCAGTAAACCAAATAGACTCCATATCTTTTTTAATCTCTGGAGTTATTTTATGTAATATTTTATTTGTATTATTATTCATATGTTATTTGTATATAGTTGTTAATATATTGAATAGGATAATGAAATCTATATTTATCTTCAAATAAACATAATGAAGCCGAGTTATCAGTATTAGCACCATTTTTTCTTTTACCCATAAGTATTCTATTATGAAAATTATTATTTTCAATATAGTGTAAATTAGTTATTTTATCTTTTATTTTATCAATTATTTTAGAATTTGCCATTAAAAAATCAGCGCCACCTATTCTTGAAGCAATTGCAATAGCATTTGATGCATTTAATATTAAATTTACAAATCTTCTATTTTCATATTCATATGTTCTTTCATTTTTACTAAATATAAAATGAGTAAAAATTTCACTTTCTTTAATAAGTTTATTAGTTATTTTAGTTAAAAGAAATTTCCAATTTTTATTTTTCAAATTAATTTTAATATTATCATGAATTAACTGTATCACAATAGAACCATACACTCCTGAATTATTATTTATATCAAAATCAAACATTCTATCCGTTTTTTTATCTACTTTAGTATACATATACGAAATTTTAGTTTTTTCTAGTTTAGATATATCAATATTAACTATTCTATATAAATCATATATAATACTAATGTTATGATCATTTAAAATATTATTTATTAAGTTACATTCTGAAAATAAATCAGATGTAATATTTTTCTTTGTTTTTGGTTTTAATATATTATGCATTTAATTTATATCTTTACATTTAGCAACCCATTCATTATATAAATCAGATTCTTCTTTCTCAAGTTTTTCTATTTTTGGTCTATAATCGTTTCCTATATCCCAACAACGTTTACAAAATACTGTTCGATAATCTCCTCCACAATCTTCTTCATGACCAATACAATGTTCGCATAAATCTTTGTTACAATATTCACATTGCGCTTTATTACACGCCATTCCTTTTTTTATTTCAATTCCACAATCATCACAATATTTATGAGTTTCGATGTGTGGTTTCAATATTTTAGTTTCCTTTAACATATTAGTTTCTGTTTTTAAAAAAGAGATTTACTATAAATCAAATTTCCTGGTATTGGATTAAATCCCAAAGGAGATATAAATCTATTAAATGGCTCAACAATAGTTTTTTCAAATTGTTTATCATAATCAACATTTAATGCAAATTCATATGGATAATTACTAGGCAAAAATCCAAAAATATCGCTATCACCCTTTGAATAATAATATTTAATTTTATCTCCTGTTCTAATAAGATTATATTTACTTTTCCATTTATTATTAAATAAATTATGATTATAAACTGAAGCTGCTCTAACTCCAATAGGACATCGCAATGCAATATCTATTCTATGTCTATCTTCCAAAATATATTTTTCATAATCGCCAATTGAAACAGTTTTTGCTATATCATCAGGTTCTTGTAAAACAAATTGTTTTTTATATTCCTTTAATTGTTGTACAATTTTTCCATATTCTGATGACTTTCCTAATTTAAATAATTCATTTAATAATTCCTTTAGCACTTTTCTTGTAAATTTAGGAGTAGATCCTTGCACAATTTCTACTCCTGTTGGAGCTATTTTTTGTTGAGGATCAAATCTTACACCTGTATCTTTCCATGCTAAATCAAGTATATATTTCTTTTTTGCAATCATTAATGCTGAATAAGAAATTTTTTCTAATTCAAGAACTTGTAAATCTATAGTATTTTGTTTTTCTGCATATTTAATAAAATTTTCTTCCAAATAATCATTTAATCTTAAATCTTTTATTTTAAGTATAAAATCAATAATTTTATTTTTATCAGTTGGCGCATCACATGATTTTAACAAAGGTTCAAATGTAACATAAGTTGAATTATGAACTAATATATCATTTCCAATAAATGTATGAGTATCATCATCAACTTCTATATCATAAACATATTCATTATCAAATTCTCCAATTTGTTTAATTTCCTCTACATCATCAAAATAAAATTCCATTTTTTCTTTGGTTTTGTTTAACTTCATTAATTAAATTTTGTGCAATTTTTTCTAACCCAATCTCCTTTATATCATGTTCCCATACATATATAATTTTTACACCACGACTTTCAACTATATTTTGTTTAATTTTATCATTATACTGTATTTATTAGTTAATGCATAATATTTTATCTGTTTTTAAAATATCTTTAGGTTTTATTGTTAATTGTTTATTATTTCTAAATACAATCATTGAATGATCATTAGTTACTATAATTTCTTTACCAGATTTTGTTTTTAACTTCCATTTTGATTTTGAAACTTTATGCCTAATAATGCGACGTATTGGAACATAATATGTTGTATTCTCTTTTGACCAATTTAAAATTTTTAAATTAGATTGAACTGATTCATGACCTTTTTGAGTTATGCCAGCTGATCCATTAATAATATTATTATTATATAATTCTTCTATAGTAAAATCACCCTTATTAGTTTTAATTATTGAAGAGGAAAAAATACTATCAGTATCATTATATACTACCACGCTTCTATCTATTATAGGATTTACAAATTTTAATCCAAGTTTTTTATGTAATTCTGTATCTAAATGCCATTTTTTAATAAACCATTCATCTAAAATTTTATTAGCAAATTTTATAAGATCTTGTCCTTGAAGAGTTACTGCTTCAGCGACATTTATATTATATCCAACAAAATATGGAGATGCACATGCTCCATATACAGAATTAATAAAAATTTTAATAGATTGTTCAAGATTAAAATATTCTTCTTTAATTCCTTTAATTCGTTTTATTTCTTTTTCTAATTCTTCAAAAGAACATTCATCAGGATTAATTTTAGTTAATTGAAATTGATATGACATAAAATATTTTTTTATATTTTATATCATAAAAAAATATTAAAGTTTTAAATATTAAAATAAATTTTCCATATGAGTATCTAATATATCTCTAAATGCTTGTAATGAAATTTCAACTCGTTTTTGCCTCCATTTAATATATTTAATGGATATTATTAAATTGAGTATCATTAATACAAGTAAACTATATATTATAAATGATATATAAAACCAAATAGAACCTAATATAGAAGATAAATCAGGAGATGATTTGATACCTTTAAAATAACCTATAATCATCCAACATATCCATATTGCCCAATAAGAATAAGTTAATATATGATTTTTATTAATTGCAAAATTTGCATATTTTTTTTTAAACCCAATTTTTATATTTTTGGGGATTTTATTATAATTTTCTTTATTATCTTTACCACAAAATTTTTCCAGATATTCAAAACTACTCATATTTTTAATTAAATGAATAATTTCTATGTTATGTTTAGGTTTTAATATATTATTCATTACCTTTATTTTTTAGTACCCAATTATTAAAACGAAATGTAATTAAAGTAATAGAAAGTATTAATGTAATCGAAATAAAAACTAAAATCATTAAAACAAAATTTAATGTTAACGCAGACATAATATTATTATTATGCAATATTTCATTAAATTTTAAATCTAGAAAGGAATTTGAAATCCATAAAAGAAAAAGAGGCCAAAAAATAAATTTATGTATTGACACATATTTTAATAATAACAAAACAAATTTCTTTTTAAATCCAATTGTTTTAAAATTAACTTTCTTATTAAATTTATTAAATTTGTTTTGATAATATTTTTTAAACCATAAAAATTCAAAAATAGACATATCTCGAATTTCATGATTTAAATCATCGATAGTTTTAGGTTTTAATAAATTAGACACGTTATTAGAAATCATAATTTTATATTATTTTCTACACTTTAATTGATTTTTCATATTATTAAATTGAATGTCTCCATCTTCCAATCCACTATTAACTTTCTTAAGTATAAGACCATCAAATATATCATATTTGTTAATATTATTATATACTTCTAAAAAATTAGTTTTGAATGAATTTACTCTAAAACAATTTTTTGATATTTGGTGTAATTGAGGTTTAGATAAATTGTTTGGATACAGTTTTTCTAAAAGTTTACATCTAGCGTTAAACGTTTTATTAATTAAATGGGTACCATTATAAACTAAAATATCAAAAATAACAAATTTGTGATTCCATATTTTATTATTTTCATCTGTTTTATTTTTGTTCATGTATTCTCCACATATAAGCATCCATCCTCGCCCTTTATGAAGTTGTTTTAGTTCAGTAATATTTATTTTATGATCTAATGCATTTTTACGTTGATCCATAACCAAAACAATTTGACCATTAGTATATATTTCCATACAAGTTCCATTTAACTTAGGTTGCCCTAAATATACACCATTATTAAAATCACCTAATTTAGTAGATAATACTGAAATTTCTGGATATGGAGGATAGATGTATTTATATCTGTTATAGTTCATAATATTATTTAAAAATAAATTTTTATTTCATTTTAATTCATGGTGCTAATATAATTAAAATCATTGATATAAAAAATATTTTTTATGTTTTTTAGAAAAATGTTAAACACATGTTAAAAAAAATGCGTTTTTAGTGGAAAAAATATTAAGAAACTAAATATATAATTAAAGAGCTCTTTTAAACTAAAATAAGTATTTTATATTTTGACTAAACGTAAAAATCTATCAAAAGAGGACCACGAAGATGTAAGTATCTATGAGGAACTCTCACAAAAAAGAAATAATATAACATATAATTCAAATAAAATAAGATTAGCAGACATACAATTAAAAATTAAATGTCTTAATGAAAAACAAAAAAAATTAAGAAGAGCAATAGAAGAAACCGATGTAGTAATTTCAACTGGTCCAGCAGGAACAGGAAGAACTTACATGAGTTTATTAACAGGTTTACATATATTAAAAACTCAGCCTAAATATAAAAAATTAATTTTAATTAAATCACTTCAAACCATTAAAGGTGAAGATGTTGGTTATTTACCAGGAACAATGGAAGAAAAATTAGAACCATATATGTATTCTTTTACTGGTAATTTAAATAAAATTTTCAAATCGCCATTTGTTACCAAAGTTTTAATGGAACAAGGAATTATCGAAGTATTTCCCATCGCATATATTAGGGGAGTTACAATTGATAATGCTGTTGTTATTATTGATGAAGCCCAAAATATTGATTTTCATACATTTAAAACTATTATTACTAGAATTGGTAAAAGTTGTAAAATGGTATTTTTAGGCGATACTGGCCAAATAGATAGAAAAACTAGTGAATCATGTCTTGAAAAGGTTTCTAAATTATTCGAAAATGTTGAATATGCTGAATCAATTATTTTTGATGAAAGCGAAAGTGTTCGTAACCCAATAATTCCAAAATTATTAAAATTACTTAAAAATGAAAACTAAGGTAATAAAATAAATTAAGGAATAATTTAAGGGAAAAGATTAAAAATCTTTTCCCTTTTTTGATTATAATTAAAATATATCATTCCAAAATCCATTTTCATAATCGCGTGATAATTGCATTACATTTGTAAATTTATAATTTTGATGATTATCACTAAATGAATGAATAGATAAAAATCTTTCTTGTTCATCAACAGAAAACCCGTCATAATATCCGTTTTTAAAAATAATACAAGCTCCTGGATTTATATTCCCATCAAAATCAGAATATAAATCATAAACAACTCCTAATGTACTAATTTCATTTCCTAATAATGCAACTTTTAATACAACTACATTTCCAATTTCTAAATTCATATTAATTTATTTTTAAATAGCTTCATCAATATTATCTTCTATTGCTGATAGTCCCTCAACCTTTGATAATACAGTTTCAGTAATTGTGTCAGTAGAAGAAAATAACATTCTATCAAGACCCATTATAACATTTGAATTTTCTACATCTATTTTGTCAAATTGATCTTTATAAAAAGCTATACCACTTTCTTCATTAATACTTGACACTGCAATTAAATATTCAAATGATTTTCCTTTTGCATAAAGATTAGAATCTTTATTTACAAATTTAATAAATTTATTTTCTTTATCTAATTCACATAATGATCTAACTTTTTCAATATTTTCTTTTGTAAATTCAAATGAAACAACTTTATCAACCTTTTTAATTATGTTAGTATATTTGTCATCTGAAATATAATTAAAAATATTTAACGAAGTACATTCATTACTAAATTTTAAATCACTATTTTTTATTAAAATTGAGATAGCTGCATAATCAGGTGGTCCACCTGGAACAATAATTTCGTCATATTTTATTATAAATTTAAAATTATCTCCAAATTGGTCTATAATTTTAATAAGGCGTGAAATATTATAAAGACCAATTTTTATTCTTAACTTTAGTTTAGCATCTGTTACAAAATTAGCTTCTGAAAAAGAAAGAACTCCATACTTAACAATGGATCTAACTTCATTAGCTGATTTTGAAATAAATTGAGATTGTTCAAAATCAGCTTCAAATAAAACTGTATTATTTATAGATGAAAATTTCTTTAAATAGGATGTAAATTGTTTTGATGATTGTACTGTAAATTCAACTGTTTTTGCCATAAATAAATAGTATTAAAATGTTTATTTTATTATGACTTAACAACTAAAAAGTTTTAATTAATATTATTTTTTTTCTTATATAATTTATGTGCTTTTACAAGTTTTAAAAGAAGTATATCAGTTAATTCTTTATATTCTTCGTCTGTTATAAACCCTGCCTTTTTATATTGAGGTTGTCTCATATTAAAAATAACACCCATTTTAAAGGTTGTCTCATTATTATAATAAGTAGTTTTAAATCCTCCACTTCTAATATAACCAGTTTTGTATAAAGCCCAATATTTATTATCAATAATATTATCTTTAAACATTAAAGTACCCCTTTTAATTTGTTTAAAAGTACTTATAAATTCTAACCCCTTAATCTCTATCATTTTTACTGCATAAGTTTGACCAGGAGTTAACTTTTTAAATTTTTCTAATTTCAGTAATTTTGTTTTTTCTTTAAATATTTTTAACTCTTCTTCTGATTTAGGTTTAAAAATATCATTGATTTTATTATTAGATTCTACAAGAATTGCCCTCATAAGATAAAAATATATTATTTATTTTATTTATCTTCATTTTCTGGATCAAAAACATCAGCTCCATCCCAAATATAAACACCATTATCTTCTTTAACATCATCAATATTAAATAAATTAATATTTGTTTGTTTTGAAGAAATTCCTCTTTTTAAAGTAGGATCTTCAATTTTATCAAATAATTTTTTAGATTTTATTAATTCTTTTTCTTTATTTTTTAAATCTTTTATTAATTCTTTGATCTTTAATGTAATAGTAACAAGTTCATCCTTTGTAAATTTTTTAGATGTTAATCGTTCAAGTCTTTCTTTTATAATTAAATCAAATGGTTTTAAAAATAAATCTACTTCTTTAATATCTCTTCTTTTATGAAGAATAAAAATTATAAAATCTTTTTTTGCTTTATTAAATTCTAATTCTTCTAAAAGAAAATTCCTTTCATATAAATTTTTATTATAATCTAATCTTTTTAATTGCCATTTATAATCATCCAAATATTCTTCTATTTTATCATAAACTAAAACTTGTTTATCTTTAATAAAAACAGGATTTTCAGTTACAATAATAGAAAATACTTTTTTAGTAAAATTTTGAATTTCTATCCATTCATCATGACTTTTTCCTGTATAAGCAATATTTATATTTACTTTAGTATTAGAATTATTTAGAATTTTAATTTTCCCTTCAAATTTATTAAATAACCAATCAAGTCGTTTTAATACTGATGTATATTTTAAAATAGGAGGAATTCCTCTTATTTCTATTTTATTTCCAACTATTTTTATTTTAGAAGATAAAATCCAAGCATTACTTAAATCATTATATTTTTTAATGTTTCCATCAAAATCCATAAAATATGGTTTAAGTGATTTTATTTTACCATCTAAATAATTTTGAATATCTTCTAATTTTCTTGGTAAAATTGTAGTTTTGTAACCAACTGCAATTCCGATAATTGGAGTAGTTAAACCCAAAGGAATATCCATCCAAAAGGGATCATAAGGCCCTTCTTTTTCTTTTGTTGTAAGATATTTATATTTTCTTAATATATCATTTGATATTCCTGATATTTTTACAGAAGTATATCTTGCCGCTGCTGGTTCAGGACAAACTTCAGATCCAAAAAAACCATATCCTTCTAAAATTTGTAATGCAGATCCAAAAGGACGAGTTAACTTAGAAATTGCCTTTGTTAATGAGGAATCTCCATGATGATAGCCTGAATCGATAGATTTTCCGACAAGCGAAAGAGTTTTCTTAAAACTTGTTGGTGCATTCATTAAAATATATCTTTGAACAGGAGTTAATCCATCGTAAAATGATGGAATCCCACGAGATTCTAAAACATATACAGCATATTCTCTAAATTTTGTATCTATAAATTTTGAGATTGGAAGTTTTATATGTTTAGACATTAAATACCTAAATTTTTATAATGCAATAGCATCATTGCTTGTTGTCTAATTCCAAACTCTCTAGTTAATAAATTTTGAGTATCCAAAGAATAATGTAAACAATAACTTGCCATTGCAGATGCATCAAATTTTCTAATTCTACCATTAATCATTCCATCTTTATCTGAAAAGTATAATATAAGATTAGATAATTCATCTAAATTTTCTGTATTATTTACAGCATCATATTTTTCTAACCTACTAAGTTGTTGTTTAGTTTTTGCTGATTGATGTGCTGGTTCAACATTAGGTCCTTTAGATATTATATTTTTTTTATTTGTTTTTTCTTTTCCTTCTTCCATATTATTTTTCTAATTTTAATAGTTTATTAATTATTTCTCCTACTGTCATTTTTTCTGTAACATCAATTCCTTCTAATTCAAATTCAGTTGAATTATAATCAAATGGATCGTAACCACTTGTTAATTTAAATTCTTCTATAATTCTAACAGCTTCTTCATTATCAGATACAAAAGTTATTTCACTTTCTTCTATATTTCCATATACTTCAGAATGTTTACCAAGGACTTCTCCAAAATAAACTTCAATCTTGGATTCTATTAATTTTTTCACTTTTTCTTTAGTTGATATTAAAATACCCTCTAATTCTCCTTGTCTTTCACAATCAAACGAAAATTTGTAAATTGATTTTTTCATAATAATTTTTTATTTTTTAATTCTTTTAATGTACCAAATGTTCTAAGTTTTGTAAGACGTGAACAAAATTCAGCCTTTGTGAGTATAGTTTCGTTGCTATTTGATTTACCTATTGTATGAGTAAGTTTAGCCTCTCCAGACGCCTTCAATGCGTTCTTAAACTTAATATTTTTATATAGTTGAGTATACGCTTTATCTAAAAGATTTTGATATTCTTGAGAATTGCGTTTCATTTCCAATCCCCTCCAATAAAGAGTTTGGGATTGATACCAATTTTTATTTCTTCCTTTTTTCTTTGCACCATATCCTACTAATTTGCACACTTCTATTTGCATCTCTTCAGATTTAAATTTAAGCGACTGCAAAAATCCTTCCATTGAATTACATTGAATTCCATCTATTTCAAATGGGTGTGGAGCAAAATTACTTAATGCATTTGAAGGATATTTATTTCCCGATCCTATATTCATAAGTAAATATAATTAAAATTTATTAATAATTAAAATATTTTGATAACTTTTCCATAAATTAATTTTGTCCAACCATTTAAATGTCCTTTATTATTACCAATAAGACAACCCTTTAAATCACATTTTGATTTTACTATATGAGTGTATAAATGACCTTTTACTTTACAATAAACAATATCATCTATATTAATATCTTCCCATGTTACTGGAGTTAATTCATGTTTTTGATTAGAATTAATTAAAGGAGTCATTGAATTTCCTTTTTCATGTGAAATTACATTTTCTCCATTTTGTAATTTTTCTAGTTTAAAATTTCTGTTCATATCATTTTATACATTATATGGAAATCTCATACCATAAACAGCTTGATATCCACATACTGTACATTTATGTTGATATGTTGGTGGATTTGTTTGATTTATTATTCCGGTTGGTCTCATCCAACCGTTATGACATTGTGGACATTTTTCATCTACTTGAGTTGTTTCTACTTTTCTTATTTCTGCCATAATTTTATTCTTTATTATTTATTAACATCCCATTCCACTGTTACAATCTTCGTTTCTGAGATCTATTTCTTCATCGCAAGGACCGTTAGATGGAACTTCTGGTTCACAACACATATCACCACATAAATTATGAGTTTTAGATGATACTTCTATTAAAGTCTCAAATGTTCCATCTGAATTTATATCTTTTATATTAACATAATTATGTCTAATATAATTACTTATATTACAAAACTTTGAATTAATATCATAATTATGATTAACTATATTAATATCTTCTTCTTTTATACATAAATCTTGTTGAAATCCATTAGATAAAATTTCTAATTTACATGCTAAATATTGTTCTAATAAACCTGGATTATTAACATTATTACGATTAGAAATTTCATTTTTTAAACTATTATAAATAAGAGGTTCAATAAGTCTTCTTTCTTTATGTGTTATATCTAATACTTCTGATAGTAACTCACATAATTTAGTTGTAAATTTTTTTTCAATTGAAGATTCTAAATGTATATTACCAGATTTTTCTTTAATTCTACCTTTTGCTTGATCTGCATCATAACTAGAAGGTACACTATAAATGTAATTATTCATGTTTTATTTTTGTTTTTATTAATTAAATTTTTGTTTTATAATTTGTTATTCTTGCCACATTGTAGTTCCATGTTCAGCAATTATTTTTCCATCTTCTATACCTCTTTCATATTCTTCTTCATATTTATGTTTATTAATTTTTATAAATACTTTTTCAATTTCATCAACTTTTATATAATTTTGTTTAATATAATCTAACATAGCCCTAAATTTTGCATTAGATCCAAATGATTTTGAGTCATCCTTAATATCAGGAATTTGTAATTCATCTTTTATTAAATTAATCATTTGGTCAATATCTATAGTATTTATATCACTATAATTAAAACCTGGTCCACTACACAAACCGCCATCATAATATAATGATCCGCATGTAGTTGATGTTGAAGTTGTTGATATTGTTGATGTTGTTGTTGTTGTTCCATCTGCTAACATTGTTGTTTCGATAGAAGGAGATGTATCAGATAATATTAGTTCTGATGGTAGCATATATGACATTTTTTATTATTTTAAATTAGTTTTTATTTTTTTCCTAAAATATCTATAATATTTTTAAAAATTGACTTTGTATAACGAGTCATATCTGTTTTATAAATTATCCAATCATAATAACTAGGATCTTGAACAAATACTTCTTGAATTGTTTTGTCTTTATATTTTCCAAAATTAAATATAATTTTACCATCTTCAAGTCTTTTTAATTTATTTTCTAAATCAATTGAACCATCATCTTTAAATGTAAAATCATTAATTTCTTGAACTGTTTCTGGAAGTTTGTAAAGATCTTCCATTTTTTCTAAAATATCAATTGTTGCAATTACATCAGCTTCAGCTCCATGAGCTCCTTCAAGATCTTTTCCCATAAATCGTTTATAAACTCCTTCTAGTGTTCTTGGTTCTGCCTTTGTTAATATTTTATAAACATCAATTATATTAAAATCTTTTATATTTAATAATATATCAGCTCTAAAAAATTCTTCTATTAATAATGGAATATCAAAGCGTTTACAATTATAGCCACCTAAATCACATTTATCCATAAAATTATAAATATCTTTAGCTATATCAGTAAATTTAGGAAATTCTTCTAAAGATTCTAAACTCATTCCATGTTTACTTTGTGCTTCAGGCGAAATTATTTTTCCTTCTGGATTTATTTTATGATAAAAATTATCTCTTGAACCGTCAACATTAACTTTTATCATACTTATTTCAATAATACGATCTTCTGATAAACTTAATCCAGTTGTTTCGACATCAAAAAATACTATAGGTCTTTCTAATTTCATTTCAAAATAATTTTTTTTGTTTTCTTTGTTCAATAATTTCCTTTAATATATCTCCGTGACATGACTTTGGTTTACACCAGCATCCTAAAATTTTACCATCTAATTCATCTAATTCATTAATTAAATGTTTCCCATCTCCATTTAAAATATAATCTCGATATGCTTCAATAGCTTCTGATCGAGTTTCTTTTTTATATTTAGCTAATGTTCCTTCTTTATGAGAATAAGGATTTCCCCATTTACTGGGTCTGCCAATATAAATATCATATTTTTCTTTTTTACAATGTACTACATTTATCATTGATTATTATATGTTTAAAGTATTTTATAGTTTTAAATATTTAATATTTTTATTTTTTTAGCTAAAAACCATTTACCTCCTTGATGTTGTGGTCTATTAAATATTTCATAATCTTCTATTTTAACCTTGAGCCATATTCTATCTTTTTCACTTAGATGAGGAGCTATTGGATTTTCAGTACAATGCCAGAATGGCCTTTCTTTAAAACCTTTAGTTGGATAACTTTTAGCAATTAACCATTCATCATATTTAAGTCTTTCAGTTTTATTAATAAAAAGAGAAGTTATTTCGTTACTCTTTAATTGTCTAAATAATTTATAAGCTATCATATATTTTAAATTTTATTTTTATCCGAAATTTTCGTCTCCATTTATTTCTTCATCCAACCAATCAAACCAATCTTCTTCTGCCTCATCCCAATCCACGTCATTTTTTATTTCTTTAGCAGCCTTTTGTTTTTTAACAATTAACTTTGCCATATCCCATAATTTTTGATTTGATATAGATTTTTTATTCATGACATACATATTTTAAGTTATACCCTCTAACCATTTTTTTCGTTTATCTGCTTCATTTCCAAATGCTATTTCTAAAAATTTATTTGAACTTCTATCTTTAACAATTTGAAAAAGAGATTTATTTTTCATTACAAATTCCCAGTCATTAAGAGATAATGAACCCAATCCTTTTAGATAGTTTGTATTAGAAAGTTTTCTATCTTTTGAAAATTTAACAAATTCTTCATTCGAATAAAAGTATTTTCTTTTATTATTATAATCACATACAATTAAAGGAGTAACTAATTTAAATAATCTTTCTTCTTTAATAATATAAGGAAACCATCTATTAAAAAAATTAATTATAAGAGATGCAATATGTTGACCATCACAATTATGTGATAATATATTTATAGAATCAGTATGAATAACAAATGTATTATTTTCAGTTTGTATATCATACATAATTTTTTGTTTATTATGTTTAATAATATTAGATGGCGGGATTAATTTATATTTAGATAAATCTATGTTAATTTTAGTGTTCATATTTCAATTATAGTATTTAAATTTTTTATTTCATTTAATTTATTAATTAAATATTCAGGAGTAAATTTAGTGCTTTCCCAAATAATAAGTATTGTTATAATTTTTTTAAATTCTGTTTCAAAAATATAATTAATTCGATTTTTATCTTTTTCCCAAATTTCGGTTGCAAATTGTTTACATATTTTATGAAAATAATCTTTATTATAAAAAGTAGGATTACAATGCCAATAATCACCATAATATTCAATTGCAATATTTAAATCTGGTAAATAAAAATCTATAGAACCATTTTTTAAATTTTTATTTTCATATTTATATTCATCTATATATTTTATATTATTTTGTTCTAATATTTTATTAATAATATTAGATTTTTTTGATTTACTTGGTCCAAACGCTTTATGTTTTTTCTTTCTAAAAATATCCCATTTTTTTTCACCTTCTTCATTTCCATATTTTTCTAAATACCATTTTTTTGTATTGGCTTTAGATATTTTTTTACATCGTTCTTTATATTTTTTAGTACCTATAATATTTCCATACTTTATAATATATCCTTCTAAAGATGTTGTAAAATTTAATTCTCTAAAACCTTTACTTTTTTTAAATTTAACATCTTTAATTTGTTTATTATGTTTAATACTAAGAAATAATGAATTTGCCCCTATGTGTTCAAATGTTTTAACATTATATGGTGTATTTAAAATATCTTTAGAAATTTGTTCTTTACATATATTTGTTCGGCAAAAATACCCATCATAATATCTAATAAATGTTTTATCTTTATAATTTACTTCAAATTTATATACTGCATCATATTGTTTACAAAAATTACATTTTAAAATTTTAAAATCTGGATTTAAATTAGTAAATTCATTCTCATAATTTAAAAAATAATCTTCTAATAATATATTATGTATCCTTTTTACATGAGAACCAATATAACTATTATTAGCTGTTACTTTTTTTCCACATATTTTACATTCATATTTGTTATCCATTATATTTTAAATTTTTTTGGTTTTCATATTTTATTTATATATTAAAAAACAATCTGAATATTTTATATTTTTTGCTAGTTCTTCAATTACTTCACCATCTCTATAAATTATCATTTTATGATTTTCAGAACATTTAAAACTTTCTCCGTTTATTTCGAATTCTAAATATTTTTCTTTTATAGTTTCGATAATTTTTATTATTTTTTTATATTTACCATTATGTGTTAATACTTCATCATCATAAGTTAAATATTGTATTTCTTTTATACCAGTTTTTGTAATAATTTTAGTATTTTTATCTATACAATCTTCGTCTGTAGATATAATTATGTTTTTATAACTTGGGATTTTTTGCTCAGATGGATCTATTCCTAAAATACTTATAATTTCTAATATTTCTTTATTGTTTGTTAAATCAGAAAGTTTTTTTGCATTTTTAACCTTTCCTTTAAGCGCATAAACACCCTCATTTTCTGAATTTCGTGCTTGTCTAACACTTCCAGCAGCACTTAATCCCTCTGTTATATAAATATTCTCTTTAATTCTAGACGCAGGAGAATATTTATCCGAAATTTTTCTTTTAGACATTCGGTGTGCCTTTTTAATCTTTTTTATATTTTCATTAAATAATCTATCTTCTATATGTTGTTCTATATCTTTTGATATAGGAGATGTTTTTAATAATCTTATTAATTTTGGTTTAAATGTATTTTCTAAAATATCTTCTATTTCAAATCTAGAAATTGCATATTTAGTTTTATTCTGATCTGCAAATCTCATTAATGTTGATGGAACATTTAGTTCTACTAGCGTATTATAAAAATGGTGTGATAAATTATAACCAAAATAATCATTGGCCCAATCATTAATAATTTTCTGGTGTATTCCAGTACACTGAGATCCATTTACAAATGATAAAGAACAAGAATTTTCATAAGAAGGCCACATGATAACTGTTCCTAAATCTTTATTTTGTACTGTTATAGTATCTTTAGGTAAAAAATTATCTGTAATATTAATAGGCGTTTCAATTTCATTTTCAATAAAAGAACCGTTTATTTTTAATTTTTTTAAAGATTTATCTTGATTAATTATAAATTGTTTAAATGATAAAAAAGTTTCAATTAATTCCTTATCCCATTTAAAATCTGGAAATACATCTTTAGAAGGAATAAAATTAATTTCTGTTCCTAACATTTGATCAGGTAATTTTTTTGATTTGTCTTCTTTAACTACACTAAAATCATTCCATACATATCTAACTCGATGGGTTCTATTTATTGTTATAACTTCAAATCTTTCTGATAATATATTACAGACAGCAGCTCCTACTCCATGTGTACCTAAAATATTAGTAGATGAATCAATAAAATTTGAACCAGCATGTAAATCTTCCATAGCTGTTCTAACAATATTCTTTTTAGTTTTAAAATGTTTAGAATTTGCTTTATAAAAACCATTTCCACCATCTCTTATAGAAACTTCATTCGTATCCATATTAATAGACACGTAAATATTTTTCATTTTACCTCTCATTCGTTTTGCTTCATCAATTGCATTCTCAAGAATTTCTACAATTAAATGCATAAATCCTGGAGACCATAATTTTTCTGCATGTATTAATTTTCCATCACGAATAATTGGAAGTTTATCATCCATCATAGCAACTTGTCCTAAATACATAGTTGGTCGAAGTCGAACAGCTTCAAATGTATTTAAAGCAATAATTTCTTTTTCGTGTTTTTGATTAATTTTTACCATAAAGTAATATTATTTAATTTAAAATTAAAATATAATGATTCAGTTTTTAATTTTTTATTTTCTTTTTCTTTTCCAGGATTTGCTGTTCCCATTTTTTTTCTTAAATGCATATAATTCCAATTTGATCCTAATAATTTTATTTTTTTATCAGAATAAATATCTGTATATAATACATCATCTTTCCAATTTTTAATTATATTTATAAAGGTATTATATTGTTCTAGAGAAAATGAATAAATACCAGAATTCATTTCTAAATATGGGGGATCTACAAATAAAATTCCATCATCAAATCTATTTATAAATATTTCAAAATCTTCACTAAATAAATTTATATTTTTATAGGCATTATTTATTTTATTAAATTTTCCTTCATTCATAGTTTTAGAATTTTTTTCAATTCCTCTATGTCCCCATCCTTGATTAAATCCATTTGGTCCAAAACGTATCATTGAATTTATAGCAAATGTTGAAATTGCCCAATTATAAAATCCAGTTTTTATAGAATCATCATTATATTTTTTATTTAATGTATTACGTGCAATATAATAATCTTCTTTAATTTGTTTAGGATTTCCAAAATTCCAAATTTCATTAATAACAGTATTTAACTGTTCCCAAGTTCCATGTTTAAATGAATAATGAATCTTATAAATATTATTATTAATTTCATTTAAATAAATATCTTTTATAAAATTAGAACAATATAAAGAAATAGTTCCTGACCCACCAAAGGGTTCAATAAATTTTTTATCAAAATGTTTTTTAGTTAAACATCCACAAATATAGTCAATATATTTTGTTTTATTTCCAGGATAAACTATATAATTCAAATTCATATTTATTTTATAGTTTATAAACAATTAAGTTTTAAAAATAAAATATATAAATTAAAGAATATTTTTTATGAAGGCTAAATTTATTAATGAAGAAAGTTTAGAGGATATCTTTAAACCCAGAGGAAAAGTTAACAAAGAAAATTTTGATAAATTACCTCTTTTAGAAATTATAGAAATGATAGAAAATAGGAGTCTTATAACAAGTGAAGGATATGGAGGAGAAAATAAATTAGGTTTTATTCCTGAGTATGTTATGCAAAGATTAAGAGCAGAAGGAACTTATATTCAAAATTCAGAACATTCATGGAATACTTGGGACTCATATTCTTTAATGACAATTCCTGAATTAAAAGAACCAACTTGTATAATGATTATATGCAATGCAAAAACAGCTGGATCATCTTATGCACTTAAAATAGTTGATTATAGAAAAGAAATTGTAACAAATTATTATGTAAAATAATTTAACATTTTTTTAACAGAAAGATTAAAACTATTGCCCCAAGAGCCATAAAATAAAGTACCTAAGCTTTCAAGAAGTAAAGTACTTAAGTAGGAAAAGCAGGGAGGGGCTTAAGCCGAGAGCCCCTAAAAATAAATAAAACCCCCTCTTTAAATTAAAAAGGATAACAAACTTTGCTATCCTAAATTTATATTAAAAATAACAATTTATTATTTCTGAGAGTCATAAACTACTAAAAATAATAAAACAGACCAACCAGTTTTTAATATAATTAATTCAGTTATAACTATAGCAGTTGTACAAATTATAGTAATTTTAGATAAAAATTTTTCCATTTTAATTTTATTTTTTAAAATATTCTTTAAATATTTTTATAATTTTTTCGATGTTCTTTTACAATAAGATCAAATGCAAATGAAAGATCTATAGCTTCTTTAAATAATTTTATATCCATTAATTTATTTTGTTCTTTTAAAGATTTAATTTTTTCTTTAATTATAGCTCTACTAATTAATTTCCATTCAACATTACCATTTATATTATGTTGTTTAAAACCTTTTATCGCATATAAAATTCGTTCCTTTATATTTGATTCAGTCCAACATTCTTCACAACAATAAAAAACACCACTAGAAATAACACCATCTACTTCATACATTACTATATGAGGTTCTACATAATTCCATGGAACTCCACATTTTTCACAATAACCAATTCCTGGACTTGTCATTCGTAATAATGTAGCTTTTGGTTCTAATCTATTAGGCATTAAACTAAATGTTATTATTATACAACATATACTAAGATATAAATATAATAAATTTTTAAATTTTTTTGATAAATTCATATTATTTAATTTTTAATTAAAATAAGGAGTCAAAGACTCCTTATTTTTTATTTTTATTTTAATTTGGCATTTGATACTGCAAATATTCTATTTGCTTTGATATCTTGAACTTTTGCAAATCCATCATCAAGTTGATTAATGATTCTAACTCTTCTTTCTTCTCCTTTTGCAGTTGTATAAGTCCAAACTCTGGTTTCAGATTTTTTGAGGATTTCAAAAACATTAGCCTCAAGAGGTTTGTTTAAATATTCTTCTACCAAAGTCCATAACATTTTGTTTAATGCTATTTGACGAACTGCATTATTAATTGCTTTAGCACGAGATAATCTTCCTTTTTCTGATTTTTGTTCAAAACCACCTTTGATTAACCATTCACGAACATTTTGGAAAGTAGCCCAAAGACTCATTGGCTTATCTCCTCCTCTTAGTGGATCTAATAATGTTTTTGCATCAATAGATTCATTTAAGTTTTTGTAATTGATAGTACCATCATTATTAATGTATCTACGAGGATCCCTGAAGGCTGCTCCTGTTAAGGCAAATTTCTCCTTTTGCTCAGGAGTTAAGATGATGTCTTGCATGCTAGAAATGTGTTTAGCTACAATTTTGTATTGCTCAGCCATTTTTGCAAGAACTTCTTTTAATTCTTCTAAATTTAATCCCATATGGCGGAATTTAATTCCAGAAAAGAAATTTGGGATGCTAATAACAAGTTCAGATTCACAAACCATACGAAATAATCCCATATGAAGTTGAGCAGATGAACCACCATTGTGGCTGTTATCCAAAATAAGTTGAGGACGAACTTGATCATTTTTGAGTGGCATATAATCAAGAGCAGGGTTTGTTAATCTAATAATATGGCGAGAATAATTACTTGAACCTTGTTGTTTTGCGTAAGTAAGTTCCCAACCTAATTTTTTAAGATTTTCTAAAATTTCAGTTGTAGGTAGAAAACTATAAATTCTACTACGATTATGTTCACCTGAAAAAGCTGCTGGAGCAATTTGCTTAAGTTCTTCAATGTTTTTTACTTTGTAACCGGTAATTCTTAGTTCACGTTCCATTTTTTTATTTTTTATGTTTGTTATATTTTAATTATAGTGCTAATATAATACTTTACTGTGATAGAAAAAAATTTTAGTGAGTTTTTTTTAATTTTTTGTTAAAATAAATTTAATATTAGTCAAATAATATTATTTTAATTAGCTCTTTTATTTTCATATTTTTTGATTTATTTAATTAAAATTTTTGGATATTTGTTAATTATGGAATGCTAGTATTAATAAACATACACAAAAAGCAATTAATATTAACCATATTGAAAAGAATAAACCATTCAAAAAATAGGTAATAGCTAAAAAAGATATATCGTGACTAATTGTATAATCAACAATTATAACTGGATATACAAATGATGCAACAAAACCTAAAATTACAAATAATGTACATAATAATACAATATATAAGAAAAAGCTATATAATTGTTTTAGTTTCATTGTCTTTTCTTTTAAAATTTTTATCGATTTAAATAATCTTTTTCTTCTTTAGATAATGATTTCATTCCATGTTTAGAAATTTTATCAAGAATATTATCTATATTCATTACACTCTGTTTTGGTTTTGTGTATCTAGTACCACGTCCACGACTAGAAGTAGGTTTTGTATTATTAGTTTTTATAGTTTGTATTTTAGGTAAAAACCAAGCGCTTATTTTTGCAAATATTGAATCTAACCACCATAAAATATTAGTACTGTATCGAGCTTTATATCCATATAACATACCGAATAATGCTCCACCTATATGTGCCATATTTCCCAATAAATTATCAGAAAAATTTATAACTATAGTTAACATTACTAGCACAATTGCAACCCATTTTAATTTAACCTTTCCAATTATAAATAAGTTAATCGGAAAATCAGGTTGAAACATTGCCGTAGCTGTAACTAATGCAAATACAGATGCACTTGCACCAAAGGCGATTCCAGATGATCCTATATAATTATTAGTAATTAACATTAACAGAATTCCACATAAACCACCAACAACATATATACTAAGCACGGCAAATTTCTTGAAAAAATATTGAGCATAATATCCAAATAATAATAATAATAACATATTATTAAAAACATGATTAAACCCAATATGTAAAAAATGAGAGGTAAAAAATGTCCAAAATTTTAAGAATGGATTTACAAGAGGCATAGCAAACCAATCTAGAAAAAAAGATGATTTCATACTTATTGCTATGTTAGCAAAAAGAAAAATTACTAAATTAACAACTATAAGTTGTATATAAAGGTCTTTAAATGATAATTTTCTAAACATAATTTTATTTTTTAATTTTTATAATTTTTTAATATTAATTAATGAAACTCGTGTGTTTTTATTTATTTGTAAAATATCTAACTTGTATTTTTTAGAAACAACGAAGTTAGATATATCAATAATACAAAGTAAAGGGAATATTATAGTATAATGAAAAATGATAAGCCAAAAAAAAGTATTTACTGTTGTAGGTCGGGGAATGTTTAATAATTGACACAAAAATAATGATTTAGATTTTTTATTTATTATCATGTTGCTAATATAATAATAATTTTAATACTAAAAAATTATTTTTAACATTTTTTTAACAGAAAATGTTTTGTTGATTCGGTTATGTAAAAATATTCGGTTATTTTTTTGTATTTTTTTATCTGTTTCACATATTAATATAACAGGAAGAAATAAAAGAAAAATTAGACCAAATATTAAAACAAATATACATATTAATAATCTTGTTAAAACAATAGGAATATAAATTAAATTTTTAAACATTGTTTTTATTCACTAGTTTTAAATTTATATGAAACCACATGCATAAAAACAAAACAATAATGACAAATGGAAACTAAAACTAAACATAATGGAAAACCCAAAGGAAAGATTTTCATGAAAGTATTAAATTTTTTATGCATATTATAAGTTCTATTCCAAAAAATAGATTCTTTTTTTAACAAATCTTTAAACATATCTTTCATTTTATTATAATTTTAACTTTATTATTCCATAAACTATCAATATAATAAACTATTTTTTGATGTACAACATCATTTGGCAAATAAACTTCATATATTTTTTTTCTTGTCGGTAATATAGTTGAACACACCCATTTAGTTTTTAAAACTCTTTTTTGACTATATCGAATAAATTTCGGATCAATAGTATCTGATAAAATAATAATCAATTGTTTATAATTTGAAAAATAATTAATATTAACATCACTAAATTTAATGTAATTTATAGAATCACTTTTATTTATTTTAACTTGTAATGCTATTAATCCAGTTAAACAAATAGTAGATGCTGAATCTATTCTTATTTTAGAAATTTCATCTATATCTGTAAGTTTTTCTGACCATTCTTCTGTTTTTATTTCTATAGCATTATCACCATATATACCGGATAAAGTTGTGGTAACAATTATAGTTCCTATTAATGTAATATAAAATATACGGTTTTGTATCTTTTTTTCTTTTATTTTTTTTCTAAAAATAATAGATGATAACAAGGCAAAAAATATTATTGTAATAATAATTTGATACATTTATTTATTTTTTAAATTTGTAATTCTTCTTCTTCTTCCCATATAAGCTCTGCACAAAAATCTTTATATGCAGGAAACAACATAGATCCAAATATTCC
>Ga0075113_1000100_pt1 | contig 29831 bp, 40 predicted proteins | sample AntAceMetag02UKA_FD_69788 | JGI IMG/M metagenome (GOLD analysis project Ga0075113, IMG submission 69788) | Saline lake microbial communities from Ace Lake, Antarctica - Antarctic Ace Lake Metagenome 02UKA | ecosystem: Environmental > Aquatic > Non-marine Saline and Alkaline > Saline | place...
TTTCATCTCTCACTCTCCCATTCCTCATTGATTGCTATGCCAGTCATGATTTATCCCAAACTCTTCTTTAGTCATCTTCCCACAATAGGAGACAGACATTAATACTGCATTTTTAGGCAACCCTGTTGCTCCTTTAGCTTCTTTTATGTCTTTCAGCGTAACAACATTCTTAACATGTCCAGTATAGTGAGATGCAATTCCCGTTTGGTTTTTATCCCTGAACTGAAATGAATAAGCATACCAGTATCGTCTATCTTTCATCTCTCACTCTCCCATTCCTTTAATGCCCGTGCCAAGTAGGTTTATCCAGGCAGGCTTTAATTTTTTGTAGGCTTCCGTTATGCAGTAAGCAATTAAGAAGAATTTGTTTGTCAGTATAATACTGGCATGAAGTGTTCGCACAGGTATTGCTTTGTATTTTGTCAAAATTCGTGTCTCGCTGTGCTTTTTGCCCAGGTTGCAGACGGTCGCGATGCCCCTAGTGCTCATGTATAGTCTGTCACTTTCAGCGCATCAAACTTCTTCTTAGCTATTTCCTCAGCAGTCAGGCCAGCCTGTGCAAAGTTAGAAATGAGCTTCTCTTTCAGATGTGAACTTTGCAATTTCCCAACGACTTTTCCATGTAGCTTAATGGAATAATATCTAATCAATTTCTATTTCCTTCTGGTCAACTTTGATTAAAGGCATTTCTTCTCCTGACAGCACTTCACAGCGATGTCTTTCTTATAGTTCTCCCTGCCACAGATGGTGCAAATATACACCATCGTCTCCTCAACCCACTCCCATCTTTCAATATAGGTAGCGGTTGACTTCATTGTGACAGCCCATGTTCGCATTAGAAGGGGTTATCCCCTGAACTGTCAGACTTATTAAATATTGGATGACTACCAAGTGTTTGGCCCGCTGGTGCTGGTGCTATTGCACCGCCTCCTTGTGGCTTTGCTAACGAAGTATATTTTTCACAAATAACCTCAGTCATATAGCGTTTCACACCATCGCGGTCTTCCCAGGAGCGTGTCTGAAGACGCCCATAAACAGTTACGAGATGGCCTTTGCTTGTATATTTTTCGGCGAATTCTGCTTGCTTACCCCAGATGACTACTCGTGTCCATTCAGTTTCGTCAACATAGCCATTACCATCCTTTTTGCTGTGGCTGGTGGCAATGCTGACATTTGCAACAGCTATTCCGCTGGTTGTGTATTTGAGCTCAGGGTCGGCGCCTAAGCGGCCAACGAGCCTGACTTCATTTACGCTGTTCTTGTCCATTTTGTTCCTCTCTAATTCTCATATCACTATAAATTTCATATCGGTTATATAATTCGTCCTCAGGATCAAAGCCATGTTCTCTATCAGCCCCAGTTTCGGCAAACTCAATTTCCAGTTCCTCTCCGAAAGCATGGTACCATTCTTCATAAGATAAAGTTTTTGACATAATAATCCTTTCCACTGAGAAGGAGCAGTTTTCCGTCATGCCCAGGACGTCTTTGGGGGATTAGAGAAATTATCCGTTGAAATTGATTTCCTGTACGTGGCTCTTGCCATCTAAATTGTAAGCTGTACACGAAAAATCAAATAATTTGGTCCCGTTATGGCCGCTATCAAAATTTTCGTAACTGACGTGAACAGATATCCAGATTTTCTGTATTTCAATTTCTTCTTCTTGTTTGTTCGTGATAGTTTCTGTGCGGATAGAGCTGTTGAAATTAGTGACCTTGATTGACTTAAAAATGACAGGGGTAGTCTGAAAAGGTGCAGTTTCAAACTGGATGCTGGTGTGCTGTGTGCCGACCTCAACCTCTTCCATTTCAGTGATTACTGCATGAAAACCGCGTTTGGTAAGCTGGCCCTGGATTGCACTTTTGATAAGATTGATGTGTTCTTGACTTAACTTTCTCTCTACACTCATTTTCTCATTTCCTCTTTTTGTTTAGTGGGCTACCTTTTGCCTTTACTATAATATAATATGAGCACCCCATAAAACAACATAATTCCGCAAAAAATGCTGATTTTTTTACAGTTTTTCTTTGGAATGTAAAGTAATCCAGCGGTCCAGTTCTTTCTTTATAAGCTGTGCATGTTCTACATTCGTTGCACTGCAAGTTGACCACTGTGTGCCGTTGTTAGTTGTAGAGATAACGCACCCAACATCGCCTTCAGTGCGTTCGAATGCCTGGTAAGTTTCAACCTTACATTTGAAGTTGGCATTCACATACCTTGCTCGGTCGATGATGTCTGTCTTTTCAATTATTGCTTTGCGGGTGCCCGGGGACAGGTACCAGTCCTCAGAATGTGCTCGCGGGTTAAAGGTATCGAGATTCATCCGCCTGAGAATATCTTGCAGTTCCCAGAGCCACTGATGCTTCTGCAGATCTGTGATTTTTGACGCATGTACTCTAGAGGGGACAAGTTTATATCCTTTGACCTTTTTAATATTGATTATTTTCCAGTGAAAGGACATACTAACCTTGCGAAGTGAGAGCCCATAGCGTTCTGCTTGCTTGTTAATTGAAATCATAGTTGTGTTGCTCATCTGTATCCTCGTTTCGCTTTGCGTTTGCGGTTGTTTTTTCTGACGGGGTTTTTCTTGTTTGAATTCCCGCCAGTGGGCTTGCCCGGCCTTTCAAGTTGAAACCTGATCTGGGTGCTATACTTCAAGGGTCTCATTGATGGCTCGTTGAATCTTGTTATGCTCATTAATGACCAAATCCATTTGCCTGTTCAACAATGCAATAGCGTTTTCAGCGCCTGGGTCTGTCAAGCTATTCTCTGAAATGCACATCTCAACCTTGGCCTTTTCCTGTTTCAGACAGTAAAAGTCTGTCATGAGTGCGTCTGCGATGGCTGTCATGAGTGCGTCTGCGATGTCTTTAATGCAATTATCTGACAAGTGGCGTGTGGCAATTCTTGGATGATTCATCTGACTATCCCTGTACCAGGACTAGATTTTCGCGCTGTACTCTGTTCAATGCTGAGAGAATTCTTAGTATCTGTGCTGGGTTATATTTGCTTGATAATGCGATATTGATCTCTTCCCAGTCCCAAATCTTTACCTTAGGGCGTCTTACTTGATTACAAGCTGACAAAACTCTTAGGATCTGAGCAGGTGAATAGCACTTCATTGAGAGTGCGGTGTTGATCTGGTTCCAGGTGAAGTTCTTTGCGGTTTTCATTTTCTCATTTCCTCTTTTAGTTAGGGCTTTCCTTTGCCCTCACATGTAATATAATATGAGCACAGCATAAAACAATAAAAAACGCAGTTTTTCTTTAAAAAATTTGCATTCTTTTAGCCATAAAAATAGGGCCAGTATGATTGTTGGCCCTATTTTAACTGGTAATTGTTTGCTTGATCTGATTAGGTCTCTGGCTTAGGTAGCCAGAAATCTTCTTGTTTCAGAGCCGCACTGATCAATACATGCGTATGTGACGAGTTTTTATGATTATGACTTTCGCTCATCAGCATATAGGTGGAGTATTTCAACACGCTGAAGTCGCAACTCGCGATGAGAACGTCATTCCTTACATCTACATGACCTGGAGCTTCAATTATGCTCAATTCATTGGTTAGTTCTTCATAATTGAAGCTAGGTTGTACAGCAAAATAGGTGACACTGAGGTCAATATTTGCTTGCACTCCATCCATCTCTGCCACGAACTGTGGGTCAGCGATGTTGGATTGAGCTACCATAGTCGCTGGACCCGCTAGAGCCAGACTGAAAGTCATGAAGACGATCATAATGATAGCAAGGAATCGGATTTCTTTACGCATGATTTCCTCCTTGTTATTGCAGATATCCCATCTGTAGGGGTTTGTTAGGTAAATATAAGTCTTCAATGTGCTTCTTCCAAGCTGGTTTCAGTGACTACGTTTATGAGCCCCATAGAGTCCCAGACTTCAATATACCTTCCTTTAATGCGAAGAGTAAAGTCGCGGGCTCCATAGTCCTTCACAAAGGTGCTGAGTGAATCATTATCTTGCTCAAGCTGTGCAGTGTATTTCTGAGAGCTCTCTAGCTTGATCTCGGCCCGCATCCACATTGCTATAAGAGCAATGAACAGAACCATAGTAATAATGGCCTCTCTTAATTGACTATTCATCTTTGTCTCTCCATATTGTTACTAGGCCATCCCAAATAAAATCCTGGAAGAATATCCAGATGAAAATAAAGATAGCGAAGATTGATAACAGTGTAAAGCTGATTGGCCAAATTGCAATAGCAATCCTTACGGGCCACGAGTGCTCTTCATTACTGTTTGCTGCGACAGAGCACAATCCAGCAACACCAAAAGCCCAGACAAAAGCAACAGCAAGCCAGAACACAAGACCTGAGAAAGTCATCACTTCACCTCTTTTTCATTACCCTTTGAGGGCATACAGCATTCCATCGCTAATTCTTCTAAAGACCATGTGGAGCTGCATTTAGGGCAAACCCAAACGCATTCGGGGTAGGTATTTTCCTTGAGCCAAGCAATATATTCATCGCGTGTCATTCCTGCACCATTCCGTCTGAAAGGATCACGCTCGTTGCTTCGTCTACCCCAACCCGCTCCATCCAGACTTGTGCACCTGCCTTAGCAGCCATGCTGGCAACGACCTTGAGGTTGTCTTCGTCAAGTGTGTTACCGTTGCGGATGAGCAGGACTTTCAGTTTTGCATTCATCGCAAGTGCCAGCCCCACAGAAACTTTTAAGGCCTGCGCGTCAGAGCATTGTTTGAAGGGGATACCATTAAGAGTAATGCCATCAGGATCAAGTGAAAGCCCGTCAACAGGGAAGTCAGCACTGGCAATAATCTTCGCCTTTTCGGCGTCAATCTCAGACAGTTCTTTAGTGTACCCATCTGTCTCTGCAGTCAGGCGATCAACCTCGCCCTTTTCATACAGGTAGTTCTTGTGCTGTGCGAAGCGTTTATTCGCCTCACGCGCTTTGGTGCGCTCATTTGCAAGGGCTTCCATGTCAGGCACATCTTTTTTGAAGGCTTTGAGATCGTTGTTGAGACCTACCATGAAAGTTTCATACCCCGCCAGTTTCTCTTGCTTTGCTTTAATCTCATCCTTGAGATTAGATATAGCAGTTTGGCCATCTGACATTCGTGATTGTAGTGCATTCAGAGAATCATCATATGCATTGGCCTTAGAAATTCTCTCGTTGATTGGATCGAGGTCAATCTCTGCATCTGGCGCGTCATCAGGATTAACAGCTTTTTGGAGGCTGGCTTTGGCAGCATTCAGGTCGCGGTTGCGGACTGTGCGAGTATTGAATATAGACTCACGTTTGTCAAGCAACTCTGAGAGATCAATACCTGCTACTTCCTGCAGGGTTTTGACTTGCTTTGCATTTTCCATATGGTAGAAGGCAAGCGGGTCAAAGCTGATACTACCAACTAGGGCGTCCAGGATTGCTTGTGGACTCGACAGTTTGAAGCCTTCACTACCCTCGACAGTGATAGTAGATTCCCCATCTGAATACATACGGCGCGTGACTTTGAAGTCACCTAAGTCGAGGAAGACCTCAGCAAACTTTTCGCCATCTCTGATTGGTTTTGCAGGAACAGCGCGTTTTCCTCCGAGAGCCATCATAATAGAGTCTAAGACAGATGATTTCCCCTGCTCATTTTTACCGCCGATGACAATAAGGTTTCCGTCCGGCTTGATGTTTACGACCTTCAGGCGCTTGACATTCTCAGCGCGAAACTCGATTATTTTCAGATTTTGTTCCTTGGACATTTCTTATCTCCTTGTTATTATCAAAATGTTACGAACATGAATTTAACTAGGCACCAGGCCACATAACAGCTACCTAGAAACACGAATGCGATATTTGCTTCATTTCGCATGATTTTATAGTGGTCTGAGGTGCCTTTGTGAACCTTTGTCATCTGGTGCAATGGCTTGGCTAACCTGTCAAATGCCTTATTAGCAATTTTCAGGGTAGGCTTGGCATCTTCATAACCAGCATTGTAAATTTTCATGAGGTCATCTAGGTGTTTGGCAGCTAAAAGTTTTCTTGTCTGATAACGGGTTCTGGTTACTGTATTCATTTTCTTCTCTTTTCCTCTTTTAGTGGAAGTGGCTTTCCTCTTCCTTCACTATTAATATAATATTAATCCAAAGAAAAATCCAACATTTTTTAAAGAAAATTACGGTTATTTAAGCAGTAGTTCTTCGGGGCTCATATTCATTAATCCAGCAAGCCAGGGGCGGAAGATGTCTCTGACTGCTTCTGTTGCTCGTACTGAACTAGGGTGCCATGTGATTTTTGGACTCGCACCAGGTAGATGACATTTGAGTTGCCACCTGTATTTGTTTTCAGGATGGACGATAGTCTGAAAGCTGATAGTGAAGCAGTGGTGGAACCCGATATAGCCATGCAGACTTGCCACAGGGTTCGTTTCAATACGCTTCCAGTCTAGCACATAATTAGGCATCATGCTTGATTTCCATAAGCTGTTCAAGTTTCTTCTGATAGACGCCTGCGAGAGTGTTCGCATTGTATTTTTTGAGCGTCTTTATGATCTCATGACCAAGTGTCAAGGATGCTCCAAACTTGCCTTTCCAGAACATGATATGTTCGTGCAGAGATCTGCCTTCTAATTCTAGAGCGAGATAGAACTGCTTTGCGGCTTCAGACATATCAGCACCCTCAGCAGGTGTGACAGTGCCGTCAAGTTCAATAGTGAGTAAAGGCTCCATGCCCTTTTCGCCGGGCTTCTGGAGTAGTAAAATATATTGAGCTGTCTTTTCTTCTGGCGCTGTTCCATTTATCTTTTTAGACATGACGTCTCCTAATTAATTATTGGCGCACATTCCTTTGGGTATCAGTGACCTATTGTCGTGCAGGACATATTCAACGAAGCGCCAAAGGGACATGATCTCTTGCTCTTCCAGACGGAGTAAGCGAGAGAAAGCAGAAAACGTTCTTTCCTGTTTGTTTTCAATTTGTGCGCCAAAATATCAAATATCAGCTTTTCTGAAAAAACCTGTTTTTGCTCTGTGTACAGCCTCAGCGGCCTCAGCCAGAATATTGAAATATTCAGCATCCCAAGGCACTATTTTTGTATCAAGTCGAGGTATCTGTGTAATATTGATGCCTTCCCTGACGCGAACTTTGTGCTTTGTCTGGCCAAGGAATATAGCCTTAGAAACTGAGAAGGCACCAGATCTGATAACAATAATATCTGATCCTGCTGATATGACTGTCTTTTTTGTTTTAGTTACTGGCATGATAGTTCCTTGATTTATATTATATTTTCTTCCTAATAATGTAACATTTTTCGGCGTAAAAACAAAGTTTATCTCCTGTCCTTCTTATGCTTCAATACAGGGCTTGGTCTGTATTTATGAGGGAACCCATATGGGTGATAATCTGTCATTCTCACGACATCCTTCCTGAAAAAGACAGGGTCATTATTACTATTCAATGCTTGAATTTCTTTCGCATATTTGAGCCAACAAATTCTATTAGATGGCCTAATCAAAATAGCGACCCAGCAATCCCATCCACCGGCTGTCATCTTCAGAATCTCATTGCGCTGGTTCGGCGTCAATTCTTTGAATGGTAGCATTGGGGTATCTTCGCGAGCAGGCGTGTCAATACATTTCGCCTCAATTGCTGTAGGCGTGAATTCATTACAGGCTTGCTTTCGTGAGCCAATTAGGTCAGGAATACTACCACCTCTCGGGCCTGCAGGGTATTTGAACCAGTAGTCGCCTAGGGAGCGGAAATCTTTCAGCATCTTGTCTTTGAAAGTTGTCTCATTCATTTGAGTAACCCTCTGAAGAGATCTTCCTGGTCGGCATTGTAACTGCTTGGGCTTGTCTTCTCAGAGCGGCCGCGAATTTTCCACACTTTAGATGAAATGGCTTTGATGCTTCTCCCAGGAAAATGGGTCATCAGTTGCTGTGCTGTCATTTTCTTAGATTTGTAAGAATCCCAGCACTAGTCAGAGAAGACCCCTGAAGCAAGGGACTGATTGACGCCATGTCAATAACCTTGTGGTTAAGTCCTAGCTTGAAGCACACTTTCCGCGCGGCTTCAATTTCCTTGACACTGTGCCGCTGTCCATAATCGAATGTCAACGGGTAGACAATGTTTCCATCATCTATAGCTTTGTGCAGTACAGTGAATGAATCCATGCCCTGCTGACTGTCTCCTTCTTCCTCAATAAGGTCACCTTCAACAGCAATGACGCGACCCCTATGTCCGTGGGGACTGAAGCACTTGGACTCGTGGTTTGGAACCCGGTGCCCATAATCAATTCCAATTTCTTTCTCAACTATCATTTTGTTCTCCTTCTCTCATAATTTAGCAATTTTTGCAGAAAAAACAAGTTTTTTTCCAACTATTTGGTCCATCTATACTTATAATCCCAGTCTACAATCAGTGGGATATCAAATATACCGTCTTCAGATTCCATAATTTCCACGATAGGCATACAGTCAAAGTCTTCGTCTACTTCAAAAATGAGCTCATCATGTACTTGCGAAACCATTTTGATTTGGGGGTTTCTATAGAACTGCTTGTCTATCTTATTCATCCTGTCCTTAATGATACAGGATGCAGTTGAACTGACAACGAAATGCACAGCTTCTCGCTTGAAAAAGGCGTCTTTCCAGCTATCTAAGTCCTTCCAGAGCCCGTCAATTCTGAAGCGCCTTGTTCCGCCATAATTGTTTCCAACCCAGTGATTTTCCTCTACGAATGAATGAATTTGCTCCACCCAATCTGTATAGACGTGGTAATAACTCCGGTGTTCTGCAATTATGCGCTTGGCCTGACCATGTGTACATTTCAGAGTATCCATGATGGCTTTGACACCTGCGCCATAAGTGATACCAAAATTCACATTCTTTGCGAGTGTACGCTGTTCAGTGCCATCTAGTTCAGGAAAAGTTGGAGCAACAATACCAACCCTGGTCATTTCATGTATGTCTCTGGTATCATCTCCCATGTATGCTGTCAGGTAATGCGGGTCTCTTGAATAGTAAGCCGCACACCTTAGCTCAATCTGAGAATAATCAGCACAGAATAATTTCTTACCTTCACCTGCTACAAAGCACTCTCTCACGCCATTTTTCTCACGCGGAAAGTTTTGAAAGTTTGGGTCAGAACTGCTATATCTGTGAACTGAAGTGCGGTGCTGATTGAAGGTAGGATAGACGCGCCCATCTGATTTCATCTTTGTCAGGATGCCTGCCTTTTTGGTACCATCAATAAACTTGTTGAGAGCCTCGACCTTGCGATATTCGAGTAAATTCTGAGATATACCACTCCCGTTGTCAGCCCACTTTTTCAGAATGTGCTTGTCTGTACTTCTAACCTCTTTACCGTCTTTCATTGGTAGCTTGTACTTGAACAGGTCATAAAATAATACAGCGAGCTGAGGATTGCTTGTGATAGAAAAGTTGTTTGGAATATCAAAACCACACGTTTCAGCAGCCTTTTCTATTAGGTGATAAATGATCGCATTCTTTTCCTCAAGAATGACCTGATATTCAGCAGTCTTGGCCATTGCATATTCAGCATCAACCAGAAAACCAGACATTTCCATGTGGGCAGTCGTCTCGCATACACGCATCATCTGCCACTCAAAAAATTCCCAGCTCTCCTTACGGACGAGAGGCTCATAATAGCGCCAGAAATATTCAGTTTTTTCAACATCTCCACATGAATATTCCCGCATCTTTGAATCAGTGAGATTCCAGTAATAATTTTCCCTGGTTAGTTGCTTGAAGGTAGGCGAGTTATCTTCCTTGACTTCGTTCCACATACCTTTCAAATCATAAAACATGCGGTCCTCATCAAACTGCCAGCAGGCTAGCATCGTATCAAAATACCAGTTTTTGACCTCAATGTCTCTGAATAGTAAGAGCTTCGCATCGAACTTCATATTATGCGCTATCTTTTTGACACCACTGTCACTAAAAATATCTATAAGATATGACTTATACTGCTCAAAAGATAGAAAAGTGCTGGTGTATTCTCCCTCTAGGTGAACCTCAGGTATCGCCTCAGTTGGTACGTCCTCAAAAAAGTCATCCAGATTGTCGTCAATGATACCTTCCAACGGATTAACAGTATAGGCATTCAGATCAAATAGTGCGAATTGCTTGATAGAGGCCTTTACTTCCTTTTCCTGTGCCTTTTTGCTTTTCGGCTTTGCTACTTTTTTAGGATAGTGAGGTTTCGCCTTCCTTAATCTCGGTATAGAGTCAAATGCTAGGTAATAGCAGATATCGTCCTGCATCAACTGAATAGAGAGTATGTCATCCTTGAAAAACAAGGATTCAGTTTCAATGTCAAATATGGTATGCCCAGTTTTTTTTATAAACTGCACAGCGTCTGTCATCTCCTGCGGAGTAGTGATATCAATAACTTGCATTAGAAAGGCGTTTCGTCTGCGCGGCTTGGCTCAAGGTCGTCTTCAGATTGGCCAATGTGGTCAACCGTTATCGTCCCATCCAACCTCTTATTCAAATATAGAATAAACGCTTCTGTCTTACGATAATATGACGTTCCGACCAGTTTCATGGCATTATTGCGGTTCAAGGTGCTTAGTAAATTTCTGACACTAGGTCGCTCCCAGCCTGTCAAATCCATCAGAATTGTCTGGTTGATAACATCATTCTCAACTAAGCAGTCCACGATATCATCTTTTACCACCATATCAACTTGGTCCTGATTTTTGAGGTGTCTTTTTGAGAGCTCTTTCTTGCTCCAATCACCATATCTCATTGACGGTTTATTGTAAATGAATTCCAGCCAGTTGTAAAAGAAGTCTACATGACATTTTTTGACTGCGAGAATCTTACCATCATCTGTGCTGTACATTAAACCAGCAATAGAAGCAGATCCCCTCATCAGTTTGAGACGCTGATCAGCGGCTTCAACTATCGGAATACCGTGGTAATATTTCTTGCCCATATTAGCAGAATATTCAAGCACTGCATCAATCGCGTCACTATCATAAACCACATCCTCAGGCTTGCGAGACCATATCCATAATATTAGGTCATGCGTAGACTTTGAGGTGTATGTTAAGGGCTTCTTGAAATCTTTGCGCTTATTATACACTGATGTGGGTACTTCTTCAGAGTGTGCAGTTAGAACGAAGTCAAACCTACGAATATCTTCTAGGTTACCAATTAGATCTCGCACAGCGACACACCCATATGGATATTCCATCATGTTTCTGCTTTGGTGCCCAATTTTTCTTGGGTTACCTATCCAGATTTTCCTGGTCTGTGCCATTGTCTTCTCAGTGCGGATCTTTGTCAGTTCAGCAATACCTGACGACCTTACTCCTGAAAACAGTGCGATTTCATCAATACTCATTCCAGAGATTTCATCTATGAAAAGAGCACGGCGGTTGTTCAGCGGTATTTTTCCCCAATTTATGTGCCATTTATTTGAAGTCTGAGAAAGACCTCCAATGAGACCTGCGACTGATGAGCTTTCTCCTGTGACGAATTCTCCGACACCGTAATGATGAATCATCGCTTTGGCGAGCTCTGTCTTACCACAACCAGAATCGCCTATCAAAAGTGACTCCATCCACCCTCTCTCAACCTTGTCCTGGAACAGGATTGACAAAGGAGAGTGCAGGATAATATCATAATTCAGTGCAATATCCTTGCGGAAATATATGCCTGAAACAGTTTCAATATCGTCGTACCGTGTTTGGTATTGTGCTTCAACTGATTCTACAGTTGCTTCTGCAGACTGGAATTTCTTCAGTTCAGCATCTATCTCATCAGTGAGCTTGAAGGAATCAATATTATCAACAGCCGGCTGTGCTTCTGTGAACAACATCGTGGAATGCTGTGTTTTTGGATGTGGTAAAGCAAGTCCTTTGAAGGTGTAAATATTGTTCGCTTTTATGCCGTGCCCGATATAATAGGCAACCTGCTGAACATACTCATAATTAGCATCAGTGCTGAAGTCAATCTCAGGGATTAATCTGACCTCCTCGAGATTCATGTATGTCTTGAAATCAGCAACGAATTGGTCGCATTTGCTAGGCACGCCTACGATTTTCCTGACTGCACGATATAGCGCCTGATCAGAAATATCAATCAAGTCAAGTGGACCTCCTCGATCCATCTCGTCCTGGAGCATGATTGTCTGCGCGCCAGTCGTTTTATATAGCGGACAGAATGGGCATAATTTATCCCCTGCCATCCTAGTGCAATCAACCTCAACCTTGTTAGGTACCTCAAAGGGCGGATAATCCTTTCCTGAAACAAGTGCCTTCACTTCAATGTGGCACATTGCATTCTTTGAGTGGCTCGCGTCAGATAGTATGACTGCCTTGTGCTGTATGTTGCGGAGCTTCTTAGAAGCCTCAGGCACGTCGCGAAACTCCTTAGCACTCTCCATGAGCTCACGAAAATCTGCGATAGTGTTGCTCTGATCAACGAAGTAGTTCGTTATATCTGCATTTGGTGGCTCCTGAATAGCTTTGCTCAGATCAACAATTTTAACCCAGTCAGCAATTCCAGCAAGCATCCGGGCAACTCTAATTGCACCCGCTTTTCCAGCTGGATCAATGTCGTAACAGATATAGACCTGCTTGCCTTCAAATAGCAGTGGAGCCCATTCTTTTCTGAAAGACCCCGCACCAGAAGTGACTGTGATAGCAGGCATACCAAGTTGACTTGCGAGAATGCAATCCATCTCGCCTTCAGTCATAATAATTTTTTTCTTCTCTAGCAAAGTATCTATAGGAAAGATTCTCATTTTGCCGAAAGTGTTATCAGAATCATCCGTATGATTTATCAACTTATACTGAGGCTTGGTTTTTCCAAATGTATAATACCTGATATTTCTGCAAGCACCTTTTGAATCAAAAATTGGAATTGTGACCTTAGTGCTCGCCCATCCTAATTTGAAACGCTTGATCGTGTCGAGCGTGAGCCCGCGGCTTTCCTTGAGCTTATTCAGAGTGCCTTTATTTGACAATAATTTAGCATGAAAGCCTTTCCAGATTTCATCATCAACGACACCTTCATTACCAAGCGAATTTATGTCAAAATCAATTCCAACATAATCAGCAAGGAATTTGATCCTAGCTGTTTTATTGTCTAAGCTCAGTTCAGGGTGCTTTTCCAAAAAGGAAAAAACATTCCCTGAACCGCAGCCACTCCGGCAAATCCACTGCCCTGTAATAGTATTTAGACCAAAACTAGGCTTATCATCTTCATGAAATGGACACAAGCAAACAAGTTGTCCTTCGTCCAACTCGTCCTTGATATCTATATATTTAGAATAGAACTTCTTATAATCTATACGACTTTCAATATCATTAATAATGCTTTTAATACTACTCATCTCAGACCATTCTAAAAAATTTAGGTGTCACCGGGTCGCCAGTTCCTAAACTTTTTATGTGAAACAAATAATCAAACATTGCGGGGTGGCGGTCTATGTTTTTATGTAAATTTTTTATTTTCATACCTAACTCCAATAGAAACAACATACAGACTTCAGCGATTTACCTTCAAAACGGGTTTCTTCAAAACTGGTACCGGCCAAAATAATGAAATCCGGAGCCGAAACTCCGGATTTTCACGGTTACCAGTTTTAGAACGGGTTGGCATCCCCGTCATTTATAGCTCCATCGTCCACTTCCGCCTCAGCAAATTCCGGCTCGTCTTCATCCGAAGCTACCTGAAAACTCGTGGAATCAAGCATATTGAAAACACTCTCAACGATGCTAAATTGCCCAGGAGTGATTTTGCCAGCTGGATCAGCAATAAATTCCCACCATGTGTACTTGTCTTTCTGTTGCTTTTTGGTAGAAATCTTATACGCGCGACTGAAGATATCCCCTCCGCCGAATTTGACCAAGTTGGCCATTTTCTGTCCAGCTTTGGCGCTGGTGCGGGTGAAGCCAATAGCGACAATTCGCTCCATCACGTTTTCAGGACCGAGGTCCTCATCGAGTACCACACAAAGGAATTCATAAATGATATTGCATTGTGGTGGCTCATCTTTCGTCTTTCCCCATTGCGAGTGTTTGCACTTGCGACAGTTTGGGGCCAGGTGTTCTCCGGTATCTGGCACACGACCGCCCGATAACATACTGGCACATTCAATGCCGCCTTCGTCATCGCGTGGGTACCATTTGATTCGTTTCTTTCTGAACATGGCAGGGATCACAGTGACCGTCGTTCCATAATTCATGTTGGTAATGTTGTTCAGCAGTTCTCCAGCTTTGATCTCAATCTCGTCATCCTGTACTGCTGGACTCAGAGGTTGCATCAAAATTGCGCGTGGAAGAATTAAGTCGTCAGACTCAAAATCATCCATACCGCGTTGGTGCTGTGCTGGATTGCTGAGTGCTTGATTGCTGTTTACTTGAACAGCTACTTCTTCAACCACTTCTACTCCTTCAGCAGTTTCTTCTACTGGAGCTTGTTCTGGTTGTTTGTCTACTGCTTTTTCCTTAGCAGTTGGTTTTTTCTCGGGCATTAAAACCTCCTAGGTTTAGGTTATGAGAAATTATTTTGACATCAAGAGCTTGCGGCCTGAAGGACTAATCCGACAATTCACAGTGCTCTTCATAAATGTGGAAATACCAGGAGGCAGTGTGCCTTCGTTTTCAAGCATGTCTCTGACAGGGCGAGCATTCACGCGCTTTTGGATAAACTCGTGCGATCCTGTCTTGTCGATCCAGTTCAGAAAGTCCTCAAACTCATCAATCTGAGGAAAGACATCAACCTTACGGCTGTGACTACCGAAGGCAGAGGAGAATTTTTCCATCTCTTCGGTCTCCATAACTTCATCCATCTCAGTTTTGATGTCAGTCTGTTGCTGATTTAAGCTCTTCAGACGGTCATTGAGATCATCAATTTCCAGCTTTCTTTCAAAGAATTCCTTTGAGAGATCTCCCATCTTTGTGCGGGCTGATTGTTCCTCAGTCATTTCATCCTCCTTTAGGATATATTTCTTGCGACATATTTGGTATTCATATGGTCCCAGATCAGTATTTTGATAGGGAAATGATGTGAAGCCCCAAGAACTGCACTTGCTAAACCTGCAACGATGCTATTCCCTGAAATGAGCAGGTAATCAATTTCGGGGCGAAAATCCTTGAGCTGAAATTTGATCTGCCTCATTAGTGTGTCAGTATGAAAAACACTCACACGGCCAACCGTGACAGGCTTAATTTCAATTGGTTCGCCTACAGCGCCTTCAGCTGAATCAAATTTGTATCCGCTGTCATTTGTAGCAAATACGACTACCTTATTATCATTTTCCATGTTTGACCTTTACTGTGGTGATTATGTCGTTCACCGACTTTTTGTCTTTGATTGCTCTAATTATTGTTTCGTCAACGGTACCTTCGCAGGTCAAAACATACTCCGTCATGGAATATTTCTGTCCTGTACGGTTGTATCGTTCTCTGGCTTGTGCATAATCATTGAATGAGTAGTTCATGCTGAACCAGAATGAATAGTTTGCTATGGTTAAATTGAGACCAATCCCTGCACTTTTCGGATGTGCTATCAAAATGATAGTATCATCTGCGGGATCTAAAAACCTTGTCAAATTTGCTTCTTTTTCTTTAGCTGAAATCCCACCATAATAGGAGACAGCTTTGTCACCTAATGCGCTTTGCAGTATTTTCATATCTGCATGAAAAACGGCCCATATGATTATCTTTCGTCCCTCAGGTATTTCTGAAAGCACTTCCTTCAGAAGTTCCAGCTTGGGGTTTTTTTCAAAAATTTGTACGTTCTCGCCGCCGGTTTCTTGGATAAATCCACTTGTGATCTGGTTTAGTCGTAAGAGCTTAGTCAAAGCTAGGTTCGCGTCATACATCTCTTCATTCAGCTCCGCGACCATGTGCTCAGCCATTTCTCTATAAATTCTAGCCTGCTCCTTCTCCATTTTACAAGATAATACTCTCGTGGTTAAAGGTGGCAGATCGAGGCAATCAGCCTTTTTCCAGGCCATTGCAAATACATCTACCAGTCTCTTGAGGGTCTTTGTGGCGCCTTGCTTTGGTACAATAGTATAACCTTCAAAACCTACTTTGTCAAAATATTTTGAAACATAAGCCCAGTATGAGTTACCAAGAAGCATTTCGTCAACAATACGCATCTGAGAAAATAGCTGGAGCCAAGATCCCGGCGTTCCCGACATGAGTGATACATACTTGGCTCGCTGTCCAACCTGTATGCAGGTTTTCGTCTGCTTAGAATTGTGGGATGCAAGCCTACCAGATTCATCAAAGATGATGAAGTCCCACGGCACATCTAAAAGCCAGTCCTCAATGCGCCAGGTTTTTTCATAGTTGATGACATAGACGCCGTTTGCGGCAAGATTTAGTGCTGTTTTTGCCTTTGGGACTGTATCATTCAGGGCGAAAACTTGGTACGGAAAGTTAGGCATGAACTGTTCAATATCCTTAGCCCAGACGCGCTCCACAATAGCAAGCGGGCAGACGACAAGTATCTTTGAAATGCCTTCCTCAACCATGCGGTGCTTTATGAGTGCAAGCTGTACAGCCGTCTTACCTGCTCCAGGCTCACTGAAATCTAGAACCCTGTCAAAGTTTTTATAGAATGTGAAAGATTTTAGCTGGTGGTCGAAAAGTGGAAGTGATAAGATGTCGCGGTATTCTTCTTCAGGGTTGGTTATTGCTCCCGCTTTGATTGACTCTGCTTTGTTGAAGACGTCCTTAGCTACTTGAAAGAGCTGTGATGTGCCACGGGGGACATCAGCTTTCGGAAATTTAGCGCAAAGGACTTTGAAAGTAGAAAGGTCTAGCGGATACTTCCAAGCCTGCTGGCGTTTTCTCCAACCATCGCCTGCTATTGACTTCGCGATTCCACTGTCATTAATTGAGCAATGGAGCCACAGCGCCTTCTTTTCTACCCAGATTTTCATTATTTACGCATCCCCTTCAGTTGGATTAGTGCTTGCTCTGTGATGAATTCGTCGAGTGACTTGGCATATTTTAAGACAGCAGGACGCATCAGTCTCACGATACTCAGCATGGCTGGGTCTATTGCATCTTCCTTCTTGGCAATCTCTTGTGAGTTTTCAGACTGTACTTTCTCGCACATTTTCCTCTGAAGTATAGTCCAGGCTTCTAGCACAGCTTGGCCAGTAACCTTTTTGTCTAATGCTTCAATCTGATCAGCGAGCTTACCAAAAAAGTCATCTATGATTTCTCCGATGACGGGCAGTGCTGACTCTGAAACTACGAGCCCGCGAGCTTTGAGGCTTTCGTAGGCTAGGCTTGTCTTTAAGAGGGTTTTACTCATTTTCTCTTTTCCGGAGCCGAGTTTCCCCGGCTCCTGTTCCTTGAGTGATTTTAGTCTATCGAGATATCTAATTCTTCAGCAAGCGCGCGACCTTTGTCTGTGAAATTAATCCAAGTGCAACTTTCGCCACCTAATGGAATGTCCATCGGGTCATCTTCCCAAGTTGTAATGAAATCTTTTTTCTTAAGGTCTGTAAGGTGACCGTTCTGTTCCTTTGATCCTCGGACATTACCGTCTACCATTGGAGTTCCACCCCAGTTACCTGCATCTTCTGCGTATGCAGTAAAAACAGCGAGTGAACCTTCTGTGAGCTCTTGTGATAATTTTGCGGTGTTCTACATTCTCTTTTCCTCTTTTTCTCTTTTTAGTGTGGAATGTTGCTTCTCTTCCTTCTGTTTAATATACTATTTTTACAAGTAAAAACAACATAATTCCGCAATTTTTTTAAAGAAATCCTTAATTTATACTTCTATGGCAGTAATTGATATTTCCATTGTGCCAGTGTCAACCGTTGCAGACAGAACGACCCACTCTTTTGCGATCATAACCGCTTCGGTAAATATTCCTGAGAGGACAGGGTGTCTAATATTTATAATGTCCCACATCTCTACGTGAACTGCATTCATAAAGGTTTTGATGGTGCATACATAGTGGCGTCTTGATAATCTATCTAGTAGGAAATCCCTATGAATTATTGCAGTCGCTGAATCCTTTGTATATAGGTCCTCGTACACATTTGAGATTATATCAGAATGATATGTTGTGTCCTGCCCATTAGCTTCAGCCTGAAATTCACCCTGGCTATTTTTGTAATAATTCACAGTGATGTCAGTAATTATGTCATCAGACTGTTTTGACATTCGAAATGAATTGTTAATAATAGGGTTCTCAACCCAGGAATCTGCCCACAACCCGTAGTCAGATGTGATAGAACTAGCTATTGCCATGACCTGATCAGCACTTATATCAAACCCTATAAACCTACCTATGCTGTCAGACCCACCTGTTAGCCACTTAAAAGTATATGGCCCGATAACTCCTACGTCATCAAATGCAAATGTCCCCGTTGATGCAAAATATTTGCAAGTGATATTTCCTGCACCAACTTTAGTAGCAATCTGAATTTCTATCTCAGCCGCTAAAGAAGCTCCTGTATATTCACCAGCGGCTATTTTCAAAGCCCATATATGGAAGTACAGCCTGTCGCTCGTACCGATTACTATCTTAAAAGTTTTAATGGGGCTGTCCTGAAAGATATCCCAGTTTCCAGGCACAGTTGAACCAGTAGCACTGAAGCCAGCTACCCCATCAAATACTACTATTTTCATTCTATCATGATAATTGAAATATAAGTTAGATTTTAAACTTTCAGCTTGGGGACTGATTGACTGCTCCCACAGATGTTGCTTTGTAAAAAAGAAGCTCATTTTACTTGTAGACAATGCACTGCTGGCAATATTAAAGCTATTTCTTAAAATATCAGTATCGGCAGAGGCGGCAGAGGCGGCTTCGCTTCCCATGCCTAATTCATCCCTGAGCAGGCTTTCAATTATTCCAGCACCGTTTTCTATAAGGGCTGAGCCAGGCGTACTTTTATCATTATCAACGTGGTCAGTCGTATAGCCTTCTGCTGCATCTCTATTGTCTATCCAAGTACCATATTCGCGTCCGCGACCGCCAAAGAAAACAGGTAAAATTTTGACTGGCGTGTATTTGATACGCTTGAATATGAGATATGGAGAGCCAACATTAGTATCGGACGAACCCCCTGGCGTATTATAAGCGCCTTTCAGAACAAAAGTAGGGAAATCAGTAATAGCCATTGCCGCAGGCAGTCCTTCATCAGCCATCCCGTCATACATATTATAGACAGTCCCAACAACATTTGCCTTGAGATTATAAGTGCCACCTCCAGATCCTGACTCCAGATAGAACTCGGAATTGCCAGTATAAGCCCCTTCATCAAATGATGATCTGCAAAAATTGTCAACAGCCACTATGTTTGCGGCGTCTATAACTGGCTGGTGATCCCAAGGGTTAAAGAATGCAAATAGTTCCGCGACATTTTGTGACCCTACTGGGTTAGTTGTATCAACTGCTGTAAGAGTTGCGAATGAATCTTTATCTGCGTCACCGAGGTTCGCTGATCCTGATATAGTGCCGCCATTAATTGTGTTTTCTACAATATCAGCATCATTATACCAGTAATCATAAACATCTTCAAGGTTGGCATGTTTTATGATGCACCCTGCGGCAGTGTTCTGAACAAGTGTAAAGCTGGACAGTCGCACCATTCTCTTTATATCTTCATCCCAACACCATATTTCATCTATTTGGCTAATATAATGACCAGCGATAAACCAGTAATGAGTGTCGTCAGTTCCTTGCCCTAGGTAGACAGCTGGCGAAAAGTTTTGCTCCCGGTTAATACTCAGATTAGATGCTGATGCATCGTCAGCAAACTTCCTGAAATCCCCATAAACAATAGGCTTCATTTTTCCTATACTACCTGTTGGGAGTGTTGCGCCGTTGGCTGCATCAGTAGCTTCAATTAGCGACCCAATTATGCGGTCTTTCAATCGCGTTGAGTCAGCAATAGATAGCCCTACATTTTGATAATCAATGCTAGGGAATGTTTTGATCTTACCGGTATAGAGCAGAAGACTTTCAGAAGCTAATATGTCAGTCGAGTCATCAAAATATAGTTTACAATTGACGTCACTGTTTTCAGGGTTAGGATAAGTTGCAAAAATATTAGACCACAATCCCTGATTGGTTATGCTGAGAGATAAGCCTGACTGAGGTGAATAGCCGCCTAGCTGTTTTGAATACGTTTTGAAGTTCGGTGAATTGCCTAACAAGTCTAGATATAGCCGTGTGATACTCCATGTTTGCCCGGTATCCGTTACGAAAACGGCGCCAGAGCAATGTACTGTATTAGCAACACCAATAGAAGTAATGTCATATGAGCCGTCATTTGTTCCACCAGTAATAGTTAGTTCGTCGCCAACATCAACCTCAGTCTCGTCTAATGTTATTGACTTGAACAGTGTGCTGTCAATAGTCAGTGGGTCGGTTTGGCCGTCTGTGCCACTATCTATTATCACTGTAAATGGAGCTGATCTAGAAAAATTCTGCTGAATATCTGGTATTTCAATACCGATTCGAGGCTTATAACCGATCAGATTAGCTTGTTTCCTGATGTGATCTACAAGTGTCAGGCTCATGATGTAATCTCAACTTTCAAAGTGATATTTACATTGTATAGATTACCCCTGACGTGAGGTAAATCTAATCCTGAGGAATCCCAGTATCGTACTGTCCAATCAGTAGCATCCTCATCTGTGAATGTAAAGGTATTCATCGCATAATTTACAAGCGGGTCCTGGATAAAGGCAATCAGTGCAGTGCGGAAAGTTTCAGAGACACGATTGATCCTGATTGCAAAGAAGTGATCAGCTGTTCCTAAATCTGCAATTTTGACTTGGCCGCCACCTGCTACTCCTCTGAGTTGCCTTTGCTTGTATGGGTCAGAAACAGGTAAAAACCGTCCTTTTTCTAGTGTGAGCGGAGAGCCTGTTGCGCCTACTTTGGTAAAAATTGGTAATGATGCCATAAGATTATGCCTTTATTCCCTGAATATGACCGCTATCAACTAATTCAATCAGGCCCTGCGCGACTTCAGCCTTGTTTTCAACAAGCATTCTATAGACAGATTGACCATCAGTAGCTGTAATATTGACATTGATTTCGCGGCCACCTCCGCCTTGACCTCCACCAGACGCAATCTGGTTCATTCTTGTGATTTCATCACCGAACTGGTCATTTGCTTCTGGTGTTGACACAATTTCATTCCGGCGAAGCAAGGCAGGCACAACATCTGAAACAGGCACTGAGCCTCCTCTAGCCATTGAAACTGTTCCGCCTGTCGCGTACGGTTGAGCAATTACTGTCGCAATATTTGCACCTGCAACCACGCCAGCTAAGGCCATTGATGCTAAACCTACTGGAATAAAGGGCTTCGTCTGTGCCGCCCTAATTACGAGCAAGGCTCCCTCTGCAATCGCTTGTGCCACTCTGATTGGTTTCAGTGCTTTTGCAGCATTCTTTTCATCCTGAACTGCTTGTTCTTTCAGATTCTTAATCTTGCTTGCTTTGACTTCTTCTGAAGCACCTGAGTCTAAGACTGACTGAATATCCGCCTGCAATTCCTTCTGTATTTGAGCCTTTCTTAGGTTCAGCAATGCTCCGCCAGCGGCTCCAACCTGGTCTGCCCAGCCTTTAAACTTTTTAGCACGGCCTTCTAAACTATTCGCATAATCTAAGGCCGTGGCATTAAACATATCTCTTTGAGTCACTGCTTGCTTTTGTTGTATTTCGTCAAGTAAGAAAGCCACTTCATTCTCTGCTAGGACCCTCGGGTCTGATGACGGGTCATCTTCAGGACTAGGCGACCCCCCTGCGCCTCCTGGCTTTGGTATTGGGTCAGCTGCCGCAGATCTAGCCGCTTCAGCAATTAGCGCGTCAGCATATTGCTTGAAGCCTTGAAGTGAATTTGATAATGTTGTTTTTTGCTGTGTTTCAAATTCATCCCATAAGGCACTCTGCTCTTCTAGCCAGGAATCACTGACGCCTAGTAGCACTTTGAAAAAGGTCCCGAAGTCTTGCACAATATTATTGATCATTTTCGAGAATTTTGACCTAACAACTTGCACCCAAGCGTCAAGAATAGCACCTAAAAAGACAAGGATCGTGCCCCAGTTATCAGCGAAGGTTTTAGCAACTACACCCCAGCCAATTTCCCCAATCTTCTGTAGCATGGTGTTTGCCTCATCCACGATCGGTTGCAATTTTTCCTTAATTACATCGCCTAATGAAATAAGCCCATTCTGTATATTGTTTTTGAGCTTGCTCATTGTGGTATTCCACTCAGCGTTCATTTTATCAAATGCTTTCCCTGAAGCGCCTGCGCGGTTATTCATAGACTCAATAGCGTCAGCCAGACCCTCAACGTCACCTGCTAATATCTGGATGGATTTGATAGCCCGAATATTTGGTATAAATTCTTTTAGGACTGCTGGGTCCATGCCTTTGAATTGTGCCATAGTAGCAACAAGATCAGTGGTTCCGTCATCAAATTTCTTAATCTCAATCCCTGCTTCTTTCATTGCATCGCGGGATTGATCTGTTGGCGCTGAAAGTGCCTGCATTGCAGCATTGATTGATGTTGTCGCTTCAGCTGTGCTGATACCATTTGTAGTTACAACAGCAAGGGCGGCAGAAACATCAGCGAGACTGACTTTAGCCGCGCGAGCCATAGGCAACATTTGACCCATAGATGAAGCGAGCTCTGTCATTGTTGTCTTACCGAGCCTCACTGTTGTGAATAAAATATCTGAAACATCTTGCGATTCGTCTGCTGACTTCCCATAAGCATTTAGAGAAGTTGTCAGCAAATCTGCGGCTGATGCGGCAGAAGTTACACCTGCGACAGCAAGTTTCGCAGCCTCATTTAAGACAATAGCACTCTCAGCAGCACTTGCAAAACCAGCAGAAACCACATCATACTTTGCTTTCGTCAGAGAATTTAGCGCAAGACCTGTGGTAGAAGCTAAGCCTTTCAGCTCTTTTTCCATTGCTCTGATCTCACCTGTTGTAAGATCATCCATCAGAGTTGTTACTTCAGCCAAGCCTTTACTGAAATCGCCCGATAATTTTAGCGCGATTCCGCCAATTGCCAAAGCGCCTACGGCACCAAACTTCACAAAGTTCTTGGTCATTTTGCCAAGGCTGCCTGCGAAACCTTTCAGCTTTGCACTGGCATTATCTTTCAGATTCAGTGAGACTTTGAGTGCCATATTGTACCTACTTCAAGAAAGCGTTTCGTTTGATGTTATGCACAGCAACAATTCGTGATATTAGAGAAGATAATGCGTCAATAGATAGATCAGCTGGCGCAAAGTTATCTAGAATGAAATCTATCTTATCAATAGTCTGAAAATAGCCACTCATTTGGTTGTCGCCTGACTTCCATTCATACCGTTGTAATGGGGATATTTCTGTGATTCTCGTGTATAATTCAAAAACAATGTGATTTGATTTGTTAAGCTGTGGTGGTGCTGTTCTCTTCTGACCATGAATATCCTCCCAGCCTGGAATCACTTCGCACGATTCCCCGTTTGTCAAATCACATTTCGGAAGTGAGGGCTTCCCCTTTTTACTTCTATGACTATGAAGGAGTCTGCATTTCTGGCAATGGCCGTAATCTACTCCCCATTGCGACAGAGCACCAACATAGTTACTTAGTTTCCCAGGTCATCTTCTGCTCTTTCGCGAGTCTTTTTGCCTTTTTCAACCAGTTTATCTTCCAGATTAATAATGCCTTTCAAGCTAGGGGCAACAACCTTGTCAATCAGCTCTAAAAGTGCGTCACCATCTAGATACTGCAAATATTCTGCACTGTATTCAACGTCTTCGCCATCATCACCTACAACATTTTCCCAGCCATAAACCATCAGCTCAAGCAAAGCGAGTGCAACCGCAAATGGATCAAATGCTCCGTTATGAACATTCTCCATCACAACTCTTTGTCTCTCAACATAGGGAATGAGATGGTATTTGATGATAGACTCGTCAATCGTTATTGCGAGCTCTTTTTTCTTGTTGTTAATCTTCAGTGGCATGGTCCTTGACTTCCTTCACTTTTGTTCCTTGAGGTTTTTTTGGCTTTGGCTTTAAGGCGGGCTTCGGCTTAGGCATGTTCAGCACTTTGCCATCCCTGTCCTTAATCTCACAAAGCTCAATGGGGCAGGTAGCTAGAGTCGCGGCTTCCTGTGTACTGCAAATTCGTCTCTCATCAGGGAATCGTATCCCCTTATATTTGAAACCTTTTTTGGCGTATAGATACATGATTAATACTCCGCATTCTGATCTCTGAAAACATTGAAAGGGTTCTGGTTCAGCGTCTGTATGGTTATCTCAGACTTAGGTGTTAAATTTTGTGCTGGAAAGCCTGTTGGGGTAGTAACAGGGATCAACGCACGGAAATCAAACGTCTGTGAAATGACACCCGCACCCTGTACAGGCGCGCCCGCCTTCGTAATCTTGAATGAGTTCACGAAAATAGTCATACTCCTTGACGAAGTTGTCAGCGTAGATCCAACAATCGCAATTTCTGCAATCAGCGGAGTTTCTGCGTCCTTCCAGTTGATGAATGTATCAGTCTCATATCTCGGAACTGTAAATGACCCTGTGATTTCACGCATTCCAGCCCGTGCGGGCTCAATCCGATATTTACCTGTACAAGCAGACTGATCATCAGCTTGCATATTGTTATTGATATTCAGAGTCCATGATGAAATACAGCGGTTGTCAGTGGCATCTAATGCGCCACCTGAAGCGGCATCAATTCTGATATAGCTCGTATCGCTGAATACAATCCTTTCATCTGCTTCTAATGCACTGCTATTGAAATCCCAGTCCCAAGTCGTTGATGCTGTATTTACAGCAGAAGATCTATCAAGATCAAATGGTATCAAATTAGCGTTGATAGTTAATTCTTGCCCTGCCTCAGCTGTGAACGTCAATGAATTGACTAAGCACCCGCGATAGACCCAAGGACCAGTTGCCTGATTCTTTTCAATGCCTAATGTTCCGCGGCGGATAATCTGATCGCCAGCGGCACCAACACCACCTAAGGGATATGCTGAATAGACGTCTGTAAAAAGTTGATCTTTGAGCTGGTTGCTACATTCGAAGGTATGTTCAAATTCAATTGCCATTAATCCAGCATCAGTATTTCCAGGCGTGACAGCCCAGTTCGGTGTCACGTCCACGTCGGTAGTTGAATTCACTGTTGTGATTTTTCGTACTTGCCCCTCTCCTAAACCGCTAATGATGCGAATAAACTTGCCTGCATCAGTAGCTGTATCAGTGAATACTGCACCCACATTCGTGAAGGTGCTCACTGTTGAGCCAGCTGTACTTGAAAGAGCTTGATTATTTTCATATGTAGGAGAAGCCGTTGCTGTAGGTAACTCGAATCCTAGAGCGGCACCAATCAGCTGATCAAGCGCGTCATACCTGACAGATAAAGCCAATCCTCCAGCAGGTAAAATACCTGTGACATCCTGCCCAGGTGTGCCTGCGCCTCCGATTAACGTCTCGTCATAGCTAATTTCATATGACTCTTCAAGACTCTCACTTTTAAAAGGCAATAAATCTGCCCCGCCGAGAATTGATTCCTCCCCATCTGCTAAGGTAGGGGTGGTAGGATAGGTAGTATTTACCAAATCCGATCTTTTATTTTCAAGACGGAATGCCGCCTTGGCTAATATTCCTAGTCCAGTTCCCATTTACAAACTCCTTAATAGATTGCGGCTGTTCTCTCGTCTTTAGTTTCAATACCTAGCTCACCCGCGATAGTTGTGCCACTTGTAAACAGCACATCTGAATCTGTATTCCTGAGCAATGCCCTGAAAGTAACAGTCTGCTTAATAGCGGCTGGCCCTTGTACTGGTGCAGTCACATTGACTACTTTCAGATGGGGCAGGTGAAGGTTGATTTTTTGACTAGCTCCTGCGGATAGTAAGAGGCTGGCCTGCATTGACGTCTCATTTGCGCGAGCGTTCAAGTAGGTATCTGCCTCATATCTCGGAACTGTAATCTCAAAGGTGACCTCTCTAAAGCCGTTTCGGGCGGGCTTGATTGGTGCTTTTGCATCTGTGTGAGCATAATCGAGACAATTTGTATCATCCGGGGATGCCTGTTCAGACTCTGAAAGGTTGTTATTCACTGAGAGTTTGAAACTGCTGATAGCACAGTTATCAGTTGATGCCAATACGCCACTTTGTGCATTGATGCGAAATGTCAAATCGCTGAACATTGCAAGCACTGGAATATCTTCAGGCAATGCCGCCATGTCGTTCGGAGTATTCGTCGTCGCTGATATTAGCAGTTGTGATGCCTGGTTACTGTAATTCAATTTAATGAGACCACCAGCTTCACCAGATATCTCAAATGAGGAAATCATGTCCCCAATTGTCTCCCAGACTGCTCCGGCGCCTGTATTCACGCCTTTATCAACGGCGAGAGTTGCCCAGACATCTAAATCGTCTAGGAATGTCAGTTCATTATAACTGCCACCAGCATCCCATGTGACAGTCCCCATACCTAATGCAATAGGCAAAATTGAACTAACAAAAGCCGCGCCATTCTTTTCTGAATAAGGCAAGACAGCCTCAACTGCACCTTTAACAGGCGAAAAGACGAGCTGAGTGTCAGGGGTTCCAGCGCCACCATAAAGATACTCGTGATTCAGGAACTCATCTTCCAGGTTTACACTTTCATTCATGAATAAAATCTTATCCGTCGCGTCAAGAGCCGCCGTATATGTGGCCTGTTTCGCCATTCCTAAGATTCCTTTGATACCTAATCCAGTTGACATTGTCTTTTCTCCTATGTTACTGGTATGCTTGCGCGGGGATTAAAATCATATTTGATGCTGAATAGAACGACAATCGTTCCTGTGCCTTTTGTCTCTTCAAAACTTTGTGTCCTCGTGTCACTTACAAGGACAACAGACAAGCAGTTTCCGCCTAGTGTTATATCTGAAAGCATGGCAATCACAATGTCACTGAACATCTTACTCAGCTCAGTGCTGAGTAAACCGCGCTTGTCAAGCCCGCTGATATGGTCGATGTGAACAACACCCGCAATCCCAACGATAAATCCGTTCGTGAGATTCATTCTGTCTGTGCCGGTTGTGTACTCGTTCGCAGTCAGTGGTGTGTACTGACTCGTCGTGTCATCAAGAATAAAGGCCGCCGGAGTTTCAAAAAGTTTCGTTTCTTGGGGCATCCTGTATGACCTAGAAATAGTCTTCAGATCTAAATTGTAATTACCTAGACCATTGATTAATCTCAAGGTCGTACCAAGGATATATTCTTGTATCGTTTCGCGCTTGCTTTGGACAGGCATTAGAATTCCTCTCTCTTAAACGACGCTTCTAAGGCGTGTGCAAAGATTTGAGGTATCGTGTCCTTTATCTCGTCCTTGACAGCCGGCTCCAAGAATTTACGCATTTTGACGCCTTGGCCTTTTTCATGCTTTTCGCCGTAAGGTACGTTCGTGCCAATGATGCCCTGTAGGCCTCCAGTCTTTACCTGGATCTCACGAATGCTCTCTTTCTTACCCTTGCCGAAATCTTCAGACGATGATCTGAACTTCCCTTGCTGAAATTGCTCAACTGATTGAGGGAGCATAACAGCGTTGAACCTCTGCGCGCCGACTACGGAGCCAACTAGCCTACCTGACCGCATTGTTAAAATAATTGGATCAGCTGGCAGCTCGAAAGCATTCATTCTTGCCGTTGTCTGCACGAAATACTCCTGAGCAGACTGCAAACCAACAGCCTCAAGTGCGAGAGACATAGCTTCACGCAAATAGCGCGGCGTCAATTCCTTGGCATATTTGTTAATCTCGCGGCTCTTAGCCTCAAAATTACTATTAATTTTGAAATCGTCAGGCATCAGACGATACTCCTTTTGTAATATCTCAGAATAGATTTTACTGATGGAGGCATTTCGCCACCTACAAATTCAGTGGTGCCTTTGTTTCCGCCGATCGTTGTGTCTTTTTTAGCAAGATCAAAGCGGTTACCACCTAACCCACCCTCATTATAATGCCGTAAGGCAAGATAAATGCAGGCTAGAGATAAATCTTGTGGGATTCCTAGCACACCAAAGTCGCTACTCAGAGCACTCGCACCCGTTGTATCGTCTAGATTGAAGCCTAATAAATCCGCACATGCCTGATGAGCATTGTCTCCGCTGTCCCATAAGAATTGCAAAGTGCCGCTATCGGGGGTGAATGTGAAAAGCCCTGAAACTCTGTTCCAGACTACTGTATAATCTTTGACGCCAGCGGCGGTTAACTGGGTATCAATTTCAGTGACGAGCTCATTAGCAGTATAAATGCCAGCTGTCAATGTAGCTACAAGGGCGGCATCATTGTCTTCTTTGAAGTCAATCTTGTCGTTCGTGTCCTCAGTCACTTCAAAATGATCAAAACCCGCATAATAATCTATCTTGATATTCTGAGTGCTCTCTACATAGACAGTTCCGCTCAATGCGCCAGGCAATAAATCTACTGATCCTTCCTGCTCTAAAATTGCATAGTCAGTGGCCGCTTTTAATGTAGTGGAGGCCCAAGCCCTCTCTGTGTCGTCATAAAGGCTAGCGACTGAAATGATTGGATACTGCTTAGTGAATAAAGAGCCTGTGCCACTGCCATCCCTATATTCAACATAATTACGAGCGCGGAGTTTCCGCCTGACATAGCTTTCAATTTCCCTGCTTGCTTGTGTAATTAGTGCTTCAATATTCGTGTCATAAGTGATCTCTGTCAGAGGCTTATTAATAAAATTCTTGAAGTCTGTAAGAGTTACCAGGTCAAATGCTTGTGCCATATTAACTGTCCTTCAATACAAGTTCAAAGTGCCAGTAGTCCATAAAGTTTTGGTCCGTCATATCTTGATCACGATCCCAATCGCCACCCCACCTAACTTCATGACCCATCATCCAAGCTACATTGACAATAAGAGAGCCTAAATATATGGCCGCTTTGATATCTGCATAGCCAGAGCCAGCAGTTAAAACATCTACAGCTTTTGAAGGATCAGTTTGGTGTACGCTTAATTTTTCATACCCATCTTTGTCAGTGACTGTTTTACCAACAACTTCCCAAACCCCGTCAATTAATTCACGGCCCTTTTTGTATAGACCGAACTGGTATTCAGGAGTCCTACGGCCCTCAACAGCTGAAATATCAATGCGCTGAAGCACAACTTCCAGAATCTGTTTCCAGGTTGGGTGTAGGGTTTCTATAACCCTCTTCGATTTTTTGCCCCAAATGTTCATCTGATAAGCTCCCAAAACAAAGCGCCAGCCGCCGCATATTTCAAGCCTTCAATTAATCGCTCTTTCAGAGTAATTTTTGCCACCTCAGGAATGGAAATATTCATGCTGTCAATGTAGACTTTAGTTTCTATGGCGTTGACAGGCTCTAATAATGCAATGGTATTCACTCTCGTCATCAGGGAATATTTAATTGTGTCTAAATTTAACAGTTGGAACCCCGAGAACCTAGCTGTATCTGAGGATGATAGTGTTGGTATGTAGTGTTTTATAGTGTCATAAACAGTAGAATCCCGCAAATTTAAGCTGTCTTTCCACCTAATTTTAGTCAAATCTTTTCCATATTTTGCCATAAATTCCGCATAAGATAGCCGACCGACAGTCGCTTCTGAAATAATTGCACTAGAATCCACAGGCATCTGGACCTCTACATACTTAGTTGATCCCTTAATGTACTCAGGCGGCTTCAAATCCCATGAGACCCAAGCAACCACTATGCAGAGCAAAATAACTATGATATATGGGAGCGCTTTAGTCATTTTTAGCAGTATAATTCTTGACACTAAAGATTGCCATCCCGTACATACCCCACTTAGCAGCTTGTTCATATTGAGGTTCTTCAATCACAAACATTAGCAGACC
>Ga0075113_1000109_pt1 | contig 27043 bp, 34 predicted proteins | sample AntAceMetag02UKA_FD_69788 | JGI IMG/M metagenome (GOLD analysis project Ga0075113, IMG submission 69788) | Saline lake microbial communities from Ace Lake, Antarctica - Antarctic Ace Lake Metagenome 02UKA | ecosystem: Environmental > Aquatic > Non-marine Saline and Alkaline > Saline | place...
AAAATAAGCTAATTGATGGAAAAGTTAAACAAACCGTTTTAATGTATTTGGGAAATACGGAAAGCATATTGGAGAAATTTAAGAAGTTAAAATCTATAGATTAGTTTTGTCCCAGAGTCGATTCAAATGTGTTTCCCGAAAAGATAATTCTATAAAACTTTTTGAATATAAAAAATCTAAACTATTTTTTTAATCTCTTTCTATTCCATAGCATCAAAAAAGAAAACCCAACAAAAGTACTAGCCCCCACAATTAACAGAGCCGTACCTAAAGAATATTTATCTGCAATATATCCATATATCGGAGCAAAAATAGCAAATACCAAGCTCCCAGCCATATTTTGAATCGACAATAATGTAGCCCTCTTCTCAGAAGTCAAATGTTTATGAGTGTAGTCTTGTAAAACCGGCGGAGAAAATCCCCTTACAAATTGCTGCAAAAAGATAAACACTATTCCAAACAATGCAAACCAATAACTCATAAATACTAAACTTAGGAACATAGCTATTATCATAAACCATAAGCTCCATCTCTCACCAAGTTTATTTTCCAACTTATCAGCGGATTTACTTCCAACTATAGCAAATATATTAAAGCTAGCCCAAACAACCCCAAAATAGACAAGAGGTAATCCAGATTGATTCATATATGGTTGGTAAAACCACAGGCTCACTCTTGCGACCAAAGTCAAAATAGAGTTGAAGAGAAGGAGAAATAATAAATTTTTATTAGTAAATGCTTCTTTGAAACTCTCTTTGGTATGTTGCAAATAACTTTTACTCTTAGCAACTCTTTTGTAATGTTTTGGTTCTGTAAAACTTAACGCAACAAAGAAAAGAATTATCATTCCAAAAATACTAGGGACCCAGGTTAGCCTCAAACTATAAACTGCTATAAATCCTCCCAAAATACCAGTAATTGCAGCAGCCAAATATCCTAAAGATTTAGAATTTCCCCAAACCTGTTTAAAATTATTTTCTTTTTTAGCTTGTTTTAAGGAATCATAAACAAAAGCAGAGTTTGCTCCAGAAATAAAACTACCTCCAATAGCCAATATGAATTCTGCCCCAAAGAATTGCCAAAAATTATGTCCTAAAAAATATGCTGTAAAGCCAATAACTACAAACAAGCTCCCCCAAACTAAACTTTGTTTCCTTCCTACCCTATCAGCTACAATCCCTGTTGGAACTTCTAACAAAACTAGAGAGATTGCAAATAGAGATTGCAAAATCATTATCTCGGTTAAACTCAATCCATTTGCTTGCCAAAACAACACAATTACCGGAACCCAAAAAACCCACTCACTAAAAAAACTAAACCAGTAGAACTTTTTTATATTTGATACATTTTTCATCCCCCCAACCTCCCCATCAACTCACGAATCATCACCAAAGACTTCTCATAATCCTTCCCCGTCTGAACCTCAAACCAAGCTCTCTGAATCAAAAAATTCAAATCCATAAAATCCTTATATTTAGAATCATAAAATTTAAACTTACTTTCCCCATATCCTGCAATAAATTTATCTCTCTTGTTCTTATTAGTAACCCACTTCAAAAATATTTTAGAAATCCCAAATCCCTTATACCTCGGCTTAATTGACTCTATATCAACAAGATAAACCCTACCATCCCTAATACGAAAATTCCCAGGAGTAGGGTCTCCACATTCATAAACAATTTTAGGACCAATGTCTTTCTTCAATCTATCAAGAACCTGCAAGATGCATCCTTTCTCATTAGTAGATATAACCTTCTTTTTAATTTTCCCAAGACCCCTTTTCTTTCTAGAAGCTTCAACCTTCCCAAGTGATTTATATTTACCACTCTCAAGCTCATCTAAAAAAGTATTAGTATGATCAGCAAAAGAGCCCTTAAACTCAAAATCGTTAATCCTAGAAAGTATACCACCCACTTGCTTCACATTCTCCAACCTTTCCCCTCTTTTTCTCAAATCCCTGCCTTCAATATACTCATAAAAAACATTCTTACCAAACCTCCCAAGAAACTTCGGAAAAAATCCATACTTTCCAAATCTATCAGATAAAGACTCATAGTATCTAGCCTTAGCAAGACTATCACACTTTCTCAAAACATATTTTTGTTTATTATACTCAACAAGAAAAGTTTCTCCTGTAAGCCCACCACCTCCTCTCTCGGGAAATAATCTCCGAGAAACACCATTCTTCAAAACTTCCTTCATCTTCCAAAAACCTCCAAAGCCCTCGCCATCTGAAAATCCCCACTCTCTCCCCACTTAACATAATCATTAAATTCATTAGGCCTCACAAACTTACGTATACCAACCTTCCCATTACACGGGTCAATACTCTGCTCTTTAATTTTATCAACCTCAGAAACATATCTCAAAGCATAATGAACTCCCATCTTACAATTCTCACTCAACGGCACCACTTTAAAATAACCCATCCTCTTAATATTCTTAATATCCAAATCAGCTTCCTCATCAACCTCTCTCTTCAATGTATCCTCAAAACTAGAATCCTCTTCCTTAGGATGCCCACCAGGCAAACTCCAATACCCCTTACTGCAATCTACAATACAAACTTTCCCCTCCTTGTCAAAAACAAAACCATATGACTGGGTAATATTGTCAAGTTTTTCAAAATCCACATCATCCATCCATTCCGTCAAATACTTTTCTCCTTTCCAGTCAATTTCAAACTTCATCTCCCACCTCCAAAAAAACAATCAATATCCAGTTCACCAACATCAACCAACTCCTTCAATCTTCTGAACTGAAACTTAGCCTCATTGATATGACTCTGGGAAGTTGTTTTGGAGAGATACTCCTCAGGCAACTTCTTATTGATAATTTCAAACGACCTAACTATCTCCCACACAAAATAGACCAACCTGTTCAGCAAATTATAAACTTTAGCTCTCTCTAAAATATCCTTATCATTATTTATCTTCAAATATTCCATCAAAAACAAATCCAAATTTTTTCCCTTCATCTCAAAGTCAGTCAAAACTTTAGCAACATCCTTGGCAGGGTCAGAAAACTTCCCAGATTCCCAATCTATAATTTCAATATCCTTCTTATGTTCAACAACATTTTGAGGACACAAATCGCCATGAATCAAGCTAAAATTATGTTTTTCTTTTTTGGGAATCTGACCCTCCACAATCTCATAAATTTTTAACAAATTATTCAAGTGCTTTTTTCCAGCATAAGAAACAACGTCCTGGATATGTCTTTTGGCATCAAACAAATAATCACTGTACAAATACTTCTTCTTCTCAAGGGAAACAATTTTTATCCTATGTAAATTTCCCACAGCTCTAGCAAGTCGCTTTATCTGAAGATTACTATAAGTCCTCTTTCTACTCTTCCAAACATCACCCTCAATAAAATCCAAAATTATAAAATCACTATCAAAAACTTTGTTCTTCTTGTGGAAAAAATACACCTTTGGAGCAATTTTCAAATTTTCAATAGTCTTCAAAAAATTATATTCCCGCTCCGATTTCTCGGGAACACTTAACTCCAAGTTAAGCCTACAAATAAACTTTTTATTATCTAAAACGAAAACATAATTTATATTCCCTTCTCCAATTCCCAATTTCTTAAAAGATTTAATGCTTACATCCTTAACACCAAAAACCACCGGACCAATAGATTCTATAATATTCCTTATTTTTTTGATATTCATTTCCCACCTGCCGCCAAAAAAGAATTCTTATATATCTGGACAACCTTCTCTCTAGACCCAGCCTTCTTAATATCCTTACCAACTTCAAGAATCAACAACTTATCCGAATCAACAATTTTCTCAAAACATCGGGACTCCCTAAGAATCCCCGTTCCAACTTCCAAATGAGGTTTCCCATCCTTAAAATCAGATAAGTGAACAGCTTTTATCTTATCCTCGAACTTTAGCCAAAACTCATCCAAATCAACATCCGACTGCATAGCATGCGAAACATCAAAACAAAGATTCAAGTTAGCTTCAGACACAATCCTTTCAATATCTTCAATCGTTATAAAAAGAGAAGGCTTATGGTCATTCTCCAGCAAAATCTCGCAGCCTTTTTCCTGGTAAAGATTCTTAACTTCCCTCAAACAGCGAACCGCCTGCTCTAATCTCTTCTTATCTTCACAATAACCCGAGATATGCAAAACCAAATATTTACAACCCAAAATCTCAAGATATTCTAAACTCTTCCTAAAAACATCCTTAACAGCTTCATCTTCACAGTCCAACGGGTAAAAACTATGAAAAGCAAGCACCGGAAAATCCAATTCACTACTTAATTTTTTTATTCTCTCAACACACTTATCATCTTCAGAGTCAAAAACAAACTTCTTCTCAAAGGTATCAATACCACAACTAGATAGGTCAAACTGAAATCCGTCATACCCTATTTTTTTAAGAATATTCAAATTCTCCTCAATTTTCAATGTACTACTTGGAACTCCAACAATCATAACATTCAAACATCTCAGGATTATATAAAATTACCCTATCCTAAAATTCAAAATAAAATACTCAAACCTTTCTCCTAACAACAAAAAACAACCTATTAGAATTCCTATTAGGAGTACCTAATTCAAAACTATCATAAACATCCAAAATCTCAAGTCCCTCTTTTCGAAGTCCAGAGGTAATTTCTAACTTAGCATACGCCTTTTGCGTATGTGTTTCTCGCCCCTTCTTTCCAAAGTCAAAAATTGTTTTAGCTATTCTCTTGCCCCTATCATAAATACAAATATGCTTAAATTTCACACCAGAAACATCTCTATCATAAGTCCCCTTGTGCTTCGTAATGTATAAATGAGGAGTATTAAAATCAAAAATAAAAACCCCACCTTTATTCAGATGCTTAGAAACCGCCCTAAATGTTTGCCGAATCTGCTTAATATTTTTCAAATAATTCAATGAATCAAAAGGGCATACAATCAAGTCAAATTTTCTCCCAAGTTTTAATTTAGACATATCCTGAACATGAAATTTCACTTTAGAAAAATTCTTTTTAGCAACCTTAATCATTTCCGGAGAAAGGTCAGTCCCAACAGCATCTAATCCACCTCCCCCTAATTTTCCTATCAAGTTTCCCGTCCCACATGCAATATCAAGAGCACTTTTAGGATTCACCTTAAACTTCTTTTTCACAGCATTAATAATCTTCAAATATTCCAGACTAAAGTTTCCCCAATCTTTATTATAAATAAACGCCAGCTTTTCATAGGACTTCATTAATCAATAAGACAAAAACAAATATTTAAGCATTCCCTTTTTGCGACCCTAACCTCAGCCCCATCAAAGCATAATCCCCATCATACCCAGGGCCCATCGCTCTAAACCCAAACCTCTCATAAAAACCAGCCTTCTTAGTAGAAATAAGAATCATCTTAGCCTCAGGCTTCTTCATCTTCCCAATCCTCACAATCAAATCCTTCATCAACTCAGAACCAATCCCCTTCCCCTTATGTTCAGGATCAACGTTAACCCAAAAAATATCAAAAACCATATTATCTACCCAAGACGAAATAAATCCCCCAAACCCCAAAATCTTCTTCTTATCTTCCACAACAATATACGTAGGCCGAAGAAAAGAATCAGAAAACATCTCATTCAACTCACGCAAGGCAAGCTTTTCAGGATACCCGGGATTATTCACTTTCAAAATTTCAAACATCTGAGCAATATCATTTTTTCTAGCCTTTCTAAATTTCATTTTATCATATCAAAACTTAGGCTCCAACTGAACCAAAAAATGATAGTTATACTTATCAAAAAATGGCTTAGCCTTTTTGTTTAGTTGATTAAAAATAACAGAAATCCCAACAACTTTTCCTCCTAGTTTTTCTACGAGTTTGATAGCAGATTTACCAGTCTTACCAGAATCAAACCAATCATCAATTAAGATAACCTTGTCACCCTTGGATATAGAACTCTTAAACATTTCAATTGATTTATTCAATCCCGAATAATCACCAAACACCTTTCCCTTAATAATCTTCTTCCTAGATTTAATTTTATTCCCTTTTAGTATCGGGATAAAAGGAAGCTTTAGTTTATTTGCAACAATAGGCCCATACATTAACCCTTTCATGTCAATTGCCACAACCTTTGTCGCAGATAAATTCCTGATAGGCTTAATCAGCCCAAAAATAACCTTTTGATAAAGGTCATTATGACCTGGTATAAGATAATCACTCTCACTCCTCATCACTTCAATCAACTCCTTCTCTAAATTATTTTTTATCATCCTTATCCCTCCTCAGCCCAAACAAGTAAATAAAGCCTTCCAAAATCAAAAGCCCTCCACAAAACATAATTGTCTCAACAACTCCCAGGTAAGTAATCGAAATCCCAGCCAAAGAAACCGAAATAGCAAAACCGATAGCCCACATAATATTATTAGCCGAACCAAGAGACGCTCGAATCTTAGAATCAAATTCATGTTGATAGGCCGAATCCCCAATCGTAGCAAGTATAGACAAAACAATCTTCAGCAAGGTTAATATCAAAACAGCTACTACGACAAACTGGCTAAAACCAAATAAAAACATAAAAATCCCAACCAAAAAAACAGTAGAAACCATAGAATTCTTAATGCCATTTTTCTTAGCAAATTTCTCAGCAATTAAAGGTCCAATAATCGTAAGCGAAGCAACAACTGCAACCAAACCAGAAAACTCATTTTCGGCAACCCCGAGAATTTGAACAAAAAACAAAGGCATAGCAATAAAAAAAGCACTCTCTCCTAAAATCCCAAAAAAATCTCCAATCATTAAAACCCTAAGCTGCTTATTTTTCTTATGTAAAATGTAACTCAAAGATTCTTTAGCCTTGATAAAAGACTTAGTCAAATAATTATGAGAAACTTTCTCAGGCTTAAAATTTCTTTCTTCCATGTACTTAGCAATGATAAAAAACATAAACAACTGATTTAAAGCAACAAGAAGCCAAACCAAGCTAAAATCAACAGAGATGACAAAAAGCCCAACCAACCCTCCCAAAATATGTCCGCTCTTCTCAAAAAAATAACCCCGAGAAATTAAAGAAATTATCTTAGATTTTTTCTTAGCAATCCCCAAAGCATCAATAGACCAAGCCCCACTAGCACCACTAACAAAAGTCCAACCAATATCTCCTAGAATCCAACTAAAAGCAAGAAGCCAAAAACTCTCAAAAAGAAATAAACCAAAGAAAGCAAGAAACATCAAGAAAAAAGATATCATAATAGACCTCTTCCTAGAATCATAGTCGGCTATAGCTCCAGTTGGGAACTCAAAAAGCGTCATAATAATCGTAGAGGCAGCAAAAAGAGAAGTAATCCAGAGAATGTCAAAACCAAAAGATAAAAAATAAAGAAGTCCCAAGGCACTCATCAAGGCACGCCTCATACCGTGAGAAAATTCCATTCCATACAAGATAGACTTAGTTTTAGTAGAAAATTTCATCCTATTATCTCCAGCTTCCCAACAACAGGCCTATCAACATCTTCCTCATCCAAAAAAATATTTTTTCCCATCTACCTCTCCATCCAAAGATAAACAAACGCAGTTAAAAACATTATCATCCAAAGTTAAAAACCCAGCTAACTAATCTTTAATTTTAGAATAAATAAAAATAAGAGGAACCACGAAAATCGCACCAATAACAAGAGTATATCTAACCCCAATAGTCTCTGCCAAAAAACCAGTAAGAATTGTTCCAAAAATTGCTGTCAAAGACAAAATCTGCATTTGAAGAGATTTTATAGTAGCCCTCATCTCTGAAGGTATAAAACTTTGAACAAAAGGCGCATTTCCAATACGATGGAAATCCCAAAGAGAAGAGCTAATAATAAAAACGACTATAACAAAAATCAAGCTATTGGCAAACAAAACCAAAGAAGTCAATAAAAAAAGCAAAATCCAAACAATAACCAGATACCTTTTATATCCTCCCGCAAGGCCAACAAGCTTTTTCGTAAAATGAGGTATTATCATTCCAAGAACCCATCCCAACGAGAACAAATAACCAAAATATTTTTCGTCCAATCCCATTCCTTTAATAAAAGGAAACCAAGTCAATCCCCCTAACATCACAAGCACAAGTCCAAGAAAAAACATTCCAATCATAAAAAGCTTCAGATTATAATGTGAAAATGAATACTTAATTGATTTTTTTGTTTGATTTTTTAAATCCTTATAATGACCGCTAAGACTGAATTTTTTCCTATTATGTTTTTCAGATACAAATAAAAATAATAAGCCAGTCAACAAAAAATGCACCGAGGTTATAGGCCAAATAACCGAAAGCCCAAACTTACCAACAAGGATAGAGCCAAGAATTCCCGAAAGTAAAAAACCAGCACTAAACAAGCTATGAGACCTCGCATAATAATCATGAATTAAACTCTTTCTTTTATTTTGATGAAGTTTATCAATAATCCATGCTTCTTGAGCTCCCGAAATAAAAGTTCCCGCAAAGCCCAAAAAGAAATAAAGACCAACCATGGAATAAAAATTTGTTGTAAAGAATACAAGAATCATCGCCAATGAAGAGAGAAAATATCCAACTATAGAAGAAGTCTTTCTGCCATAAATATCCGCTATAGCTCCAGTAGGAATCTCAAACAAAAAACCAGCAGCAAAAACAGCGGAAGTAATTATACCTATTTGAGAAAAGCTAAATCCAATATCCAAAAAATACAAAATTTCAAACGGAATCATCACATAAAAAATAGTAAACGCGAATTTACTTAGATAAAACGGCCAGAGTAATTTTAACTCATCCTTTTTGAAAAATTTCATCTCCTCACCATACGACTAAACACCATACAAACATTATAAACTTTCTCAAAAAAACTCTTTCAATTCCACTAACTCCCAAAACTTCATCACTAACCATAAGAGCTAATCCCTAATCCCTAATCCCTAATCCCTAAACTTACAGACAGTTTACCGATAAGGAAACACGGCTTCCTTAAAATGCTCTGCAAAAAAATCCAAATGATATGCTCCAGTTAGAATTAAAATACGGCCATCTTTTATAGACATCTCCCTAATGTTTTCAATCATTTTTCTTTGCCGAATATTCATTTTATCTTTATCGATTATTGCATCTATTGTCCAAACTTTCAATCTATCTTTATAAGTTTCTTTGTTAAAAAATTTCCAATCATGTTTCCCCATATTTTCGAAACCACTCTTTTTCAATTCTATCCTCATCTTCCTGATAGCCAAGTCTTTTCTATCAGTCGCATAAACAGCAAGCAACCTATTCTCGGGCCTCTCCTCAGAATCTTCCCCCTGAGAAGGATTAAGTTTATCTCCTCTCAATTTATTCGAACTACCATGATAAAGATATTGAATTTCTTTCCTCATGAAAACAAACACCATACAAATATTATAAGCTTTCTCAAATACCCTCAACTCTCAATCCAAAACAAACCTTCTCTTAGACTTCACCCTAACCAAATCATCACAAAACTCCATCAAAACAAAAGAATCAATCTTACAAGAAAAATCCAAATCCTCTTTTTTAATCTCCCTAAGCGCAGCCCTTTGCTCCCTCTTCGTCTCAAAATTCCCAAGAGTAATATGCGGCTTATACAAAAAATCCCCTTTCCACTTCAAGCCTAATTCCTTATACAGCGTATCCTTCAGCCGAATAATTTTCCCCTTCCCCTTTGTCACATCCAAAAAAATATAATTATTCCCAGAAGAAGCCCTAAGTTTATCTATCTTAACCTCAAACGAAGAGAAACCCTTTATCGCGTGATCTATCTCAGGCTTTGTCGGCCTTTTTTTAAAATAATAAACCAAAGCAAAATGAGGTTCTAACTTATTGGGACTAGGATAATAATTTTTTATAATAGACTTTACCTTATCTAGTCCGTCAAACTTTGGGAAAATAGCAATTGTATGAGGCATATATCAAGAGAGAAAGGCAATCTTATAAAACTTCTTGAATCTAAAAGATTCAATTAATAAAAAAAATACGTGTAGGCTGGACTTATTCTAACCCACCCCTTTAATTAACACTCTAACAAAGCCCTTGCTTTATGTATTCCTACGTTAGTGTTTAATATGTCACGAATAGTTTTGTGATTTTTAAGCAAAGACTTCTGTTCTTCGTTAGCCTTATGAAACTCCAGCTCGAAAACATCCATACCTTCAAACCACTCGCCTCGAACAAGTTCCGACTTTTCAAGTACATCTCTGATCTTGTCAAAAAGCTTTTCTGTAGAACTCCCATGGTCATCGCTTCTTATCGATATCTTAATTGAACTCATTTGTTTAAAACCTCCTTACAAATTTTTGAAATATAACTTAAATGTAACATATTAAAACTCTCCCTCTATGGATTGGTCATTTTGTTTAGATTTCGTAACGTTACTTTTTTGGTCACTTTCGTAACGCTTTAGCATTCGAGATATAGTAGCAATAGAAGTGTTCATTTCCTTTGCTATTTTTCTATATCCATAACCCTTAGACTTCAAATGAAGCACAGCTTCCAGACTCACAGAACCATCCTCAGAACGTTTTCTTCCAACCTTGATTCCTTCTCTCTTTATCTTTTCTCGACCTCGCTTATTCCTCTCAGAAATTAACATCCACTCTATATCCGAAGCCAAAGCTAACCCTCCGATTAGAGCCCGCCCCTCAAGCGTATCATAGTCAAGGCGAGTGTTCGAGTTTGCCAAAATAATCGTGACTCCAGCCTTGGATAATTCTTCAACCAAATCATAAATCATCTTGATACTTCTACCAAGTCTAGAAATTTCCACAACTACCAAGCAATCAAACTCCCCACCTTTCAGGCGCTCAATCATTTTTTTCATTTCCTTACGCTGTTCCAAATCCTTTCTCCCAGAAACAGCGAACTCCTCAGAAAATTCAATCTCATGATTATTGCTATCTGCCCATTTTTGCAAGGCAAACTTTTGACTCTCTAAATCTTGTTTCGAAGTACTACATCTTATCTTACCCAGTGCTTTCATTTATGCATCAACTCCATATTTTTCAATTGATTTTATTTTTCCCATTTCATTTTTACTATGCAATATAGCTTTGCTCCTTAGTTTTTTTATTTAGTTTATTAGCAAAAGATACTAGCTCCTTGGCTTTTTCGCACAACTCATATATATCCTTCCTGGAACTCCCAAGCCTAACTGAGATTCCACTAGAGGTTTCTATCTCCAGAATTTCTGATATTTCTTCTTTCTTCTTTTTCATTTTATTATTTGGTGATGCTTATGCCCCTTTAACCCATACCAGTTAAACCAACAAAGGTGTTGACGTCTTTTTTACCTCCTTTTTTAGATGAAGACGGCACAACGAGAATATGTAGTTGTAGAACAAGTAATGAACCCGTCTCAAGGGATTAACTGGGGCACTAGGAGAGCATACTTGCTTAAATGAAGATATAAACTTTTACGGATAACTTCTATGTCTAAATTTAATTCAACTACTAGGATAAGTTATGTAGTTCAGAATCCAGACATATAGTTTCTACCTCCTTTTAGATTTTGTGAATTATTTATGACAAACGTTTTTCTATTAAAATCATCTAACAGACATCGCGATTTAACCGACCCATCAATAAATCGCCCTGGCACCATACATACTATACATACTTTAGGTATTACGACTACTTCATATCTTCTTATTCTCCATAACAAAAAGAAGAGAAGAGAAGTATCTATAGTATGTGAAGTAAAAAAAGTATTTGAAGTATTTATAGTAAATAAAATAACTATAGTATCTATAATATATGAAGTACCTATTATTTTATTATAAGACTCTTTTCTTTTGTTATGGAGAATATAGATAGGTTTCATTCTGCATCTCCCTTTAGCCTAATCCCCTGCCTTATCATCTTAGTTGTCTTAGAACCATTTCTCTCAAAGTTGACTTTTACTATAGGGAACTCTAGGTCATTTAAAATTTCCCCAAGCTCCTTTCTTTTTATAGAAAGCGAATACCCTTTTGTTTTTTCAAATCTAGAATAACTATTTGCCAAAGTTGTAGGAGATATTCGAAATTCTTCGCCATCCCCAGTCTCGCACCTTTTATCGAGAAAATCCTTGACCGCAATTACTTCTTTTAATTTGCCTAATTTGACACACTTAATATCAAACGGTTCAAACCAAGTCTTAAACGGCAAACCATCTTCATCTATTTCTGATTTAATTTTTAGAAGAGTTGCCTTTGGAATATTTAGCCCATCACGATTTTTTGCCCTTCTAAAACAAATAACAAATTCCATTAAATTCTCACTAATAATATTATCCGACTTCCACAGAATAAAAGCGGAATCTAATTGAGCCCCAATATCAGAACTTCCCCTAATCAACTGCAGAAGTGTACTATCATCGCTCTCCAGTTGGCTGTAAACGTCTGTTTTACGTACATGAGAGACCAGAATTATAGTTTTTTTGGCTTGCTTCAGCTTTCCCAAAAAATTATTATACAAAGCATTTGTGACTGTTGAATCTTCTTCCTTACCATTAAGGATTCTTCTAAAACTGTCTATAGTTACAATATCATAATCTTCTGTTTCCCTCAATTCTCGTGCATAATCAAAAGAGAATGTTTCCTGTCTGACAACATTATCGAAGACTTTCCCGATATTGTTTAAGTTGATACCGGAACCTCTTAGAAAACATCGAGCAGCATTGTTATACTGATGCTCAGACATTTCAAGACAATAAGAAAATGTTTTTGGAATATCTTCTGAGACATGATGATTTCCCATTTTAGTATTAGTCAGTTGGGCTATCGTATGTGCAATTACAAATTGGGTTTTAAAATTTTCAGGATTGCCCGCTACAACAATCAATTGCTCTTTTGGTATCAAATTATCCATCCAAAACTTTTTCTTCTTAGGTTTAGTTTTTAAAATACTACTTAATGACTTAGCTTTTTTGGGAATAATTTTAATCAACTCATTTTTTATGTCTCTGGGATTGGCTCCAGTTTTCTTACAATAATCAGATATTAGTTGGTTTCTGGCAATATCACTTTCTATAAGCTTTATCTTACTAACAAATTCACTAGCCTTATTCTTCAAAACATTCTTAGGGGTAGTAGTTATTTCTTCTAGTAGCCCAGAATATTCTTGATCCTTAGCTCCGGTATACCCACAGGAGGCTTTAATTTGAGTGTTTATGTAGTGCTCTGGACTCGGATGTTCGTGATATTTGTCTCCTATAGGGAAAAAATCGAATATAGATCTAACATATTCTCTATACCCCCTCAATAGAAGGTGGTCAATAATGGCAATATCTCTTTCGCTTCTGCTAGTATACCTATGTTCTTCTGGATTTGATATTAGCTCTTTAATCTCTGGTTTAAGTTTTGGGAGAATTTCTTCCTCTAAAAATTCCTTTGTTGTATTTTTATGTTCTTGAACATCCTCAGTATGTTCGACAATAATTTTTGGAAACTGCTTACTATCTGGGTTATAAAAGAGGTTTTCATCTTGGGAAATATAACAAGCACGACTAATATCCTTTGCCGCAGCATCATTTTCTTTTATATTGTAATGATTAGAAACGGCTTTCCAGTATACCTTATATTCCTCGTCATTTTCCACCCTAGGAATCCTTACTATCAATTTCAAACCCTTTCCTCCTGGAGAATTGAAACACAAATGGGTATACTCATCATTAAAAAGTTTTTTCTTTAGCTCTTCCAATCTTTCTATATCATCTATATCCAGACTAAGAAGCCCAGAGGCTTTTTCTAATCCTTCAATGCTTCTCCGTTTAAACTCACCACCAAACGTAAAAGAAACTAGGGCCTCTTTGAGTTTCTTACGTTTCTGCTTGTCAGGCTCTTTTCTAATTATGTTTATCTGCTCAGCATATTTCTTTGACTTAATAATCTCAATCGCTTTAGGGATTGTAATTGTTTTAGTTGGAATTGGCTTGGTAATATCACCCTCATAAAAACTAAATTTTTCCATTTTATACTTTTGATAAAAAGCCCAAAGGGCGTGAGTAACTCACGCCTTTTTTGGGTAAATCACAATCATCTTATTCTTGAAAGTTTCGTCTTCTTCCACTTTCGTAGTGATAACTTTTCCAATCCAGTCTTCATCATCGTCGCCGAATTCATCGATTAGATTTGATAAGGCAGTTGCATTACAAAATAAATCGTTTTTCCCTTTGTCGTGAGAAACACTGATAACCGTTTTTTCACCAAACTTAGTCTCTATGTCTCGAACTGCTTCGATGGTTCCTTCTTCAACTGGGACATCTCCAACATGATAATCTCGAGCTTTTAGCGTTGGTGTAATTTCGTTCTTAATTCTTTTTACCATATTACCTCCATGTATATTTAGTTCAGAATTATCATCCAAATATTTAAATTCGCATGACTGTAAGTAGAAAATTGCTATGGAGTTCAGTTGAATATTAATCATTGTTCTCCTCCTTAATTTTTTCTATCTTTTCGATTCTAAAATATACCCGCTCTCCAAATTTGTCTACTATAGAGAAAAAGACGTTATCTACGTCGATGACAGTCCCACTGTATACCGCACTATCATTAAGCTTTACAAAAATTCTTTTACCAATCCATCGTTTCCAATCCATAATACTAAAATGCCTAAACATCAACCTCCACTGTTTTCTGTGCCTGATTAATAGATTCTCGATTTCGTTCAAAGTAGCGTGCCACTTCGATTAAACCTTCTTTTGTTTGTGCGTCAAAGCTTGAGTTGTTTAAGATATTTTGAATTATCTGATTCATTGTGACTTCACCTGTTTTTTTTCATAGTCTAAAATCTGGCCCAACACAAGGCTTCTAATATATGGAGCTACTCCAAGACCAACTCTATTGGCATATTTCTCTATAAGCTTTTTTTCGGCTTTCCCTATCATAATTTGTATATGTGTTTTTTCCATTTTATTTTTTCGACTTCAGTCTTTCACTAAGGCTATCCACTGTAGATAGTAATTTAGAATCATTATGCTTTAAAAACATTTGGGACTAGCTAGAAAGGACAGTAACAAAGGATTTTTAAATACAAAATGCTTGTTTCTCACATGGGAAAAACATTCGTAGGAAAGAAGGACTTAAGGCAGTTGGAAATACAAAGAAAAATAACTAGGCTTTTGTCCTCGGAAAAAGGAATGTCAACTGCGGAAATTGAGAGACAGATGAACAAAAGTGAGCACACAAAAATGAAAAGGAGCACCCTCAATTATTATCTTTCTAAATTTGAGAATAAGTGCGTAATAGAAAGAGAAGAGAGGGTTGACGAAAAATCAGGAAGACCAAGAATGATACGACTGACAAAAAAGTTCCAAAAGACATTAGATGAGACAAAAAATAGAGAAAGAGAATATCGTATTGAGTTTCTAAATTTATTAAACAAAAAAGGTGGAATGAGTAAAAAGGAATTTGATGATTTAGCATTAAGCAAGAATGATACAGCTAAGGATTCTATAGAAAAATCATCTGCTTTAGCTAGTATTATTTTTTCAAGTCCAGGATTAATTGAGCAAAATATAAGATTAAGCGAAAATGGAAAAGAGTATTTGAGAAGGCAAAAAAAATAGTTATTTCCTCTTAACTCTCTTAACTATCTCATTAAGATTTTTAGAATCAACTTTCCCCGACGATAAAAGTTCCAACAATAATTCCCCTACTTTATTTGATTCCTGAGTTTGATTAGAGAGATCCTTGTATTTTTTATCTTGTTCCACCTTCTCGGAAGCATGCTTTTTCTCCATATCAGATATTTTTCTTTCTAGCTTATGCTTCTTTTCTGGAGAAAGTGTTCCTTTCCGCTCCCAAACTTTTTTAGCTCGAGCTATCCTTTTCGGTTCATCCAAATGATTATAAGTTTTTTTCATAGATTCATTATGGGCCATATGCTCCGCCACTAAATCGTCGGGAAGTTCATCTGTATTATACAAAACAGTAGCAATGCTATGTCTCAAAATATAAGGATTCACAGCTTTTCCTATCGCCCTCTTCGACACTTCAGCCAAGTGCTTATGTGGACTTTTTTCAGATATAGCTTTCCCTTTCCTTCGAGGGTCTCCACTTATAAAAATTAATTCAGATGCAGCCTCTTTTTTAAATTCACTAATAATCTTAGCAGGTTCGACCGGAATACACTTATACGCAAATTTCCCATTCTTTTCTATTCTGGTTTTTACTATTATTGTTCCATCTTTCTCAAACGTTAACCTATCCCATTTCAACCTAGTAACCTCAACAGGTCTAAATCCCCCATAAAAAAATATAGCCCAAAAAGCCCTCCAGAAAATTGTCCTTTCTGCATTCATAATTTTGCCAACTTCTTTTTCTGATAACATGTCTTCGGGATTATAAGTCTCAACTGCTTTCTTGGTTCGACATAATTTATCCAATTCTCGAAATCGTAAAGGATAATCATACCACAACCATTTTACAAAATTTTTCAACAACGGTTTTATCACATTAAGGGTAGTTTGAGAAAATTCTTTTGAAATTTTATTTGTATAAATAGTAAGATGTCTATTATCTATCTCCCGTAATGGCTTTTTTGTTGACCCCATAAAATTCGTGATATATCTAGTATAATTATTGAGTGCATCTTTACTCTTACAATCTGTACCACGAAAGATGATGTAGTGCTTTATTATTTCCTTCTTAGATTTATCCAAGAGTGGATTTTCCATCTGTAGTTTAAACTTTTTAGCCATAAAAGGCCTATCGGATTTACCCTTATAAAGACTTCGATATAGAGAAACTATTTCGAATATTGTAGTTCAATGGTAGAATGTACGGTTGTGGTCCGTGAGACGCGAGTTCGATTCTCGCCTTCCGTCTACTTCTTTGGAATCTAATAGTTCGATTGAAGACGTCTCAACATTAAATGTCAATAATCCGAGCCTTTCGTTATGCAAAAAAAAATTAGCCGGCGATTTCTCGCCCGCGGCCTAAAAATAAAAAATTGTGTAAAAGATTAAGCCGTTTCGATAGGAGCTTCAGTCTCAGTAACAGGTTCTTCAGCAATAACTTCTTCAGCCGGAGCCTCAGTAGCAACTTCTTCAGCAACCTCTTCAATTGGAGCAGCTTTCTCAACAGGAGTTTCGGTAGCAGGTGTTTCCTCAACAACCTCTTCAGAAGGAATAACTTCCTCTTCAGCCTCAACAACAGGTTCTTCAGTAGCAGCTTCCTCAACAGGAGTCTCAACTTCAGGAACAGGTGCTTCTGGAGCATCTTCAACTTCAGGAACAACTTCTTCGACAGGTTCTTCAGTAATAGGTTCTTCACTCACTTCTTCAGCAGGTGCTTCTTCTACAACTTCTTCACTAGCCTCTTCGACAGGTGCTTCCTCAACAGCTTCTTCAACCGGAGTCTCAGAAGTCTCTTCTACAGGATTTTCCGCAGACTCAACCGAAGCGTCGTCAGCAGATTCAACAGGTGTAACCGTTTCTTCTTCCATAAATCAACTAACCAAAAATTCTTTATAAATATTTAGGTGCCACTCCAGAAAACAACTAACACTTTACATAAAACAACTTGCCCTTAGGGGGGTTTACGTAACAGGCCGTCTTCTCATAGGTACGCAAATGCGGCACATAATCATAACGATACGACTTTCTCTCATACTTCTCTTTATATTTCCCATGCCGGTCCTCATACTTCTTTTCATACTTATCATAATCTCGTTCGTACCTTCCCTTATATCTATCCTCATCCCTATCATCTGTCCTCTTGTGCCGCCCATAATTCCCACCATACCGATTCTCATCCAAATCATACTGCCTCTCAAAATAATCCCTAGTCCCCCGATAACTATACCCATACCGATAATCGTCAGTCGAATACCTCTTATCATTATCATAATCAACCCAAGTCGTCGTCTTCGAAAAAACTTTCCCACTATGATAACTAACCTCAGAAAAACTTTCTTTATAATTAGAGTCGTAACTAGCTGAAACAACACCCAACATCAAAATCAACCCAATCATAAAAACAAACTTTCTCATAATAAAACAAAGGAATGCAACTTTATAAAAATTGTCGTGCCCTAATCATTACAATAAAATAATATATACTCCAACACCCTAAACAAAACATCGTACTCCAATACAAAACCAAATCCTCCGAAGACTGGAAAGACTACCCCGGTAAATCCAAAATTAAAGGCCATCCAGACGACTACGACTTCCGTCTCCTAAGCCACGACAAAAAGAAAACCCTAGTAGAAAAAAACAGATACGAAAAAGTCCTAAAAAGAATGCGCCAAATAGAATTCTTCAAACATAAACACTAAACCATCTTCCCAATAGCCTCAACCAAATCAGGCCGAACATAATAATGCAACGTCACCTCAAAATTCTCCTCCCACTTACCACTCTTCTTCGAAAACTTCTTATGCCCAAGCTCCCCGGCCAACCCCAAATAAAAATCCCGAACATCATCCTTACTAACCTTACTCTTCTTCAAAAACCTCTCCGCCTTCCGAGTAGCAAAATGCGACCGAACAATATGCGGATAAAACCGAGTCCCACAATACCTCTCAAACGCCGCCTCAAAATCACTATCCCTCAAAACTCGCCCTCCCTTCAAAAAAACAAAATCATCCGCCTTCTTTCCCTTCAACACCTTCTCCAACTCCTTAACAACTCCCTTAGGAAACTTCTTCACCATCCTCTGCGGCACTCCATCCTTCCCGACAAAATCAAAAACAACCTCATTCCCTATAATCTTCAAATTCTTCTTCTTCAAAGTACTAAGTCCCTTATGATGATTCCGCTTATAATAAACCTCACTCCCAACCCGAATCTTCGTCTCCAACAAAACCAAAATCGCAAGAGCAATCTCATCATCTAAATTCTTCATAAGATTCCGTTTCAGCCTCGGCAACAACTTCCCAAAATCATCAACCCGCTTGTACTTCGCCTTTTTACTTTTCCCAATCTTAAACTCACTATACAAATAACAAAAACTCCCCGAAGGATTCCGAAACAAAACGTCCCAATGAACATTACTTCGCTCATCATGAACTCTCAAGTCCAAAGCAAACAACGGAAACGCTTTATCCAACTTTCCCCCATCAGGCAAAACTCCAATCCGTTCACCCCGAATATTCCCATCAATCAAACTACCCTTCAAAAACCTCGCATCCTTAGAATCCAAAATCAAATCCAACTTCCCATGCTTCCGAAAAAGCTTAGCAACATCCAAAGCAGAATCAAACTTAACCTTAGACTTAACCCAACCCTTTCCCTTCTCTACAACGACAGCCAAATCCCTAGCCCGAATCCGATGTATCACCATAACAAAACTAACAATAAAAACATTATAAACATTCCCAACTCTAATCCAATCAAACAAATATATATAAATCAAAATCCAAAACACGTTCCATGGTTAAAGACTTCGGAATGATAGATTTTCTATACAATAGATTCAGCTCTTCAAAAAAAGACGACCTAATCGGAGACACTAAGTTTAAAAGAACAATATATGAAAACGATTCAAAAGAACCATGGATCTGCTTCTTGCCATGGAGAGTAGGAACTCAAGAAGCCGAAAAACTAGGCCTAATCCCCAAAAAACATAAAGCGATTGTTTACGAAGGGCCCGTAGGAATCGCAAACCCAAACCCACAAATCGCAAGAGACCTACAGCAAAAGATTGTAGAAGATATAGAGAAGTTAAATCTAGGAACATTCAACGTATTATCATACAGCGTCGGCACATACCCCGGATTCTATGTCGCAAACCATTTCCAAACAAACAAACTAATCAGCGTAGTACCCGGCGCAAGACTCGGAGCATGCATCTGGGACGGCATCGCAACCCAAAAAGTCAGAAAACTAGCAATACAAGATTACAATATCAAAGATGCAAACCAATATGACACAGTTCTAAAAGGAACAAACCCAATCGAAAGTATTCAAAACCTACCTGATGACATCGAAGTCCATCTCGCACCACATGACAAATACATAAGGTCACCCCACGGAGAAGAACTAGTCAAAGAGATAATCAATCAAGGGAAAAATCCCAAAGTCAAAAGATATTACGGCAAAGGCCACGCACTATCATTAGCCCATTTCGGCGAACACAACAAACTCTGATTAAAACAAAATCCATATAATCCGTGTAATCCGTGGCTAAAAAATTCCCCTCCAGTCCCTAATCCCTAGCCGCAGCAACCCCAGAAGACCCCTCAATATCCCGCAACATCCCAGCCATCTCATCATCACTAAGAACACGCCATTTCCCAACCCCAATCCCATCCAACTCAATCCCCATAATACGAACCCTCTCCAACCTCAAAACCCGAAACCCAAGCGCCTCACACATCCGCCGAATCTGCCTATTTAACCCCTGCGTCAAAACAATCCGAAACGTTCTCTTCGAAATCCTCTCAACAAAACAATCCTTAGTCACACTGTCCAAAATCTCAACTCCACTCCCCATCTTCCTAACAAAATCCTCCGTAACATCCCGATCAACCTTCACAACATATTCCTTCTCATGCAAATTCCCAGCACGCAAAATCTTATTCACAATATCCCCATCATTCGTCAGAAAAATCAAACCCTCCGACATCTTATCCAATCGCCCAATAGGAAAAATCCGCTCGGTATACCCAATGTAATCAATAATATTATCCGGGTCCCGCAAGTCAGTAGTACAAGTAACCCCAACCGGCTTATTAAAAGCCAAATAAACTTTCTTCCTCCCAACCTCAACTCTCTTCCCATTCACCAAAACAACATCCTCCTCAGAAACCTTACTCCCCATCTCCGCCTTCACCCCATTAATTAAAACCAACCCCTTCGCAACCAACCTATCAACCTCCCGACGAGAACAAAGCCCCGATTCACTAACAAACTTGTTTATCCGTTTTAACTCAACCATAAAGCAAGATACAAAATCATCTATAAATATCTACCGAAACCCCATACCCCAAACTTTAAAAATTAAAATCAATCAATAACATTACGCGCCTATAGTCTAGTGGCCAAGGATGCTGCCCTTTCACGGCAGTGACCCGGGTTCAAATCCCGGTGGGCGCGTCTTATACCTACATTTTAACAATAACAATAACTTTATAAATATGTAGATATACATTTTCCTATGGTAGAATTAAAAAAATTAAAAAAAGGAAATAAAGAATACTTTTACTTGGCACATAGCTACAGAGATGGGAAAACAATAAAGAAAAAACAGGCATATTTAGGAGATTCCATTCCAGAAGATATAGAGAGTCAAAAGAAAAAATTTATTAAAGAGTTTTATGCTGAAAAATTTTTAAAAGATATAAACAAAATTAAGAAGAATTTCAACACAGAATACGAATCAATGCCAAAATCTGCAAAAGAAAAATCCAAGGAAACTTTTGCCATAAAATTTACATATAACACACAAAGAATAGAAGGATCCACATTAAGCCTAAAAGAAACCGCGAATCTCTTAGAAAACGGGATATCTCCCGGCTCAAAACCCCTAAGGGACTCAAAAGAAGCAGAAGCCCATAAAAAAGTATTCTTTGAAATGTTAGATTATGAGAAGAACATGAATTTGCAAATTACATTGAGATGGCATAAAAATCTAATGCAAAATACGAAAGAAGATATTGCTGGAAAAATTAGAAATCATAACGTAGCTATTGCTCAGTCGAAATTCAAACCTCCGATGCATATAGAATTAGATATTTTATTAAAAGAATTTTTCGACTGGTATAATCAAGAAAAAACCAAAATTCATCCAGTGGAATTAGCAGCGCTGGTTCATCTAAAATTTGTAACGATTCATCCTTTCTCAGATGGGAACGGAAGAATCTCTAGGTTAATGATGAATTTTATTTTAAAGAGTAACAATTTCCCGTTACTCGATATTCAATATATCAAAAGAACCGGATATTATAATGCCCTAGAAAGATCAAATCTAAAAAATGATGATGGTATCTTTACTCAATGGTTCTTCAGAAGGTATTTGGCAGAATATAAAAAATACTTAAATTAACCCATGCATATCCCGTCACCCAAAAGTGGACCGACAATCCTTATAAATCCCAAAGACCTCAAAATAATAATAATAGTAAAACCATTGGACGGGGAAAATCCGTCCCAGAGGATCACATTTTACTAAATAGTCCGGTGGGCGCGTCATAGTCTTTTGTGACCCTACAGAAATGGATTTTGTCCATACATATCCAACTAAGTTTAAATAAATCAGAAATTAATAAAGGAAGGAGGTGGCGTTATGCCTCTAATTTTATGGGCATATAAGGCACGATGGACTTACACCTCAACCACAGTTTCTCGAAGTGTGCGGTTTTAATGAATATATTATTCCCCACACAATCCCTCAACCGTGCAAAGAGCATCTATTCCTCCAGCACCAATACACGCCTCCCCAACATTCTTTGGCTTCACCTCACACTCTCCCGTTATTGCATTACATGTATTCTTTCTACAATAATCATCATTCACACTCTGACAATTAATAATTGTTGCAGGGTTCAGTTCACACGTATTTGTCCACTTGTCACAAGAAAGAATTCCGTTACATACATCCCCATCTTCAAAATTTTCACAATCAACATCTTCCATACACTGACATTTTTTATAGGATAATGTTTTGTCAAAATTCCAATTACCTTCGCAAGTACCTTTTTCAGTACAAACAGAATCAAAACAGCCATCTTCCATCCAACAAATCTCCCCAACATTAACAGGTTTCATCTCACACTCTCCCGTTGTAGCATCACATGTATTCTTCCTACAATAATTATCATTTACGCTTTGACAATTAATAACTGTTGAAGGATTAAGTTCACATTTATTTTTTAACTTATTACAATAAAGTGTTCCATCACAAAGGTTCCCATTTTCTAAAGCAGCACAATCAGAATTCTGTTCACATTCACAAACATTTTCCTTACCTGAAACACAAAGTCCCACAGTACAAGAATCTCCAATAGTACAAATATTTCCATCGTCACACAACCCTCCTTCCTCAACGGGATTCAAACTACATTTTCCAGTCTCAGAATCACAAACATTCTTCATACAATTTGTATCTGCACCGCTCCCACAATGAATCACTGAAAAAGGAATTATTTCACACTGGAAATTAAACTTGTTACAATAAAGCGTACCATCACAAAGGTCTCCATTTTCTAAAGCAGCACAATCAGAATAATCTTCACATTGACAAGACTCATTTTCATAATCAAAAGCTCCCTCCGTGCATTCACCTTCAGAACAAACATCCTTCTCTCTACAAAAAGAATCTTCCCAAAAAGCACAAATTGTTTCTTCTGGAAGATCAACAACTTCACATTTCCCGTTTTTGGGATTACATGAATTAATTCTACAATCTTCTCCAAGATCATCACAATCAATAACACTCGAAGGATTTATCTCACATCTCTGATCTCTTGGAGCAACACCTTCTCCAACCTCACAATAATAAATTCCTGTACACAAATCCCCATCATCGAATTGCAAACAATCCCCATCAATATTACAAACAAAAGTATCAATAAGATTAACATCTCTTTCTTTCTTAACTAATCCAAACCACCAAGATTTCTTTTCTATTTTGTCTTCAAGATCCGTAACATTAACGTATACCTTAGTTTCCAAATCCACTGGAAAAACCCAAAAGAGTTTTCCTTTATTGATTAATGTAATAACATAAAAAGGAAAACCTTCGTCTTCTTCTACCTGAATATCCTTCACTTCCCCTTGAGAAGCATATTTTTGTTTAATAGTTCCAATCTTATTCTGAAACGAAAAATCTTTGTCAGAAATTTTATATTGAATAAAAAGTTCATTACCCTTAACATTTGGCAAGTTAAATGAAACATCTGTAAAGTTAAACGGTTTTTTCTCAGCCACAGTTCCTTGTTCGGCTGGTCCAGTAACTATTATAAGATTTTCAACATCTACCTCTGGAGCTTCCCCAGTTTCATTTTCCGTCTCTTGCGAAGTTTCTTCTTCATGAACTACCGGTTCAACGCATCCAGTTTCGTCACATCCATCCAAACATTCTGTTTCAGTATAATTACAAACTTCCGCTTCTTCCGACTCTGGAACGAAAAAAGTTCCATCGTCACAAAAACTCTCGCACACCTGAAGAATTACTTTCGAATTGCAAGTAAGATAACTAACATCGCAACCATTTTCACAAAGTGTTTCATTACTATATTCGCAAAATTCACTTCGAGCATTATATATTCCATTAAAATAGAAAATATCGCTGAGACAATAATCATCACAAACAACTTCCTCAGCACCAGAAAAACTGGAGTTAAAGAAGAAGGCTAAGAGTAGCAATATTACACCCCACTTATTCAACATAAATTAGCTAACACATTCTTATTTATATAACTTTTCAAAAGTCCTTTACGCCCAACCGGTTTTCTTCGAGCGGACTGCACATGTCTCTAATTTAAAGTCACAATCGGAATAAAAATCTAATAATAAAAATCTAATTGAACTCACTAAAAAATTACTCTACTGGCTTACCAGCCAAAAATGCCCCCTCAAATAAACAATATCCAAAACAAAAACCACAACCCCAAAACAAAACTAACTCCAATCAAAACAAAAACCCCACCATCAGAATCCTCTCCATCTCCTACAATAGCACCACTCAAAGAAATCAAATCATCTCCAACTTCCTCATCCGAACCTTCCGACAAATCCGAATACACAGACTTAACGCTCTTACCTTTAGAACTACCAGAACCGGAAGAACCGGAAGAACCGGAAGAAGAATCCTCAGTTACCTTCACAAAATAATTCTCAAAGTAAAAACTACTATTCCCAAAAGAGCCAACAACCTCACAATTCCAAACATAATTTCCCTCGCTCAAATTCACATTAAAAGCAACTCCACCACAAAATCCATCAACATTTCGACTCTCAATAAGGTCCCACACTCCACTAAAGTTTCCGTACAAATCAACCCGAGAAATTTCCTCACTGCCGTTATAAGCACAGCCAAAAACAAACTCTCCCTCCTCGCTAGAATACCCGCTATTAGGAGAAAGAAAACTAATTCTCAAAAAAGATTCCCCAACTTCAGCCTCAGAAACAGCAGAATAAAAAACAACATTATTAGATTCATTTTCCTCTTCAACCAAATCACCATAGTCAACCAACCCAACCAAAGAAACATTCCCACTATGACTCAATCCAAAAGATTTCTCCTCCCCAACACTAAGAGAAAAAACAACAAACTCTTCCTCATAGCCCGAACCATAAACATCAACCACAATATTAAACGCATCAGCCCCACCAACATTCCTCACAACAACAGAGCTCTCATTCCCCTCAAAAGAAATCACTAAATCACTAAGCGCCGGCCTCTCAAAATCCTCATAAGAAAAATTACTCCCAATCTCAACATCCTCCACAGAGTCAATACCTATTCCATTAAAATCAAGTCCAACGAAACTAAGCACATAAGGACCACCGACTCCAAACGAATAAATCAAGCTCCCATTAATTCGAACAAAAACACTTTCATCACCTATGTTTAAATTATCCTCACCCATAACAGTCGTCAAATAATTGCCATAAAGATCATAAACATAAGCGCCAACATAATAAGTCCCCGCCGTCTTCACATTAATCCCAAAATCAATCCCAAAATAATCCCACAAACCGTCCCCATCCGAATCCACAACACTATTCCTAATCCCACTCAAATAACTATCCTTAACAAAATCCTCATAATCATAATCCGCACTCTCCAAATCCAACGGAACAAAAACCTCCCCAATTAAAATCCCAACAACATTAAACTTCCCAACATAATGCGTCGCCCCAAAAACTTCACCATCCAAATCCAAAACAACAGAATTAATACCCTCAACTAAAACAACTTCCCCATCAACAAACAAACTCTCATTCCCATATTCCAAAAACAAAGAAACATTTCTCACACAATCAAAACCAGAATTCAAACTAACATCAAACCTAATCAGATCAACACCAACACTAGAATCACCAACACCCAAAAAATCAAAACCTTTCTCATAAGAATAAATTCCACTAACAAAATCACCCTCGCTATAAACCAAATTCCCGTCAGCATCATAAATCCGAATAGAATAATTAAACTGATTCTTTCCAGACAAAGTATGACAATCTATACCAAGCGCAACAACCTCAGCCGAACCAACATATGTCGTCAACTTCCCAGAAATAACTCCCCCAATATCTTCCAAATCAACATAAAAAGTATAACTCCCAGCATCAACATCACTAATAATAATATCAAAATAAATAAAATTAGAACTAATTCTATCTGAAACACTACTCATCTCAATCTCACCAGAATCATAACTAAAAGGATAAGAGTCAATCAAATCCCAAATAGACTCAGCCGAACCAAAAGAAATAAGCAACAAAAACAAAAAAACAAAGCTTCGATTAATAGTCATTTTAACCCCAATTAGCGAACATATGCATCATTCCAATAAATAGAGACAAAAAAACATTAACGAAATATAAAATGAAATAAAACAAAAAGGCTCCAATCGCAATTTTAATTTTTTTCACACCTTTTATTTTTGGATTATAATAACTATCTACGACAAAACAGATAATCATGGATAGAATATAAATCACAACTCCAACTGGTAACAACAAATCAATATCTCCAATATTATCTATTTGATAACTAAAATCTCCAATAGCAAAAGGAATAAGAAAAATCATCCCGATTATAGATGAATAAAATAAACCTTTAGATATTTTATATTTTGGATATTCCAAAAAAAGATTATAGAAATTATGATAAAAATAACTTATTAAATATAAAGTTAATAGACTAATGACAATAAAAATTCCAGTAGCTCCCGCAAAGAAAGACAGATAAGAAAACAAAGTTATTGAAGCAATATAAGTTGTAAGTTTCCAATTCATTTTAAATCCTCTAGTATTTTATCTTTAACCTTCTTTTTATTCTTTTGCTGTGTCGCACAAATAAACAAAAAAACCATACCCTTCCCTCTAACTTCTTCCAAACTTCCTAACTCGATCATAAATCCAGATCTTTCTCTTCAACTCCAAAAGCACATGACTTCTTT
>Ga0075113_1000113_pt1 | contig 26545 bp, 24 predicted proteins | sample AntAceMetag02UKA_FD_69788 | JGI IMG/M metagenome (GOLD analysis project Ga0075113, IMG submission 69788) | Saline lake microbial communities from Ace Lake, Antarctica - Antarctic Ace Lake Metagenome 02UKA | ecosystem: Environmental > Aquatic > Non-marine Saline and Alkaline > Saline | place...
TATTATCACATCACGAACATTATGATGGGTCTGGGTATCCTCAAGGTCTAGTTGGAGAAAACATACATATATATGCTCGTATTATATGTGTTATTGATGCATATGATGCTATGACAAATCTTAGAGTTTACCAAAAGACAAAAACTCAAGACGAAGCAATTAAAGAGATTATACGATGCAGTGGAACACAATTTGATCCTAAAGTTGTAAAAGCATTTTTAAAATCTTGTTTTGAGATTGATTTAGAAATGAATACGATATAAAATAATAACCATAGGGTACTTTGCTAGAGTAAAAATTTTGGGATGAGTAAAATATTGATATATTTTATTGGAGGTATTTATGGATACTATTACTTTGCAAGGAGGAATTTTCATTAGTATAATCCTATATGCTATAGGGTTTTTAGTGATGTTATTTACGGTAATTATGAGCGAAAAAAAGCAACCAGGAATGAGATATTTCATTTTTTATTTTTTACTTATGAGTGTTGGAATGACTGGAATCTACTTTAGGGAATCTCTGACTCCTCTTTTTAGCGTTATAATAGCTAACTCGCTCTTGATAATTGGGGCATTCTCTTTATCATGTGGGGTTGTTAGGTTTTTTAACAAAAAACCAAGCTATATATTTCTTGGAGTTGTATTCACGTTGTTTCTCACTGGGTTTATAACATTTACTTATGCTTCTCCTAGTGTGACATTCAGAATTATAGTCTTTAGTTTTATCTCTATTGTTATTTTCTCTAAGACTTTATTTTCTTTATTAACTAACAGAGAAAATAAATCTCATAAAATTGATTTACTTGAGTTAGTTGTAATTGCTTACCTATTATTGTATACATTGAGGATATTAGAAGTTTTATTTACCTCATCACATGATTCTTTTTTTGATTATGAATATGATGCTATAGCTGTAATATTACTGGCTATTGTGGGTACAATTACTATATCTGGAATTTTATCTTTGATAAACAATAGATATATTAAGGAACTAAAGGTAGGAGATAAAACATTGTTTAACTTTATCGCAACTATACCTACACCTGCTTTTGTTCATGATGAAGATGGTAAAATTATAAATGTTAGTAAAACTTTTTCAGAGGTATCTGGATATAAACTTGAAGATATACCTACAGTTAATGATTGGACAGAAAAAGCATATGGAGATAAAAAGGAAGAAATTAAATCTCTTATTGCTAGTTTATATGAGTTTAAAGATAAAACAAACGATAATCAAGTAACAATAAATACAAAATCAGGGGAAGATAGAATTTGGTCTTTTCATTCAGGGTATATCGGTTCACTGAGTAGTGGGAAAGATATTGCAATGAGTGTTGCTTTGGATGTTACTGAAAGAACTGAAATGAGTAGGAATTTACAGAATTCAGAATCAAGGCTTATTCTAGCTCAAGAAATATCTAAAATGGGAGCATGGGAAGTAGACTTGAGTGATAATACAATTTGGGCATCAAAACAATCATATACAATCTATGAGCTTGAAGAGAAAGACACCCCGTTAACAGTAGCTGACATACATAAAATGGTGGACAAAGAGGACGAAAAAAGATTGAATGAAGAATTAATGGGTTTAATAAAAGGGAATAAACCATATTCAATTAGTTTTAAACTTAAAACAGGTAGTGGACAAATCAAGTATATAGATTCCAAAGCAATCTTAGAAAAAGATTCTGATGGAAATCCTATCAAGGTAGTTGGAGTAATCCAAGATATTACAAAGCTTAGGGAAAATGAAATACAGCTTGAATATGCTGCGTATAATGATTATTTAACCGGACTTCCTAATAGAAGATTCTATGAAGAGAGTTTATTGAAATTTAAAACTGAAAAGTTTTTCCCACTCACAATTGTTATGGCAGACATAAACGGATTAAAACTTATTAATGATGCATTTGGACATGATTCAGGAGATGAGTTATTGAAAAGTGCAGCAAATATAATTGCTTCTTCAATTGGTGGAAATGATATAGCAGCAAGAATTGGGGGAGATGAATTTGTAATGGTTCTTCCTAATACTGATGGAAAAAGAGCTGAAAATATCATTAAAACAATTAACAAGAAAGCAGAAAAAATTCATGTTCAATCAATAAGCTTATCAATATCATTTGGTTCAAAGACAATGACTGACAGCAACGGGGACATCCAAGAATTGTATCGTGCTGCAGAAGATAGAATGTATAGAGAAAAACTTTTAGAGATACCTTCTATGCGTAGTGGAGCCATTGAAACTATTTTAAGCACTCTTTATGAAAAAGACTCAAGATCAGAAGCACATTCTAGGAGTGTTTCAATCATAAGCGAACGAATCGCAGAGATTTTCGGTATGAGTAGAAGAAAAATAGCAGAAGTGAAAACAGCTGGATTACTACATGATATTGGTAAGATTATCATACCATTAACAATCATAAACAAAGAGGGTACATTGACAAAAATAGAGTATTCAGAAATGAAAAACCATCCCGAGATTGGATTTAGAATTTTGAATTCTACTCATGATATGAGAGGGATTTCTGACTTCGTACTAAATCATCATGAAAGATGGGATGGACTAGGATACCCAAGACAAATAAAAGATAATGATATACCTTTGCAATCAAGAATTATTGCTATTGCTGATGCTTTTGACGCCATGACTAGTGAAAGAACTTATAGAGATATGAACACCAAAGAAGAAGCATTAATAGAAATTATTGCCAATAGTGGTACACAATTTGATCCAAAGTTGGTTGAATGTTTTAAAAATAATTTCGAGATAATAATTAAAGGATTATAAGAGTTACTTTCTTATTCATTAATATATTAAAATTTGAAATGAGGTTTTCTTATGAAACTAAAAGAGTATTTCATAAATAAATTTCAAAATACTGACGTTCAGTATGAATTAGATGGAAGACCAAGTCTATATGTAGCAATCCCATTAGGATTGCAACATGTTTTTGCTATGTTTGTTAGTAATATGGCTTCAATTCTCGTAATTAGTAATTTATTATCACTTGGATCTCAGGATACAATCTTTTTAGTTCAAATGGCAATGTTCTCATCAGGACTTGCTACTTTATTACAACTATATCCAATTGGAAAATTTGGTTCAAGATTACCAATAACTATGGGAACAGGGTTATCCTTTTTAGGGGTTGCGATTATTGTTGGGACTAAATATGGTTTGCCGGGAATATTTGGCGCAGCTTTAGTTGGATCATTAGTAGAAATATTGTTAGGATTTTCTATGAAATATGTTCGAAAGTTTTTTACTCCTGTTGTCACAGGTATCGTTGTTCTAGGAATAGGGTTTAGTCTCGTAAAAGTAGCTATGAATTATTTTGCAGGCGGAATAAATGCAGAGGGCTATGGAAGTGGGGAGAATCTACTTGTTGGACTAGTTACATTGATCACTATTCTAGTTATTACTGTTTATGGTAAAGGTGTTATAAAGACATCAGCAATATTAATTGGATTAATTGTCGGAGTTATTTTTGCTAGTTTTTTTGGAATGGTATCCCTTGACGCATTTGATGCAGGATCTTGGATATCAATTCCAATTCCTTTAAAATATGGGTTGGAATTTCATCTTGATGCAATCATTTTATTTGCAACAATATATATAATCTCAACAATGGAAACAATTGGTGACTGCAATGGGGTTGCTATTGGAGGACTTGATAGAGAAGCCACGAAAGAAGAAGTGAAAGGTGCAATTTTAGCTGATGGAATCAGTAGTGCTTTTGCAGCAATATTTAATGCCTTACCTAAAACATCATATAGTCAAAATGTTGGCATCGTATCAATGACTAAAGTAGTAAATAGGTTTGTCATTGCTACAGGAGCAGTAATAATTATCTTAGCTTCATTTTTCCCAAAATTTGGAGCAATATTTGCTAGTATTCCATCTCCAGTTCTTGGTGGTATGTTAGTAATTATAGTGGGAAATGTAGTTGTTACGGGTATCAAAATGATATCTCAAGGTAATTTAGCTGGAAGAGATGGATTAATTTTAGCTTTATCTTTAAGTGTTGGTTTTGGAGTAACACAATCACCTTTACTGATGGAACAGTTTCTACCAGGTGGAAATTTTGAAAGTGCATTTTTAGAATGGTATTTTACTGATGTAATTATTGCTGCTGGTCTTTTAGCGTTTATCTTAAATATTGTCTTACCAAAAGATAAGTAAGAAAAAAAGATGAGAATATCAATATGAATACTAGTTTATAATGGAACCACTAAACGGAGATATTAACCGTTTTAGTGGTTTTATATATATAGTGGAATTCTACCTATATTTATTGTCAAATACTTCATGAAGTGATATACTATTTATAGAGGAGAGATACGTATGATAAATAAAAATAAATTTGGTAAATTGATATTTAAATTAAGAAACGAAAAAGGGATATCACAAAAGGAACTTGCTACATTATTAAACAAATCATTTCAATCAATATCAAAATGGGAGAGAGGTATTTCCATTCCTGATTTAGACATGATCTTGAAAATATGTGAAGTATTTGACACTTCTTTGGGAGTGTTCTTATTTTCTGTTTCTTCGTCAATGAGTCTTAAGGAACTAATTGAGAATGTTAATGTAAACGGAATAGATGAGAAAAACTTTATGAACTTAGGGGCCTTAGTACAGTCTGATATCTTTACTTTGTCGGTAGTTAAACTATTTACTGATAAACTAATATACACGACATTAAGAGATGTTTTTCCAAAAACTCATGAGTATAAGAAATATTCACTTTTAAAAGCATCTCATGAAATTTGTCGAAATTATGCTGATTTAATAGATACTGACTTTTTTGATTTTGAAGAAGATATAATTAATGGTATTAGTGTTCTTACATCAGAGTTGACTTTGGAATATAGTCAAGTTGTAATCAGTAAACTTATAGCTAGAGTAGTCGAAGAAAACAAAAGCACAGCTATATTACTTATTAACAATTCAATAGAAAAAGTACACTACTTTACAAGGATTTCAAATGATCTAGTTGAAAAAGGGTTCAATTGTTTTTATATAACACAATTGATTGGAAACTTATCGGTTAATAAATCTATTGTTGGCGGCGGCGGTGGTGGCGGACTTCGAGGTCACGGTGGTTGGCATATTAATCTTGATGATTTAGATGATAATTATTTAGAAAACTCTAAGACATTATTCAAACAATATGTCGAATTTTATAACAGAGATTTTAAGTTTAAAATCACTAAATAATAAGTTTTAAAGAAAGAGGTATTAATATGTTGTTAGTAAATCAATTAAAAGTCAAGGTAGAGAGAGAACCTAAAGATTTAAAAAAATCTATTTCAAGAAAACTTGACACACATATAGATAATGTTTTAGATTATACAATCTTAAAAAGATCGATTGACGCTAGAAAAAAAGAACACATACTATTTGTCTATAATTTACTTGTTAAAGTTAAAGGTGAAAAAACTATTTTAACGAAAAGGATTTCAAATGTAACGAAACAAGTTTTTAACAAAGAGGATAATGAACAAGTAAAATTTGAGTACTTAAAAGATAAAAAGATTGCGATAATTGGTTTTGGACCTGCTGGTATGTTTAGTGCATTAACATTTGCACAAGCAGGAGTAAATGTTTCTGTATTTGAACGTGGAGAAGAAGTAGATAAAAGAATTGCTACAATAGATAGATTTAATACAAATAGAGTCCTTAGTACAGAATCAAATATTCAGTTTGGAGAAGGTGGAGCTGGAACATTTTCTGATGGAAAACTAACAGCAAGAAAAAAAGACGTCAGAGGAAAATGGCTTTTTGAAGAACTTGTTAAAGCAGGTGCTCCAGATGAAATTTTATATGTACATAATCCTCATATAGGTACAGATAAACTTGTTAAAGTTGTTAAAAACATTAGAAAAGAAATAATTTCATTAGGTTCAACAATTAATTTCGATTCTCTGGTTACTAATATTGAACCTCGTGATAAAGGAATCAATTTAACGATAAACAAAGTTGTTCAACATTTTGATTATGTAGTACTAGCTATGGGATATAGTTCAAGAGACACAATAGAAATGCTATATAACAATAAATGTGAAATCATCCAAAAACCATTCGCAGTTGGGTTTAGAATAGAACACAAACAAAATATGATTAATAAAGCTCAATTTGGACCAAATCATGATAATCCGTTACTTGGAGCAGCTGAATATAAACTTACTCATCAAACAGAAAGCAAAAAAGGTGTTTACACTTTCTGTATGTGTCCTGGAGGATGGGTTGTACCAGCCTCTTCCGAAGAAGGAATGATTGCTGTTAACGGAATGAGTGAATATGACAGAGACCGAATTAATGCTAATAGTGCTTTACTTGTAACTGTAAATGAAACTGATTTTAAAAGTGACCACCCGTTAGCGGGTATTCACTATCAACGAGAACTCGAACGAAAAGCATACATTTTAGGAGGAAGCAATTATAACGCTCCTATTCAAACAGTTGGAGACTTTCTAAATGATACAGAAACAACAGAACTAGGATCTGTTTTACCAAGTTATCCAATTGGAGTAACTTTCGCAAATCTAAGATCTGTCTTTTCAGATGAAATTAATGATGCATTTATAGAAGCCTTACCAAAACTTGGAAATAAACTAAAAGGGTTTGATAGTAATGATGCTTTATTAACAGGTGTTGAATCAAGATCATCATCAGCTATCAGAGTAGTAAGAGATAATGAGACATTAGAAAGCAATAACTTTAAAAACTTATATCCAGCAGGAGAAGGCGCTGGATATGCTGGTGGAATAGTCTCTGCCGCAATTGATGGAATAAGAGTAACTGAAAAAATATTAGAACGATTAATTGTCAAGTAAAGGAGAGAGAGAGTAATGAAAAAAAGATTGTTAGGAAAGACAAATATAAAAGTTAGTGAAATATCACTAGGATGCTGGCAACTTGGTGGAAAATGGGGAGACCCTTTTGACAAAGACCTTGCATTGGAAACGTTAAGAGCAGCGACAACTTCAGAAATTGATTGTTTTGACACTGCCGATGTTTACCAAGATGGATTAAGCGAAAATATTATTGGTGAGTATCTTAAAACTGTTAAGGAAAAACCATTTGTAATAACAAAAATTGGTAGAAAACTTAACCCACATGAAAGTGCTGGTTATAATGAACTAAATATCCGTAAATTTATCGATGATTCAAGAAATAATATGAATGTTGAGTCATTAGATATGGTATTACTTCATTGTCCACCAACTGATGTTTATTACTATCCTGAAGTATTTGAATTATTAGATAAAATAAAAGCTGAAGGAAAAATCAAACATTATGGTGTTAGTGTTGAAAGAATTGAAGAAGGACTCAAAGCACTGAATTACCCAGGTGTAGAAGCTATTGAGATGATTTTTAATATGTTTAGATTAAGACCTGCAGAGCTGTTTTTTGAACAAGCTAAAAAACACAATGTTGGTGTAATTGTTAGAGTTCCACTTGCTAGTGGTTTACTATCAGGTAAGTTCACAACGGACACCAAATTTAAAAAAGACGACCACAGATTTTTCAACCGTAATGGTGAAGCTTTTGATAAAGGCGAAACATTTAGTGGTGTTGATTTTAATAAAGGATTACAAGCAGTTTCAGAGTTAAAGAATGTATTTAAAAATGAATCTTTACCACAAATTGCATTAAGATGGATTCTTATGTTTGATGCTGTAAGCACTGTTATACCAGGAGCAAGTAAAGTATCTCACATAATCGATAATGCTAAATCATCAAATCTGCCTGCTTTAACAGATGCTCAAATGGAAAGTGTTGAAGAAATATATAATAGATTAATAAAAAAGACTGTTCATCAACTTTGGTAAATAGTTAAATTAGACGGAAAAAAACGGATTTCATTTGATTGAAATCCGTTTTTTGTATTTTATTTTAATTATGAAATTGCATTGTATATCAGATATGTGAATAATCCTATTAATGTACTGAGAGAAGTCCCCCATATCAGATCAACTATTGTTACTTGAATTGGCCAATCTTTTAATGTTGCTAAGTTTGTTAAGTCATATGTTGCATAAGTCATAAATCCAAACAATGCACCAGCAATTAATACTTTACTCATACTTTGAGCTTCCACAGCAGGATTGATAACAAAATATACAACTCCTACAATAAAGATTAGATAGAACACGATAGCAGCAATGAAGTTTGGTTTTTCACTCATTAAGTGTCCAATTTGTGCTTTGTAAAATTTTGGTGCAATTAACCCTAACCATATAGCATCAATTGCTATAAATATAACGAATGCTATTACATATAGTTTCAAGAATGTCATTTTCTTTTCTCCCCTTTTAATTTTAATTTGAATGGTAAGAACATTGAAGTCTTTTTAGAGTATTCATCCCATTCTACATATCCCTTCATTTTTTCTTCTAAGATAGGTGTGCTAATAAAGTAAAGCACAAGTGTAATAGTTAATGGACTAAAAATGAAATATACTGGTACTCCATTCAGAATAGCGAAGACATATATTCCCCACCACATTAAAGCTTCTCCAAAATAATTAGGATGTCTTGTCATGCTCCATAAACCAGTTGTTAGTAGTTTGCCTTTTTGGGTTTTGTCTTTTATATGACTTTTTAACTGACGATCACCAAATACTTCAAAGTAATACCCAATTACCCAAAGCGCAACCCCAATTAAACTTATCATTGCGAAATCAGTTCCATTTGCATTTAAATAGAAGCTAGTACTTCCTATTAAGAACTGCAGTATTCCTTGTAGCATAAAGACTTGTAAGAACGCTCTTGGTATCACCCATTTACCCCAAGCTTTGCGCCAATTTGCATATCTGAAATCTTCTTTTTCAAATATGTTTCTTTTTAAAATATAATAAAATAGTCTTAATCCCCAAAGAGAGATCATTGTATTAATAATTATTTGATTCAATCCATAGTTACCGTTAATAAAGAATAGTATCCAAGATGTCATCACAAAACCGAATCCCCACCCAATATCTACAATGCTATTGTTTTTGATTATTGTTGCTACAATGAAAAATATTGTAAAGTAAGCGAGTGTTATGTATAAAGCTATTAACATGGTATCCCCTCTTTCAATTCTATTTTTTTATGTATCCAATTGCTACACTACCAACACCACTGTGTATTGCAGTAGCTGATGATATCTCAGTAATATAACTTGGTGCCTTACCAATTAACTCTGTGAATTCTTTCTTATATTGTAAAGCTAAACCTTCATTTAAACAGTGAACTAATGAGTATGCTTTTATTCCTGTTTTATCTAGATCCTTTTTAATGAACTTTTTGATTTTTTTAGTAATACTTTTTTGACTGAGTGCCATTCCAAATGCGGCACCTTTTCCATTCTTTAAGGACATAATAGGTCTGATTCCAAAAAACATTCCTATTTTACCAATTACTTTTGGTAATCGTCCACTCATTGTTGCGTATTTGAATGTTTCTAAACAGACAAGTATTTCCGTTTTTTCTCTTTGTATTTCTAGTTCTTTCACAATGTCAGTTGTTGTTACATCTTGGTTCATCATGTTGATTGCTGCTTCCACTAGTAGACCTTCTGTAGCACTATTATTATAACTATCTACTACATATATTTTTTTACCTTTTTCAGTTAATTTACTCGCTTCTCCCAAAATTACATTATACGTTGCACTAAGATGCGCTGATACTGTTACAATTAGTATTTCATCAAATTGTAGTAGTAATCTTGAAAATAAATCATTGATGTATTTTATAGAAGGAGTAGATGTATTAGGGTATTCTTTATATTGATCTAAATTTTTGAATAACATTTCATTGGTAATTGAAAGTTTGTCTAAGTAAGGGATATTATCTACAGAAATATTGATAGGGATAACGACAACGTTGTTATCATCAAGTAATTCTTGATTAATATCAGCAATACTGTCAGTTACAAGAACACGCTTTTTTGAACTGTTTTTTAAGCTCATATCTAATTTCATGTCATCCACTTTTTGTGATTCAATTTCTCCAAATTTCTTAAGAGATTCAAAGACATTTTGTGGGTTATTTGTATGAATGTGAACTCTAAATCTAGATTTACCTTCAGCGATAACTAGTGAATCACCATGAATTTCTAGTTGCTTTCTAAGCATTGATTCGTCAATCTTCTTTGCTTTAACTAAGCCTTCTGTGCAAAATCTGTGTGTGATCTCACCTTCGAATTTATGATGATCAACAATCTCAATGTTTTCATATGCAATCACATCGATATCATCATTATTATAATAACTAACAATTCCTTTAACAAATAACACAAAGCCGAGTGCTCCACTATCGACAACATCATTGTCTCTGAGTACATCTAACATTTTCTTTGTATTTTCTAAAAGGGCATAAATATGAGTAAAACTCTCTGTAAACTTATCTAGTAGTGTTCCTTCTTCTTTGATAAGTTTTTTTAGAATAATAGACCATTCTTTCATGATAGTTATCATGGTACCTTCTACAGGATTGCTGAGAGAAGAATAAGTATGTACTATACTTTCTTCAACCAACCTTGAAAATTCTGTAAAAGATACTTTTTCGCTATATCCATTAGCTTTTTGTAACCCATTCACAAATTGTGCGAAAATTATCCCACTATTTCCTCTTGATCCAATTAAAGCTGAATTACTGATTGACTCCAAAGAATCTTTGAAAGATTCTGTGGCAATTGACTCAAGAGATATTGTTTTTAGTGTTTGTAGTAAATTGTTTCCGGTGTCACCATCTGCGACGGGAAAAACATTGATGTCGTTTAAGTATTCACGTTCTTGCATTATATAGTATGTACCATAATTGAACATATTATATAAGTCTTTTCCATTTATGTATTCCATATTATCACCACTTTTGTCTATATTTATTGTGTAATTGTATTTATTTTAAAATTGTAAATATTGAGGTGTTTAACTAGGTTGTAATGCACCAACAAGTACTAACCATGCTAGAACTGTTTTTGCTACTAAACTAAGTACGATATACCCTCTTTCACCATATAGGTAGTTTGAAAATTTACCTTTTTGTAAATATTGTAAAATCATATTTATAGGGAATGTATTAAATGCAACGAAGTAAGAACCGACAATTGCCCATACAAACCAAGGTGTTTGTGCTGTTACTTCTGATGAAGCACCAGTCATATATAATACAATTGCGATCCAAGGAGCTAGTCCTGCGATTGATCCCCAAATGAATGGACCCCAATTTACATTTTCTTTTGATTTTCCTGAGTTTAATTGTTCCATCACTAGACCAAATAAATTCATTGATGCATTCACCATGAAAATAAGAACCAAAGATGCAACGTCCCATATACCAAATAAGTAAGCAATTAAGACAATCATAATTGAAGAGCTTATTGCATATTCAAACCAACGCAGTTTATTAATACCTTTTGCTAGGTCATTGTTATACATTGTGTTTATCTTATTAGGTAATGATATTAATCCATGTGCTAAAGCTGAAATAAGTAAGAAAGCTGCTACTAATACGAAGAACGGTAATGTGAATACTTCAGATCTAGCAAATTCCAAATAACCTTCACCAGGTGCAGTTTCTTTAAATGTTAAATAATGTTGGAAAATTCTAAGTTTGAATCCTCCTAAATCTGCTATTACTAATCCTAAAACAATCATTAATAAACCTTGGAACAAGTGAATTGCTCCCATAATAATATTGAATCTTCTTAAACTCGTAAATGTAATCTCTTTTTTCATGTTTTTTCTCCTTTTTTTTATTGTTTATTTTATTTATTATCTTGAATAATTTTAGCTTTTTTTAATATGCTAGACAAGTCATCTAGTTCTTTGACTAAGACTTTGTACATATCTTCTGATATCTCAAGATTAGAAGCCAATTTAATTGGGACTTCAATGACAACTTCTTTAAGTCGTAAACCTTCTTTAGTAATTGATATGTTTAATTTTCTAGCGTCTTCTTTATTTGTGTTTTTTTTGATTAGCTTTTTTTTCTCAAGTTTGTCTATGATGGGAGATATTGTGCCTGTCTTTAAATCTACAATATCGCTTAACTTTTTAAAATCTATTTCCTCATGTTCAAATAGTACAAGCATAATAATGTACTGTGGATAGGTTAAATTAAATTTTTCTAAGAGTGGTTTATATAATTGCGTCATTTTCCTAGAAACGGCATAAAGCCTAAAGCATAATTGGTTATTTAATTTTAATATTTCTTCATTCATTATTGTACCTCCAATATTTCAATCGTTCACTAACTATAAATTTATCGTACCCTAACCTTTTAAAAATGTCAATGACTTTGCTTTGGAATTTATACAAAAAAAACTTCATACTATTTTAGGCTTATTGTCTAAGATGATAATTAGGATATTAAAAGCGTATAAACACGATTGCTTTTGAGTTTTTGATAGAACTATTATTTGATTTAAGGTATAATAAATACTGATGGATTGGAGGTGACTGTTATTATGGAAATAATTGAGATTATAAAAACGATTATTATCGGAATTGTTGAAGGTATTACTGAGTGGTTACCAATAAGTAGTACTGGGCATATGATTCTTGTAGATGAGTGGATTAATCTAGACATGACAGACGCCTTTAAAGAAATGTTTTTAGTAGTCATTCAGTTAGGTGCAATTATGGCAGTAGTAGTCCTTTTCTTTCATATACTTAACCCAATATCTCGTAAAAAAAGTAAAGAAGAAAAAAAGGATACTATGCAGATTTGGTTTAAAGTAATCATTGGAGTATTACCAGCTGCAGTCATCGGTTTGATTTTTGATGACTGGTTAAACGATAATTTGTATAATTATATAACAGTCGCAATTATGTTAGTTCTATATGGTGCTTTATTTATTGTTATTGAAAATAAAAACAAAAATAAACAATCAAGTATTAATTCTATAAAAGACTTATCATATAAAACTGCATTATTTATAGGATTATTTCAAGTGTTAGCACTAATACCTGGTACTTCACGTTCTGGAGCAACAATACTAGGAGCAATAATTCTTGGAACATCTAGAGTTGTAGCTGCTGAGTTTTCGTTCTTCTTATCAATTCCTGTAATGTTTGGAGCAAGTGCGCTCAAACTTTACAAGTATGGTTTTGATTTTACAAAACCAGAATTAGCAATATTAGTTATTGGTATGGTAACTGCGTTCATAGTATCGATAGTTACAATAAAATTTCTTATGGGATATATCAAAAAACACGATTTCAAGATATTTGGATGGTACCGTATAGCTTTAGGAATAATCGTGATTATTTACTTTTTAATTTTTAAAACAGGTTTATAATAGTAATTTTCAACATTAGGAAATGGGTGAAATCAAATGAAAATTGTAGGATATAATGATTCGTACGCAAAAAAAGTTGCGGATATGTGGAATAAAAGTGTAGTGAATTGGGGAAATGAAGATGTTATTCAAACGGAATCAGATGTTATAGCAGCTGAATCGAGTTCTGGGAATTTAAAAGTATATTTAGCTATTGATGATAATCAAGTAGTTGGGTATTGTAGTTTATCTGAGTATAAACATGATGAAGGAGCATCTTATTTGCCTTTATTAAATGTAATTCCTGAATATCATGGGAAAAAAATTGGGAAAGCATTAATTCTAAAAATAATTGAAGCCGCTACTGAATCTAGATGGCCAAGATTTGATTTATTTACTTGGAGCGGAAATATAAAAGCAATGCCACTATATAAAAAATGTGGATTCTTTTGGGAAAGAAGAGGAAGTTCAGTTCATCTAATGAACTTTATTCCTTATGTATTCCAAACAGAAGCATTGAGTGAATATTTATCGCAAATTGATTGGTATAAAGATAGTAAAAGAGTAATCGATATGAAACAAGATGGAGAACTTAGATCAAGCTTTGAATATTATCGATATGATTTTGAAAATGAAGTTACTACATTAGCTGTCGAATTTGAAAAAACAGGTAGAGGATTAAGATTCATTGAGACACCTGACTATTTGATTGAGATGACGATTGGTGAACACGACTTAGTATTCGATAATGATTATGAAGCTAGTTTTAGATTAGTGAATAAGTCAGGTAAAGATTTAACAATAGAATTTAATGGTAAAGATAATAAAAATATAAAATGTTCAATGAATGAAACAATTACTGTAGTAGATGAAATTAATATTAAAAGTTTATTCTTTGTCGGGAAAATAGATAAAGATCAACATAAGGGGGAAACACATCCTGTTGTTGAAGTAAGTCTACTAATAAATGGACTACAAGCTAGTTTTAAAATCGGTATTGAACCAAAGTATCCGGTTAAATTAAAATTGAATATTCTTGAATACAATCATGTTCTTAAAGAAGAATATAATTGTTACTTAGACGTTGTTAATAATTTAACAACCAAGGAAAAATTCGAAATAATTCTACCAAATAGTTTTGCAGATTTTGAAGATGATCTAGAGATTGAATTAGCACCAAAAGAAAAACGATCTATAAAAGTTAAATATGTGTTACATGATTATGGGTTTTATAATGAACAAGCACTAATAAAATATAGAGATAAGACAGTTGAAAAATATGTCTTTGCTCCTTTAAAAGGATCAAAAGCTTCATTTACTTGTTTGATGGAAGATAGTGCATATATTGTAAGTGGAAACTATATTTTATCATTCAACATGGATGGAAATTCGCTTGCAATGGTAAACGGATACAATAACGAACCAAAATCTGCCTTTCTAGCACCAAGCATTGGGGTGCCATATAGTTTAGAATTTACTAATGCTAAACCAGTTATTGAGTTTCTAACAGATAATGATATGGACATTATATTTAGTTCTGAGGCGTTTAAGGATGTCTTGCTAATAATACATGTTAGTAACACCTACGGGGTATTGACTGCTTACTATGAGCTGATTAACAAAGGTAAAAAAAGAGAATTAGCATTATCAATTCCTATCTGGATGGAGTTAAGTGATTGTGTTATTCCTTACGTTGGTGAACTTCTAAAAGTAGAAGGATCAGATGGAGGGTATCTTCAAAATATCAATCATGAAAAAGTTGATGAAAATTGGATATATAATACAAAACTGAAATATGGTGTCACATGGGACAAGAGTGAAAATATGCAGATTGCTGAATGGAAGATGACATTTGATAAATCTAACATAAAGCTAGATAATAAAGAGTCATACAATAGCGGAACCTTTTATTTCTCATATGTTCATCCAGATGTACCTGCCTTTAGAAATTTTGCTGGAAACAAAGGAGATAGAAAAGAAATTGATTATTTAGAAGTAGTAGTTAATAATGGAAATCCCTTTGCAGTTGATGACTATGAAGTATTAATTAAAAATAACCGTAAAATTATCATATCAGGATCTCTTAGTGTTGATGATTCAACTGTAAGTATTGAAAAATCATTAACTGCAAAAACAGGATTAAAAACAATAGATGCATCTTTGAAGGATAGACTAGTGAGTTATAAAAGATTAGTTCATGAAGTAAAAGGCAATATTAATCTAACTGAAAGAGATAACATGTTAGAAGTATCTAATGGACAGTTATCATTTAAAGCATCAAATGAATATGCTGATTCGATTTTCTCACTACAATTTAATGGGTATGAATGGTTAGATTCTAACTATCCAAAACCTATTTCAAGAGCATGGTGGTCCGATTTTGTTGGTGGTATACACCAACGTTGTAAGGGGCTACAAGATAATAATGCAATAAAAGAAAAGAGATCTTCAAAATTTGTTAAACTATCAGATAATTTTGGAAATGAATGGCAAGGAATTAAAATTTCTTTGATAATCAAAAAAGATCCAGGGTTAGAAGGATTAGTATTCGATAGTTACTACTTAACTCTTCCTGGAGTAAAACTTATTCATTCATTTACAAATGTAATCAATAATTCTGGGAAATTATTGTTTAATAAAGATTTTCATCGTTTCAATACTTTGAAGATTGATGATGATAAGTCAGAAGTAACTTACAATGTTGGAAACACGAAGTATAAATGTAATAATGTGGGTATAGATTTGATTTCTGAAAAACTAGCTGTTTTCGAAGGGAAGAGGAAATACAAAATGAATTTTTATAGTAAGTCTAACAAGCTACTTGTAGATTCTCAAACGGAGTATACAATCTTGTTTTCAGAAAATAAGCTTACTGTTCCAGATAATGACAGCAAACAATTGCCAGGTGATTTTATCTTCTTCACAAAAGACATTGTTGAACAAGATTGTTTAGTAGATTTAGGTAATATTAAATTTGATTTATAATCTTTAGATATAAAGTAAATAACAATACAAAGGAGGTTATTAAATGAGTAAAAAACAAAACAACTTCTTATTCAATTTCATAGCACCAGTTTATGGACTCTTCTATAATTCTCAAAAGAAAAACTATGTTCAGAATATAAAAGTATTAAGGAAATATCTAAATATTTCAGAATATAAAAGTATTATAGATATAGGGTGCGGAACTGGGGCAATGTGCGCAGCACTTAATAAAGAAGGAATAAAAGTTACCGGAGTTGATCCAGCAACAAAGATGTTGAATATTGGAAGAAAAAAAGAAGAAAATAAAACCATAGAATTTGTTGAATGTGATACATGTGAAAAACTACCATTCACAGACAAAACTTTTGATCTTTCAGTCGCTTCATATGTTGCTCATGGATTAAAACCAGAACAGAGAATTACTCTATATTCAGAAATGAGTAGACTATCAAAACATTATGTAATATATTATGATTATAATGAAAAAAGAGCTTGGTTAACTAGTGTTATTGAATGGTTAGAACGTGGAGACTATTTCAATTTTATTAAAAATGTAAAAACAGAATTGAATGAAAATTTCGAGTTAGTTCAAGAAATAAAGTTGAACAAACAAGCATCTTGGTATGTTTGTACTCCAAAATAATTAAATTAATAAATTTAATATAAAAAAAGTGGAATTCAATTTGAATTCCACTTTTACTATAAACATTAGAGATTTTTAAATATTAGAGAATTAATCTAAGATTGATTATATTCTTCTTTCAAAGTATTTACTAGTTCCTTAACAGAAACGATCTTATCAGCTTTATATGCATTACTACCTGCAAATGCAAAACCATTTCTCATTTTACCTTTTTTAGCATTAAGTAATGCTAAGGTAATACAATAAGGTGCTTCTTCCTTTTTACAAGTAATAATACAATTATAAGGACAAGTAAAAGGATGTTTTAATCCTGCTTTTACATCTTCAAGATACGGGTTATTTATTGCTCTTCCGGGTAAACCAACAGGACTTTTTATAATAACTATGTCTTCTTTTTTAGCATCAATATATGATTGTTTAAATCCATCACTAGCGTCACATTCTGTAGTAGTAACAAACCTGGTAGCCATCTGAACAGCAGAAGCGCCATTATCTAGGAAGTATTTGATATCAGAACCGTTATATATCCCTCCACCAGCAATTACTGGTATTTTCTTGTTGTATTGCTCTTCAAAAGGTTTAAGCGCTTCTAAGACCTCTTTAAGAAGCTTTTTAAGATCATAATCTTCATCTTCTAGTTGTTCGTTCTTGAATCCAAGATGACCTCCAGCAAGTGGACCCTCTAATACGAATGCGTCTGGTAAGTAATCATATTTACGTAACCATTTTTGAGTTATTATTTTTGCTCCTCTACCTGATGAGATAATTGGAACTAATTTTGTATGAGTATTTCCTTCAAGTAATCCAGGTAATCCAAGTGGTAAACCAGCACCAGCGAATATAAAATCAATACCTTCTTCAATAGATGCAGTTACTAACTCATTAAAGTTAGTTAAAGCAACCATGATGTTTACACCAAGTAATCCTTTTGTCATTTTTTTTGCTTTTTTTATTTGTTTTCGTAATCCACTTACATTATTATAGTTAAAATCATTAGTTTCCCATTCAAACATTCCAACACCAGCTGCGGAAATAACTCCGATTCCGCCTTCATTAGCAACGGCAGATGCAAGACTAGAAAGTGATATCCCTATTCCCATTCCACCTTGTACAATTGGTAATGTTGCTACCTTATCACCAATGACAAACTGATTCATTATAGTTTCACTCATTGTATTCCTTCTTTCTAGATTGTAATTTGATTATGCATTACTATATCACGCAAAGTAATTTATATATATTACTATATCACGCGGAGTAATTTATGCAAGAAAAAATTTAATATTTATAAAATATTTTTATTTTTATTTTCACACAAATAAATAGAAGAAAATACAATTATTATCTACTTTCTTCTAAATGTATGATAATTTCTAGTAAAGTACTTATTAATGTATCTAAAATAAGAAATAAAAAATGCATATCCCAAAAAACTTTGGGTATGCATTCTTTTTTTAACTATTCACGAAACAGGTAATTCTTCATGGAACCAAATAAGATCTACAAAATGTGGATAATCAACAAATGGATTTCTATTTAATTGTTCTCCAAAGATTACTTCAAGTCTATTCAATTCAAAGTCATCAACAGGGTCACCGTAATGCCACGCAAGTAATTCATCTAAATATGCCATTTCATATTGATTAGGGTATGTATTCACTAATTCAAGATTTTCATACATAATCATCATATAAAATAACGCTCTTGCAACATCACCTTTGACTTCGTCTCTTGGTTCGTATCCAGCTTTTATTGAAGAGTAAGGGCTATTTCCACGTTTCGAGTTTTCCTGCGTATTAGATGGCATTAAATTGTATAAATCTGAGGCCCTATTAACAACACTATTATTAGCCGATGCACCTAATTTAGATTGTGGCCATACATGTTCTCTGTTCCAAGTAGCTCCACTATCCCAAACACCTGATATAGATGCCCCTAGGTAAACTAAAATTATATTGCCAGGGTTATTTGGATCTTGATCCGATTCATCCAAGATGTAACGAGCTTCACCATAAGTAACTCCTTCAAATCTAGTATTGATTATTGTATGGAGAGCACTTTTTAAATCTTCTCCATATAATCCTTCTGCATCATCATAATATGGTATTAAATCAAGTAATAACAATTCAGGGTTAGTCTCAATTTCATCTATCTCAAAAGAAATTGAATAAACTGCTTCAATTGCTATATCAATATAAGGAGTATAATTAAATGTATTTTCAAGACTCATTACATCATTTGAATCAACAATGTGCCAGTACTCAAATTGATATCCATCAACAACTGGTGCTGTAAAGGTAAACATTTGTCCACCCTTATTACTATATGATTCAGTCATTATGGGTTCTATTTCAATGTAATTAGCACTAAGTGTTACTTCAAACGTATCATCTTTACTAAAATCACATGCACTTAAAATACCTATACAAGTTATAAGTGTAAGTAACCACAATATTTTGATAGATTTCATATTCTTCACTCCTTTTTATGTACGACCTTAAGTATATATAATAATAGCATAAAATGCAATTTGATACATAAAATAGTTATAAAGCCATTAGTTGTATATTACTTATATCCAAAAAGGACTATGAAGTGTATAATATATTATATGCAAGAAGTAATTTACATGAAACTTAAGTAAGGATTGATGATGTATGAGTAAAAAACAATATTCAATTGTATTTGTAATATTTTCAGTACTTGTTCTTTATCTATTAGGAGTTTTTATTCCTGATAATTTATTGCTTGAACCACATATTATTCCAAGTGAATATTTGAGTAATATTCCATATTGGACAATAGGAAACATTATCCTAATTGTCCCATCTTCTACATTCTTTGTATATTTACTAGGAATTATAACAATTTTACTAGGAATATCATTCTTAAAACTAAAGAAAGAAGTAACAAACTGGTGGGGTATCTCAATAGTCTTTTGGGGACTTGGAGCAATACTCGCAGGAACAAGCTATCAAGGTCTAGGATACGAGCTAAAGTGTAGTGGGGAGACATATTGCTTGTTTACTAGTTGGTTTGAATTGAGTTATTTATATGTTACTGCAGTGAGCATTACAACGCTCGCAGTAGCTATCGCAAAAAGTATCTTACCAAAAGGTAAACAAAAACCATTAGTGTATTATGCTTTAGTAAGTACTATTATATATCCAATAATTCTTGTATTAGGGTCTATATTAGAGATTAGATTCTTAATATCTTATGAATTATTCACAATATTCTTTATGCCTTTATTTGTAGTGTTCTTTGTATATAGTATTATCAACTACAGAAAACAAAAAGACGAACTTAATAAAACACTGATTATAGCGTGGATACTGTTCTTAATAGTGAATGTATCGTATTATGTATATTTCTATTTAGGATTTACGGAATTACTATATGATAATCTTGGTATATGGTTTAGTGCTAATGATGTATTACATGTATTATTAATATTATGGATGATATATATATGGGTTAAAGTAAAACCGCTTTTAAGAGAGATTTAATATTAAGCAAAACATTATTAAACTGTTAATATGGAGGTATTTATAATGAGTGATAATCTTATTAGATGTTTTGGAACCAAAGATGGAGAAGAACTATACGCAAAATACCATGACGAAGAGTGGGGAAAAGAAGTACATGTTGATAACACTCTATTTGAGTTCTTAGTTCTTGAAGGAGCACAAGCAGGATTAAGTTGGTATACAATTTTAAAAAGAAGGAATGGATACAAAAAAGCATTTCATAATTTTGATCCGTTAATAATATCAAATATGACAGACCAAGAATTAGAATTACTAAGAGAAGATAAGGGAATCATAAGAAATAAACTCAAAATATATTCAGTAAGGAAAAATGCAATTGCATTTATTAAAATTCAAGATGAATTCAAAAGTTTTGATAATTTTCTTTGGAATTTTGTCGATTATAAACAAATAGTGAATCATCACGATTCTTTTAATACAGTTCCTGTAACTACAGAAATTAGCGATAAGCTATCAAAAGAACTTAAGAAAAGAGGAATGACGTTTGTAGGGTCTACAATCATGTATGCATACATGCAGGCAGTAGGATTAGTAGACGATCATTTAAGTAATTGCCATATAAGAACTAAGTCTAGTTCATACTAAAATAATATTATAATTGATATATAAAAGTTGTTAATTATTATATTTTACATGTCACATGAAATGGCTAATCAGGCAATATTGGTGATTATTCTCTACTTTTAATTTCTTTAATTTCTTTTATATATCAAAAATGAATTAGAAAGGGTATAATAAATTACACACATAAGGTGAATGTATAGTTATTCAAGTCTTATCACTTAAGGAGAAAAAATGGAAAATAGAGAAAATTTAGATTTTAGAATCTATAATAAAAAAGAGATATCGAGTGATACAGAATATGTTAAAATGCAAGCAGGTAGAGGAAAAAAGGCTGATGGTTCAATCAATATTAAATTTAATGAATTTCAATATATTGAAGGAATTATAGTTGATAAATATCGCGAATACAGCATGAGTACTGAAAACAAAATATCATCATCTGATTGGTCTCGTATAATGGATGAATTTAAAGAAGCAACAGTGGACCTTCTAGAATGTAAAACTCAAGATGATGTAGATGACATATTAAAACTTAGAAACCATGATTTACATATTGATTTAGAATCAGTTCTTGAATATAAGGAGGAAATTATAAAATTGTTAACGGGAGTGAATGCTTGGTTAACTAAAAAAACCCAAGATGAACATTACATACTTATTATTAAGAAAAGAGATCATGACTAAATATTAAGCAGTCTATTAAAAAGTTTCAAAAGAGGGCTTTTCTTTTTTGACACTTTTTTAATGAATTTCTTTCGCTATTTTGATATAATGTATAAGATGTTAAGAACCTATTGGGACATAGAAGAAGTGGCAAAGAATAATAGTGTTTTTACAGGAGAAAGACTTGAGGAAGACAGATACTTCTATGTATTAAACAACATAAAATTAGTTGGTGCTATAAAAACTAGTTTAGGATGAGCTGAGTTACTTTTGAAAACATATATTATCAGAGTTTAGAATTCTTATTAAAACAATTCAGTAAATATTATAGGAACAAAGCTATTTGGATACATTGCATTAATTATACTTGTATACAAAGTAATAGCTACATTGAAAGATTACCCTAAAGGATGTAAAGAGTATACTTTAGTAAAAAGACTAGATAAATAAGGGAGATGTAATTATGAGCACAGAAGTTTGGACTTGGGTTTGGCCATGGTGGAGCAGTGTAGTGGTCATTACTACTGTTAATCTTAGTATTGGTATTTCTATATTTTGGAAATCAAAACATACAAATCATGGAGAATTAAATTCATATCATAAGAAAATGAGAATTGCTGGAATTGTATTTGTTGGAGTCGCTTTTTACAGATCAATTTTCGTTTCAAATTATCTGTTACAGTTAGCATGGTTTGACACTATTTTAAATAGCACGCTTCTCATTAGATTCTTTGCAACATTTGCAGAACTTGCATTTGCTTATTTAATAATGTCTTCAATGTTGCAATTGAATAAAGAATTACCTTCAAAAGTAAAAAGAAAACCTGGATTTAAATGTTTTTTTGAAAACAAAGCACCATACCTGTTCTTTGTCTTTTTAGCCAGCGCACAGGTTTTTGCATATGGCGGAGCAATCAGTAAAGTAGACCTTCTATTCGCGATAGAAGAGACATTTTGGGGCTTAGCGTTCTTATCTATAACTCCGTTAGCTATTATACAATTTAGAAGAGTAAGAGCAATAACAGATATTTCTAAAGAATCACTAAAAGTATATAAAATATTTACTTTAGTGATTATGGTATTTTGTATTGGATATGGTAGTTACTCATTATTCTATCATTTACCAATTGAGTATTGGCCAGCTGCAATTGAGCAATTGCAAGTAGGTAATCCTGATCCAGCATTTAGGTGGGGTTTCAGTGCTATTAAAGATACTTTTTTAACTGTAAATGTTACGAGAGATTACGACACTTGGGGTGGAATGGGATTTGTGATCTGGCATTCTGGATATTTCACATTATGTGGATGGATGGTCCTCTTCTTTATGAGTGGACCAAAGTTAATCAATGAAAAAAAACAGTTACAATCTAAAATTTAGTGATAAAAAAGACGGTTGATGAAAATAAGAATTTCTATTATTACTAACAGTAGTATCTCAAATAGCAAATAATTTTTATATAATTAAAAAGAAATGCATATTAGTGTTGCTTTATTCAAATAATAGTGTATTATGTAATAGATGGAAAATACATGTGAAATAAAAATTAAGATAACTATGTTACCTAAAATTATATTGAACAAAGTAATCAATCAAATATAAAATAGGAGGTAACATACATGACTGGTACAGTAAAATGGTTTAACGCTGAAAAAGGTTTCGGGTTCATCACAAGTGAAAATGGAGAAGATGTTTTTGCACATTTCTCACAAATTCAAAAAGATGGTTTCAAATCTTTAGATGAAGGAGAAGCAGTAAGCTTCGACGTAGTTGAAGGACAAAAAGGTCCTCAAGCAGAAAATATCGTAACTTTATAGTACGAATTTAAAAAAGCCGTTTACGGCTTTTTTTTTTGAATTATTATTATTGTAAGGATTATATGCAAAAACATTTGCATTTATATATTATTATGATAATATAATTAAGCACTAGGATTTAAAGTATGCTTTGATTGCCGTCTTAGCATATGGGCTTCTAACCTATTAACGGGTCCTAGAGCAGTTTTAGTTTCCAGTAGCGTTTTCCAGCGCTGCATACGGATTCTAATTTATAGAGATATCTTCGGATATCTCTTTTCTTTTTATAGTTATTGAAATTTTGTTAGACTTTAATTTGGTGAATGTTCTATTTCTAAGTTTTATAAGCTTCGCTATAGAGCAACCTATGATATAATAATATAGACTTATCTTTTGTATATATATGAAATACATTTAGAGGAGCGATGTTATGAGGAAAAGATTAACTCAAAGTATGCTAATACCATATATTTCATCAGCATTTATTATATTATCACTTTTTCTTCAACCATTAAGTGAGTTTTTTAATGGATATGGAAGAATACTTGTTAGTAAAAGTATTTTACTAACTGATTATGTTGCTGTAGGTGGAATGGGGCCGGCTTTATTTAATTCTGGATCTTTGATGCTTATTACTTATTTCTTTATTAGGAAATTAGATTTAAGGATAACTGGTTCTATATTTGCTGGAATAATGACGATTGGTGGTTTTGCCTTTTTTGGTAAAAATATCATTAATGTTTTAATCATCTATTTAGGTGTAGCATTGTATGCTAGGTACAAGAAGATTAAACTAAAGAGTGTTATTGTAGTCTTTTTGTTTTCGACAGGGCTTAGCCCAATATCAAGTCTTTTAATGTTTGGTATGGGGTTTCCATTATTATATAGTATTCCACTTGGTATACTAGTTGGAGTAATATCAGGATTTCTACTTGTTGAATTATCTTCACATGTAATTACTTTCCACCGGGGTTATAATTTATATAATGTAGGGTTTGCAAGTGGGATATTAACTTTTATATATTTTAGTATTTTTAAATTACTAGGGTTAGAGATAACTACTAATCTTGTTTATACAAATGATCAACATATTTTATTTTTATACTTGTTTATAATAATTTGTTTAACGTTTCTAATTACAGGACTAATCTTAAATAAAGATCCATTAAAAGACTACTTAAAGATTTTAAAGTTAAGTGGTAGAGCAGTTACAGACTTTACTAGAAAAGGTAATGAAGCATTAACAATGGTTAATATTGGATTAACAGGACTTGCTGCACTTGGTGTGTTGTTAATACTTGGGATTCATATGAATGGCCCTGTTATTGGGGGACTAATTACAATACTTGGATTTAGTGCTTTTGGGAAACATGTTAGAAATGTTATCCCACCAATGTTAGGTGTTTTGATACTTTGTTTAATATTTGATATAGATCTAAGTATAACAGTAGTGCTAGCTATTATATTTTCAACAGCACTTGCTCCAATAGCAGGAGAACATGGGGTTATAGTAGGAATACTAGCTGGTATGTTGCATTTACCAATTGCAACAAGTCTAGGACAACTACATGGTGGCGTATTGCTTTACAGCAATGGTTTTGCTGCTGCGTTTACTGCTGTGTTTGTCACAACTATTATTAGTTCAATTAAAAGGAGAGAAAAATCATGACACTTCATGAAAATATGAAAAACGCAAAAATCATGGAAGAAGCTTTTGCTTACTTCTTGGAAAAAGGAATAAAAGAAATTCAATCATCTCTTTTAGTTAGCGAAAAAGAAACAATATTTACAATAGTTATTAAAACATTGGACACTAAATTATTTGATCAATTCAAACAGGACATGGTTTGTTGTAGAGATGAAGAATTAGAAGAATATGGCTGGGAATTAATGGGAGATGAAACTTGTGTTTGTGAGTTGTGTATTTTAGGTATGTATATTGATAACTATGACAGTAAATATGAAGACGGTGTATGTGAAATTATTTTACATAGAAAAAAATAGTTATAGATAAAAATAGAAACAATAATAGAAGAAATTTCTCTTATTATTGTTTTTACATTATAAGGAGTAATTAGATGGAACTTGTAGATAGAATTTTGGAAGATGCAAATAAAATTGTTGATAGAAAAACAAAATTATTTAGAGATATAGCTAGGAAATATAAAAAGGAAATTAGTAATATAGATATTTCTCTGATATATTCTCTTTGTGAGTCTTTGTTAGAAAAAAGACACACAGCTGCAACAACGATTGCTTATGAACTAGTATTCTTTAGTATTGAAAAGTATGATGAGAACACATTTGATGTATTTGAAAAATGGTTATACAATTATATTGAAGATTGGTGGGACTGTGATGATTTTATGACTCATGCATTTCAGTATATATTAATGAAATATCCAAATAATATAAGTAGATTAAAAAACTGGATTACTCATGAGAGATTTGCAGTAAGAAGAAGTGCAGCTGTGATTTTAATAGTTCCAGCAAGAAAAGGATTGTTAGAAGAGAATGTTATTTTTAATATATGTGATTTATTGATGGATGATCCACATTACCTTGTACAAAAGGGATACGGTTGGTTACTGAAAGAATCAGTGAAGATGTATCATGATTCAGTAGTTAAGTATCTAGAAAATAATGTTTCTAGAATGTCTAGAACTGCATTTAGATATGCTTTAGAGAAACTTCCTAAAGAAGAAAAAGAAAGATTGATGGCTTTGTAAGAATGAGAAAGAGGGTTTATTATGAAAATTTCAGTATTTCCAATAAAATCAATGCTTCATGATGGAGTACTAATAGGAGAAGAAACAAAAAAGCTGCTAAATGACATTGAAAAATTAGGAGATTATCATTTTCATCTAACAGATATAGATGATTTATATAATTCTGACTTATCTGTTATCCTTGTTCAAAGTGGAGGTTCAGAAGGTTTATTTTTAGAAATGGAAAAAGACTTAAAAGAACCATATTATCTTCTTACATATGGATCTAATAATTCTCTCGCAGCAAGTATGGAGATTTTATCATACCTTCAAAACAAGAATAAAAAAGCAGA
>Ga0075113_1000115_pt1 | contig 26460 bp, 22 predicted proteins | sample AntAceMetag02UKA_FD_69788 | JGI IMG/M metagenome (GOLD analysis project Ga0075113, IMG submission 69788) | Saline lake microbial communities from Ace Lake, Antarctica - Antarctic Ace Lake Metagenome 02UKA | ecosystem: Environmental > Aquatic > Non-marine Saline and Alkaline > Saline | place...
CACAGAAGATCTTTTCCACCACATTTGCTGAATTACTTCTCTTTCCTCAATTGTTAATTGTTTATATTTCATAACACTTTGATTATATCAAAGTGTTGCACTTACTTGTTGAACCTATAAGCATCAGATATGCGTATCAAGAAAGATATAAACAGACTAGACAATGCTTTAGATAAACTCTCACAAATTGAAGGAGTTACATATAATTGGATAAACCCTCAAGATCATGATAGTAAAACAAAGACACAGATAGGTTTCATTGCTCAAAATATAGAAAAAGCTTTTCCTGATTGGATAATAGAGCTAGAACCATGGGGAGATGATAAAGCCTTAATACCAACAGGAGAAAAAATAAAATCATATGGTCTAGGCCCTGAATTTAATGCTTTAGTAGTAGAGTCTATTAAGGAGTTAAAGAGTAAGAATGATGAGTTGAGGGCGAGAATTGAAGTGTTAGAAAATCGTTGATTTTCTTAAAGAGGAAAAAACTGAACCTGTCTTATTGGCGGACATATTGCTTTCCTCCTAAGGCGGACTGGCGTAAACTCACAAAGATGAACGGAGAAAAATTGGCTATTGCATAGTCGATTTTTAATATTATACAATTTAAATCGGCGTCTGTCATCTCTCGAATTTTATGATTACCCCCGATTTATCAAGAATTCGAGAGATATTTAAAGTTAAATGTGCGAGTTATTTCCAGTTTAACCTTTGTTTAAGCCATATATTTTTTTGAATCCTCTCCGCACGTTATTTAGAGCCATATTTTGCCGAAATCCGGCAAAATATGGCTTGATTTGAACGAATTACTACTTTTTTCAGATTTTCTTGTCAAAACCTGCCTGCCGGAAGGCAGAATTCGAGAGATATTTGCTAAAAAATACCAGTTTCAGCTCCAAAATTTGTTAAATTTATGTGATTATGGTGTAATTTGAAAAATTTTCAAAAAATCGAGAGATATTTTAAAATTAAGTATTCACCCTGTTAAATAAATTTAAATTTTATAGAAATATGTTATATATATGTATTACAATCAAAAAAAGATGAAAAGCTAATGCTTTTCATCTTTTTGTTTTTATATTTGAAAGAAAAATATTGTCTAAATTTTTATGTTTTAAACCAACTCAAAATCAATAACTTGTTTTTCAAGATTGGTTTTAACTAGCTTAACTTTTATTTTATCTCCAAGAGTATATTTGATTCTATTTTTTTGTCCTACTAAACGATATTTTTTTGTATCTAACTCGTAGTAGTCATCTTGAAGAGAACGAACACTTATCATTCCTTCAGCTCCGTTTTCAACTTGTACATAGACTCCCCATTTTGTAATACCTGAAATAATTCCTTCAAATTCTTGACCAATTTTATCAGACATTAATTCAGTAAATTTATATTTAGTGGAAGCTCTTTCTGCTGTTACTGCAGCAACTTCTTGTTGGCTAGATTTTGCAGTTAGTTCTTTATATTTTTTGATAGAACGAGGAGAAAGGTTTTTTCCAGCCAAATAATTTTTCATTAAACGGTGGACCATCATATCTGGGTAACGACGGATAGGTGATGTAAAATGAGTGTAATATTTAAAACCTAGACCAAAATGACCAATATTGTTTAATGAATAAATTGCTTTAGCCATTGATTTAAGCATAGCTTTAGCAATTAGGTCTTCTTCAGGTAACCCTTCTATTTTCCCTAACAAATCATTAAAGGCTTTAGAGGAAACTTTATCGTCTTTTATTTTCAAATCAAATCCTATAGTTTTTAAAAAATCTGATAATTCATGAATTTGATCTGATTTTGGAACATCATGAATTCTATAAACAAAAGGTAAATCCATTTTTAATTCTTCTTCTTTTGTATTAACATAGCTAGCTACTTCTTTGTTAGCTAAAAGCATAAAATCTTCAATTAATTCATTGGTTTCCATCATTTCTTTTTCGTAAACATCAATCGCTTTGCCTTGTTCGTCTAAAATAAATTTAAATTCATTAGATCCAAATGAAATTGATCCATGTTGAGTTCTTTCTTTTCGTAATATTAAAGCCAATTCATTTAGAGTATTTAATTCTTCGTAAAATTCACCACTTTTATTATCTAAAGTTTCTTGAGCATTTTTGTAAGTAAATCTTTTATCTGAATGAACTACGGTTTCTCCAAACCAGCGTTCTTTTACTTTAGCATTTTTATCCAAAATAAATACAGCTGAATAGGTTAACTTATCCTCATTTGGATTTAGAGAACATAAATTGTTTGATAAAACTTCAGGAAGCATTGGAATGGTACGGTCTACTAAATATACAGAAGTACACCTTTCTGTGGCTTCACGGTCTATTTTTGAATCAATAGGTACATAATGGGTTACATCAGCGATATGAATTCCAACTTCAACATCTCCATTTTCTAATTTTTTAAAAGATAGAGCATCATCAAAATCTTTGGCATCATCAGGGTCAATAGTAAAGGTTGTTCTATCACGAAAATCTTTTCGTTTAGGAATTTCTTGTTCAAAATCTTTTTTAGCTTGTTTTGATATAATTTCTGCTTCAGCTTCTACACCGTCAGGGAAATCAGGATCAAACCCTTTTTCATATAAAATTGCTTGCATTTCTGTTTCGTTATCACCTTTGTGACCAATAACTTTTATAATTTTTCCTTGTGGATTTTTTTTAGCATTATCCCACTCAAACATCTCCACCAAAATTTTCACATCTTTACTTGGAAACCCGGTTTCCAAGTCAGAGGGGCTTATTTCTAGATGAGGATAGAATTTAAGATCATCTGCTTTAAGAAAATAGCCTTCGTTATTTTTTCCTAAAGTTCCGACAAATCTAGTTTTAGTTCTTTCTATTATTTCAACAACTTTAGCATTTTTGGTTTTCCTTTTTATATTACTTTCGACTCTTACAATATCTCCATTTAAAGCTGTATTTAAATTATAATCAGAAATTTCAATATCTTCTCTATCAGTTTTTAAAAAACCTTGTCTTCGTCCAGTTATAATAATTTTTCCTTCAAAAATTTCTTTTGTTTCGGAATTTTTTTCTTTTGATTTATTTCCTGCCTTGCCGGCAGGCAGGTTATGTTTTTTTGTCATATTCCATATTATATGGCAAAACCTCTAAAGTTGAAAGAAAAAAATAGTAAGCGTTCTTTTCTATGTCTATCTGTCGACAACTAGATTTAGAATTTTTAATTCCCATCAGTTTTATTAAAACTAAAGGGCTGTGGATAACTATGGTTGCTCAGTGGGGAATAGTGTTATAGAATATATGACAGGTGGTAAAAAGTGGTACGAGAAGTAAAAAACAATTTGTTTTTTTAAACTCAATTATCATTTATAAATTGGTTAATTTATTAGTTAATTATTGTTTTTTATTAATTATTTGTTGCTTAATTATCATCTATAGAAAATAACATGTTAATAGGAGAATACACTCATACATTAGATTTGAAAAAAAGGGTTTCATTACCTGCTAAATTTCGTGTTGTGATAGGGAAGAAGATGGTTTTAGCTAAAGGATTAGATCATTGTATTTCGGTTTATACTCCAAAAGAATGGGAAAGAGTGATGCAAGAATTACCTAAATCTGTTCAAGCTGATCAAAGAAATTTCAAAAGATTTATGACTAGTGGAGCTTCGGAAGCCTCTTTGGATTCTCTAGGAAGAATTTTAGTTCCTGATTTTTTAAAAAATTATGCAAAGTTGAAAACCAAAGTAGTTCTCGCTGGAGTAGGAGATCATATTGAAATTTGGGATGAAAAATCTTGGAAAACTTATCGAGATAAAATTGAAAATTCAGCTGAAGTATTAGCAGAAAAATTAGGTGAAATAGGAATAGTTTAATGAAAGAAATATCTGAAAGTAAAACAATCCACAAACCAGTTCTTTTAAATGAAGTAATAGAAGGGTTAAATATTCAACAAAATGATGTTGTGTTGGATGGAACAGTTGGAGGAGGAGGATATTTAACAAAAATTTGTTCTCAATTAAATCAAGAGGGGATAGCTATTGGTTTAGACCAAGATAAATCAGCTCTAGAAAAAATTGAAACAGAAAAATCAAATTGTAAAATTCATTTGGTAAATAAGAATTTTAGAAATTTAGATTTAGCTTTGAATGAATTAAATATAGAAAAAGTAGATAAAATAGTTTTTGACCTAGGGATAAGTTCAGATCAATTAGATAATTCAGGTAGAGGTTTTTCTTTCCAAAAAGATGAACCACTAATCATGTCTTTGAACAAAGATTTGTCTGAAGATGATTTGACGGCTTCAGAAATAGTGAATACATGGGACGAAGAAAATTTAGCCGATATTATTTTTGGTTATGGAGAAGAGAAACTATCTAGAAGAATTGCTAAAGAAATTTGCGAAGCTAGAAAAGAAAAAAAGATTGAAACAACCTTTGAATTAGTAGAAATAATTAAAAGAGCAGTTCCAAAATGGTATTTATTTAAAAAAGCTCATTTTGCTACAAAAACTTTTCAAGCCTTGAGAATTACAGTCAACGATGAAATAGAGTCTCTAAAGGAAGGAATAAAAAAAGGTTTTGAAGCATTAGAGCCAGAAGGAAGGATAGCAGTGGTATCTTTTCACAGTTTAGAAGACAGAATTATAAAGAATTTCTTCAGAGATTTAAAAAATGAAAAAAAAGCAATATTAATAAATAAAAAACCAATAACCCCAACTCAAGAAGAATTAAAAGAAAATCCTCGTGCAAGAAGCGCCAAATTACGAACTATACAAAAAATTTAAAAATATGAATACAATAGCACTAAAATTAAATAAAATTAATATAAAAAAGGTATTGGCCTGTGCGGTTTTATCGATTGTTCTACTTTTGGTTTCTTATACGTACTTAATTATTCAAACTACTGTAAATATTAGTATTTATAAAAACAATGAAGAAAAAATAATGGATTTAGATTCAAAAATAGGAACATTAGAATTTAATTATATTTCTCTGAAGAAAAATATTAATTTAGATATGGCAAAATCTTTAGGGTATGTTGAAGCTTCAAATATAAATTTCATAAACAAAAATATACTAGACAAAAAACTTTCTTTAGTAGGAGGTAAATAATTAAAAAATGACTAAATCTAATTTTCTATTTAGAATAAAATTTATATATGCAGGATTTTTCCTGTTTTTCTTTATTTTGGTAGGGCAATTATACCTAGTTCAGGTAGTTAAAGGAGAAGATTATAAACAAAAAGCTGATAATCAATATATTAAACCCCAATATGTTTTTAATAGAGGAAATATTTATTTTGAAGATAGAACTGGAAAAAGAATTTCAGCTGGGATGACTCGTTCTGGTTTTCAATTAACTATAAATCCAACTTTGATAGAAAATCCAGAAGAAACTTATCAAAAATTATCAAATATTTTAGAAATAGATAAAGAAGATTTTATATATAGAGCGAATAAAAAAGATGATGTCTATGAAGTGATAGAAAGGAGAATTGAAGATGGGAAAGTAGAAAAAGAAATTAGAAAATTAGAATTAGAAGGAGTATATCTTGAATTAGATAAATGGCGATTTTATCCTGGCGGAAAATTAGCTTCCCATGTTTTAGGATTTGTCGGATATAATGAAGATTCTCTTGAGGGAATTTATGGAGTAGAAAAATATTATAATTATTTATTAAATAGAGAATCTAAGAATTTATTTGTAAATTTCTTTGCTGAGATTTTTTTAAATTTAAATTCTGTAATAGTTGGAAATAATTCAGATAAAGAAGGAGATATAATTTTAACTATAGAACCAACTGTTCAAGAATATTTAGAATCAACATTAGAAAAATTAAAAGAAAAATGGGATTCAGAATTGGCTGGAGGAATAATAATAAACCCTAATAATGGTGAGATTTATGCCATGGGTTTTGCTCCAGGGTTTGACCCAAATAATTTTTCAACAGCAGAAAAAGGAGTTCGTTTTGGAAATCCCATGGTAGAAAGTGTTTATGAAATGGGTTCTATTATTAAGGCACTTACTATGGCTATAGGTCTAGATACAGGAGCAGTTACGCCTGATACCACCTATAATGATGTTGGAACCGAAGTTATAAATGGAAGCCGTATTTCAAATTATGATGGTAGGGCAAGAGGTGTTGTACCAATTCAACAAATTTTGAGTCAATCTTTAAATATAGGAGCTGCTTTTGTTGCAAGTGAAGTTGGTAATGAAATATTTGCTCAATATCTTCTAGATTTAGGATTTGGGGAAGAAACAGGAATTGATTTGCCAAATGAAACCTATGGACTAGTTTCTAACTTACAAAGTACCCGAGATATAGAATATGCTACAGCCTCCTTTGGACAGGGAGTGGCTATAACCCCTATAGAGACAGTTAAAGCTTTATCTTCTTTAGCTAATGGAGGTTTATTGATAACCCCACATTTAGTTAAAGAAATAAAATATGGGGTTATTTCTTCAGATAAGATTTCTTACAACACAGATGAAAGAATTTTTAAAGAAGAAACTAGTAAAGAAATAAGCAGTATGTTATCAATAGTAGTAGATGAAGCATTATTAGGAGGAACAGTAAAATCAGATAATTATAATATCGCAGCCAAAACAGGAACAGCACAAATGGCAAAGGAGACAGGAAGAGGATATTATGAAAATAAATACTTACATAGTTTTTTTGGTTATTTTCCAGCCACTAAACCTGAATTTTTAACTTTTCTATATGTGATTGATCCAAAAGGAGTAAAATATGCTTCTCATACGTTAACGACACCTTTTATGGATATCTTTAAATTTTTAGTTAATTATTATGAAGTGACTCCTGACAAAGTAGAAGTTGAAAGTCCGGAAAGCCTGCCTGCCGGCAGGCAGGTACGTAAAGTCGAAAGTCACGAATAAAACAAAGTTTTATTCGTCTCTGCGAGGCATTTTTTAGAGAATTTTTTGAAAATAAAATTTTCAAAAAATTCTCTGAAAAATAACGTGGCAATTCAGAAATAATAAATTTATTATAAAATTATGATAAAGAAAATATTCAAAAAAATAATAATAGCAATTCTTCAATTTGAGGCTAAATTAATATTGAAAAAATATAAACCAAAAATAGTAGCTGTTACTGGGAGTGTAGGAAAAACTACAACTAAAGATGCTATCTATACAGTTTTGGATTCAGCCTATTTTGTTAGAAAAAGTGAAAAATCTTTTAATAGTGAAATAGGAGTACCTCTTACTATTTTAGGTTGTGAGAATGCTTGGAGTAACCCATATTTATGGGTAAAAAATATTTTTAGAGGGTTAGGAGTTATTTTGTTAAAAAACCATTATCCTAAATGGTTGGTTTTGGAGGTAGGTGCAGATGCCCCAGGAGATATTGAAAGATCAGCAAAATTATTAAGACCTGACATTGTAGTAATGACTCGTTTTTCTAAAGTTCCAGTACATGTAGAATTTTTTAGTTCTCCTCAAGAGTTAATGAATGAAAAAAAGAAACTTACTAAATATATGAAGGAAGAGGGAATTTTGATTTTTAATAATGATGATGAAGACATGCTTTCAATTAAAATTCCAACAAAAGCTCAAAAAATTTCTTTTGGGTATAACGAAGGATCTGGTATTCGAGGAATGAATGATGAGGTTTTGTATGAAAATGATATTCCAACAGGACAACTTTTTAGAGTAGAATATGCCGGAGCAAGTGCCCCAATTAAATTAAAAGGAGTAATTGGGAAAGCACATACATTTTCAGCTTTGGCTGCCATTGCTGTAGGTGCTTTTCAAAATTTAAATATAGCTCAAATATCTAGAGCTTTGGCTAGAAATTACAGAACTCAACCAGGAAGAATGAAAATTTTGAAAGGTATAAAGAAAACTATCTTGATAGATGATTCTTATAATGCTTCTCCTATTGCTGTCCAGAAAGCCATAGAAACCTTACAAGATTTGAAAATCAAAGAAGGAGGAAGAAAAATTGTAGCCATAGGAGATATGTTGGAATTAGGAAAATTTTCTTTAGAAGAGCATAAAAAGGTAGGAGTTTTAGTTTCTAAAGGAATAGATATTTTAGTGACTGTAGGGTTAAGGTCCAAGCAAATTGCAGAAGAAGCTAAGTTAAGAAAAATGAAAAGTGAAAATATTTATTCTTTTGAAAATTCGGAAGAGGCTGGGAAGTTTCTACAAAATGAAATTAAACAAAATGATGTTATTTTGATTAAAGGTTCTCAATCGATTAGAATGGAAAAAATTTCAGCTGAAATTATGGCTGAACCAGAAAGAAAAAAAGAATTATTAGTAAGACAAGATGATGAATGGATGAAACGATAAAAATATGAAAAATTATATTTTTATTATTGAATTTTTATTAGTTTGTTGTTTAATTATTTTAGTTTTTATGATAGATAAAAATACAGACTACTCTTTGTTTTCTAACAAAGAATTAGAAATTTGGGAGGATTCAGTCTTTGACGAAAGTAAGGAAAATTTAATTTTAGTTCACTCTTTTCCTACAAACACTGTTTTGTTGGAAGGCCTAGGTGAATATTTAAAGGATTATTTTAATCTTTATTTTATTGATTTGCCAGGTTTTAACCCAGAGATTTCTCCATTAAAAGAAATTAGTTTTGACTATTATAGAAAATACACATCAGACAAAATAAATGGTTTAAACTTAGAAAATTATTGGATTGGTGGAATTTCATTTGGTTTTTTGATTGTTAACGAAATTGGAGGCACTGATAATTGTTTAGGAATTTTTGCTCTTGAACCATTTTTGGGCATTAAAGATACAAAAGTTTCACCAATAAATGTTTTCTTTCTAAAAATGGTTTCAGATTTAGTTAATTTAACGAATACTCAGGAGTGGCTTTGGAGATCAGATATCTTCAAATATTTTTTAAGTAAAGGCAACACTGCCGATAGAATTGATTTAATGCTGAAAACAGTTGATCCTAAAACTTTTTTCAAAACAGGAGATTTAATTTTAAATCATGAAGAAGAAATAAAATTTCAGAATAAACCCTATATTTTAATGATTAATAAAAATGATAAAACCATTCTAACCTCTGATGTCGTGGAAACTTTTAAAAGCAAAATAAAAGATTTATTGATAGTTGAAACCGAAGTAGAGCATTACCCAAAAACAATTTCTGTGGAATATTTTGAAAAAACTATAGGGAAAGATGATATTGAAAGTGTTTATAATTTTATTGATAAAATTAAAAAGAATTATTAGTGAGACAAGATGATGAGTGGATGAAACGATAAATTTTCGTAGAAAATTTAACAGTATTTTGTATTAAGTATCTGCCTGCCGGTAGGTTGTGTATTATGTATCGAATTTTTGCTTCGCAAAAATTCGTTTTTATGGAAAGTTGTAAATAAAGATAGTGTTATTGTGAACTGTTTTTATTTTAAATTATTTAACTTTTAATTCTAATTTTTCCTAAAGATTCGGAAATTAAACCTTTGATTTCCATAGAAGATAAAAGAATACTGACTTGGCTAGCAGGCATTTCTAATTCACGAATTAGCTCATCTCTAGATTTAGGCTCTTTGATATTTTCTATTATCAGTTTTTCTTGCTTTGAACATTCATTAAATCGCATTTCCATTTGTGGGGCAGTGTCTTGTAAATCAAATCCTAGAATTTGTAATATATCTTCACTGCAGGTTATAGGAGTCGCTCCTTGAGTCAATAATTTATTTGAACCCTTTCCAAAAATTGAAAAGATATCAGCTGGTACAGCGCAAACCTCACGATTGTAGTCTAATGCTAATCGAGCAGTAATCAATGTACCTGATTTTTCTGTCGCTTCTATTATTAAGGTGGCTTTTGACAGTCCTGCCATAATTCTATTGCGTTGAGGAAAAGTCCAAGGGGCAGCTTCTTGATTAGGTTCATATTCCGATAATAAAGTTCCTCCAGAATTTAGTATCCTTTGTGCTAAAAGTGAGTTTGATTTAGGATAAAGAACTTTGTCTTCTAAACCTGATCCAGGAACAGCGATTGTTTTTAAATTATTGTCTAAAGCTAAATTATGGGCAATGGCATCAATTCCTAAGGCCAAACCAGAGATAATTGTTATATCATATCCCTTTAATCCTGAAATTAATTTTTGGCAAACTTCTCTACCATATTGAGAATATTTTCGAGAACCTACTACTGTCAAAAAAACGGAATTCCAATTTGGTTTTTCCCCACGGTAGTTTAATTGTTTCGGAGGATCAGACATTTCTAAAAGATTTTCATGCCAATTTTCTTTATTTAATTTTTTTATTTCATTCATTAAATATATTTTAACATAATCAAAATTATTTTATTAAGTTTCGTTGGTTTTTCATTACCGAGCCGAGGAGTTAATATAGGTAAATACCTCGTCAGCTTGCTGCGAGGAACCTTTATTTTAAAAAATTAAGATTAAAGAATTGATTATCTAATTTTATTTTATTTAATAACATAATTAAATTATTTTTCAAAATTTGAAATTTATTTGATTAAAAAATATAAAAAGTAATATAATATAGTGCAGTTAACTGCACTATATTTGGTCAAAGATAGCTAGTTGGGTTTAAGCTATTAACTTGTGGTTAGTTAACTGCACTATATTTAAATTTACAACAATTTTAGATAAATTTGCTGAGTGTAACTAGTGCAGTTAACTGCACTATTTTATGTTATAATTATTTAGTATGGTTAATGTGTCAAAACAAAAAGTAAAAAAAGATGTTTTAGAACAGATAAATAATAGGTTAGTTAATGTAATAGCGAGATTAGAAACAAATATTTCTACAAAGAATTTTTTGAATGATTTATTAAGTGAATCTGAAAAAATTGTTTTAGCTAAAAGATTATCTGTTATTTTTATGTTATATGAAAAAATAAGTTGGTACCGTATTCATAAGGTTTTAAATGTTAGTAAAGCTACTGTTAGAAAAATAGCAAGAGATATTGAGTTTGAAGAATATGAAAGTATTTTAAAGATTGTTAAACAAAGAAAAAATAGGATTACTTTTTGGGATGGAATGGAAATAGTATTAAAATGTGGTATGCCACCAATAGTAGGAAAGGGAAGATGGGATTTCTTGAATCAGTTAGAGGAAAAATATAATTTTAAAAAATTAAAATAATTATCTTTAATATAGTGCAGTTAACTGCACTAATTAGTGTTCGTTGTTAAAATAAATTAACAGAAACAATGTTATATCCGTTAAGTTTTTAATAAAATAAATTACTTTTTTAATTTTGATATTTCTGTTAAAATTAAAACAATAAAATGTTAAAAAATTTTTTCTACAAAAAAATAAATTCAGTTTCACAAAGCCCTAAACCTTTAAGTAAAAAGGTTTAGGGCTAATTCCAGATATAGAAATTAATAAAATTAAAATGTAGAATTTAAGAATAAAGTAAAAAATTTGCGGAAAAAATTTTACTTTAAACTAGAGACTATAAACTATAAACTAAACATGTTAGATATAAAATTTATAAAAGAAAATAAAGAAGCTATACAAGATGGTGCTAGGAAAAAACATATGGATTTTGATGTGGAAAGATTATTAAAAGTAGATGAAGAAAGAAAAGGTTCTCTTTTAACAGTAGAAAGACTAAGAACAGAACAAAATGTTTTATCAGATAGAGTAGCTAAAACTCAAGAATTTCCAGAAAAAGAAAGATTAATAGAAAAATCAACAAAACTAAAATTAGAATTACAAAAATCAGAAGGAGACTTGAAAGAAATAATGACAAGGTGGAAATTATTGATGTTACAAGTTCCTAATATTCCTGATATGTCTGTTCCAGAAGGGGAGAGTGACGAAGAAAATCAAGAAATTAAAAATTGGGGAGATAAAACTAATTTTGATTTTGATGCTAAAGATCATACTGAAATTATGAATAATTTAGAAATGGTTGATTTTGAAAGAGGAACTAAAATTCATGGATTTAGAGGATACTATTTAATTGGAGATGGAGCTCGTTTATCTTGGGCTATTTGGAATTATGCCAATGACTTTTTTGGAGAAAAAGGATTTATTCCTATGATTCCTCCAGTTATTGTTAGAAAAGAAAATTTGTATGGTACAGGACATTTACCCAATGATGCTGATGATGTTTATAAAACTCAGGATGAAGATTACCTAATTGGTACGGCTGAAATTCCTGTAACAGGATATCATTCAGGAGAAATTTTAAAGAAAAAAGAATTGCCTAAGAAATATTTAGGTTTTTCTCCTTGTTATAGAAGAGAAGCAGGAAGCCACGGCAGAGATACAAAAGGGCTTATACGTGTAAATGAATTTTTTAAAGTTGAGCAAGTTATTTTATGTGAAGCTAGTCATGAAGAATCAGTTAAATGGCATGAATGGATAAACCGTAATACTGAAGAATTTATAGAGTCTTTAGGAATTCCTTATCGAACAGTTATTAACTGTGGGGGAGACCTAGGACAAGGACAGGTAAAAAAATATGATATAGAGCTATGGGTTCCTGGAGAGAAAAAATATCGTGAAATTTCTTCAGCATCTTATTTTCATGATTTTCAAGCTAGAAGATTTAATATTCGTTATAAAGAAGGTGAAGAAAAAGCAAGATATGTACATACTTTGAATTGTACAGCTATACCAACCCCACGGATTTTGGTATCTTTGATTGAAAATTTTCAACAAGCAGATGGTTCTATAAAAATTCCTGGACCACTTCAAAAATATTTAGGTGGAAAAGAAAAAATTGTTAAGACACTAGTAGATGAAAATATTGAAAAAAATACTCAAGAAAATTCAGAAGAAATTCAGATACTAAATGAAAATAAAGAATAAATTTTAGTGGCTTTGTAGTTATCAACAACAAAGCATTGTTAAAAGTTCACAAAATGATTTATAATATAAAGAATAAAGCATTAATAATTATTAATTAATAAAAATTTAAGAAGTAAATTTTCTAAACCTTTTAGGGGGTTTTAAAAATCTTTACCTTTTCAAATAAAAAATATGAAAGTTACAAAAAACATAAGTAAATGGGTTTCTATAGTAGAAAAAGCTCCATTTATGATAGGAATAGCATTAGCGGCTTTTTTGCCTATCTTCATTATTCCTACAGAAACTTTTTCTGTTATGGCTAGTAAAAATGCGTTGCTCTTTATAGGAGTGTTAATTTTATTTTTGCTATGGGGGATTGATAGAATTAAAAATAAAGATTTTTTAACTTCTAAAAGTCTTTTAGTGGTATCTGCTTATTTAATACCATTGATTTATTTATTTTCGTCCCTATTCTCTAGTCCTGTCTCTAATGGATTAATAGGTCCTGGATTTGGAACAAGTACATTTATGATGATAGCTTCGTTATTTTTATTGATGTTTTTAATTTCTAAATCTTTTCAGAAAAAACAACAAGTTTTGTCTTTGTATATAGGACTAATTGCTTCCTCTGTTGTAATGTTACTTGTTCACATATTTAGATTATTTTTAGGCCCTGAATTTTTATCTCTAGGTTTTTTGAATAACCCTGTTTCTAATTTAGTTGGAAGTTTTAATGAATTTGGTATCTTTATAGGTCTAATTGCAGTTCTTTCTTTAATAACTTTAGAATATCTAGATATCAGTAAATTTCACAAAATCTTTAATATTGTTTTGTTAGGCGTTTCCTTATTTTTTGTTTCTCTAGTTAATTTCAATTTGTTGTGGATGTTTTTGATGATGGTTTCATTATTCTTAGTTGTTTATAGTTTAATTATAAATAAAAAAGCTGAAGGAAAGATTAACTACAAAAGTTTATATAAAAAACCTTCTACCTATGTATTTATAGTAACTCTGATTTTTGTTTTATTTCAAGGTAAGATAGGAGGAGTATTACCATCTATGTTTGAAATTTCAAATTTAGAAGCTAATCCTACTATATTGAGTACTCTAAATATTGCTAAGTCAACCTTATCAGATGATCCTATATTGGGAGTAGGTCCAAGTAATTTTGTAAATCAATGGCTTATTCATAGATCTCAAAATCTAAATGCTACACCTTTTTGGAATGTTGATTTTAATTCTGGTTCTGGGTTTGTTTGGACTTCTTTGGTAACAGTTGGATTGTTAGGTTTTATAGCATGGATTTTATTTTTAGGATTTATTACTTACCTAGGTTTCAAATTATTAAAAATTTCACGAAAAAATAAACTTGATCATTTTATTGCATTATCTTTATTTTCTTTGTCTGTTTATCTAATTTTATTCTTAATATTTTATCTTCCAGGAATAGCTATATTAGGATTAACATTTTTGATCTTAGGTGTTCTGTTGTCTTTCTTAACTCAGAGAAAGCTTGTGAAAACAAAATTAATTTCATTCGAATCTTCAAAAATACAAAAAATATCATTTACGACAGTGATGGTAATAATTTTAGGATTTAGTTTGTTTAGTGGTTATCTGTTTACTAAAAAAGTGATGGCGTCATCTCAATTTAATAAAGGAATATTAGCTATCAATATAGATAAAGATTTTGATGCTGGATATCAAATGATATTTAAAGCTATAAGTGAATATCCAACTGCCCTTTATTTTAGAACTCTTACTGATTTAAATTTAATTAAATTACAAGATATTCTTGTTCAAAAAGATGTAGAAGAGAAAGTACTACAAGAACAATTTCAATCCATTTTAGAAGCTTCTGTAGCAAGTGCTCAGCAGGCTATTCGTTTAAATCCCAATGGTTATAAAAATTGGGCTAGTTTAGCGAAAGTATATGGTTTCGTAACTCCGTTAAAGATAGAAGGAGTTTATGATAATGCTATGCAAACTTATTTAGAGGCAATTAAATTAAATCCTAAAAATCCATTACTAGTGCTAAATTTGGCTAATCTAGAGATTGCACATGAGGATATAGAAAAAGCTAAAGAGTATATAGGTGTAGCTATTCAAATGAAAAATAATTATACCGAAGCTTATTATATGCTGTCTCAATTAGAATTAAATGAAGGGAACAAAGATACTGCTGTTGAAATTATTGAAGCTCTTGCAACTGTTTCTCCTAACGATCCACAAGTATTTCTTCAATTAGGAGTATTTAAATATGAAGATAAAGATTATGAGAATGCACAAAATTTCTTAGAAAGAGCTGTAACCCTAAATCCTTATTTTTCAGATGCTAAATATTTGTTAGGATTAACATATGGTTTTAGAGGAGAAAAAGATAAAGCCGAAGGTCAATTCCAAGATTTAAAAATTCTAAATCCTGAAGATGAAAATATAGAAACTATATTAGAAAATATAAAAGCTGGTAGAGATCCTTTTTTTGGATTTCAAACAGAAAATCAGCCTACTCAAGAAGTTATAGAGAATCCTGAAGAAATGATGATAAATCAAAATATAGACCCCATGTTAGGTGAAGCTGAAGCTGAAGAGGAGGGACTTGTAGATGAAGAAGAAGTTGTGGTCGAGGAATAGACCAAACGTTGTAAATATAGTTCTGATAAAATTACCCATGTTAAATATCAATTAAGTTTTCTACCTTTGGATAAATGCAAAATTTAATTGTCACAAATTTTTACAAAATTTGGTTTAACAGGGTAATTTTTTCTAATCAACCAAAGTCAAATTATGGCTAATCAATAGGATAATATAATGATTCAAAAAGTTTTTAATTTATTAGATAGAGATGTAAGTGGGCTTCATAAAGCCGCCTATGTTTTAGGTTTCTCTGCTTTTTTATCACAACTATTAGCTTTGTTAAGAGATAGAATTTTAGCTCATACTTTTGGAGCTGGAGAAGTTTTGGATATTTATTATTCAGCTTTCAGAATTCCTGATTTTATTTTTATTACTGTAGCGTCTGTTGTATCTATTTCAGTATTGATTCCTTTTTTATCTCAGGAAAAAGATTCTGAAAAAGCAAAGGATTTTATGAGTGAAATTTTTTCGTTTTTCTTTATTTTCGTGATGGTTATTTCTATATTGGTTTTTTTATTGATTCCTAAAATAGCTCCTTTTATTTTCGGGGGATTTTCTTCTGATATGCTAGAACAAGTAGTTACGCTTTCGAGGATTATGTTATTATCTCCAATATTGTTGGGATTATCTAATTTTTTTACGAGTATAATTCAGACTCGGAAAAAGTTTTTTGTTTATGCTCTAAGCCCTCTATTTTATAATATTGGTATTATTATTGGTATTTTATTATTCTATCCGCTATGGGGAATATCTGGGTTAGCATTTGGTGTAGTTTTAGGAGCTTTGTTTCATCTAATAATTCAGTTACCCTCTATTTACCGTTTAGGATATATTCCAAGATTTACTTTGAAAGTAAATTTATTGAAGATAAAGCAATTAATAAAATTATCTTTACCTAGAACATTAGCAGTATCTTCTAGTAGTTTAGCAGTGTTAATTTTGATTTCCACAGCAACCTATATGAGAGAAGGATCTGTTGCTATTTTTAACTTTGCCTTTGCCTTACAATCAATTCCTTTGACTATTATAGGAGTGAGTTATACCATGGCTGCATTTCCAATGTTGTCTAGAATTACTATAGATAAAAAGGAAATATTTATGAGACAGGTGGGGATAACCGCTAGACATATTTTATTTTGGACGATTTCGGCTACAGTGTTACTTTTTGTTCTACGAGCCCAAATAGTAAGAACTATTTTAGGATCAGGAGAATTCACATGGGTAGATACTCGACTAACAGCTGCTTGTTTGGCTATTTTTGCTATTTCAATTCCAGCTCAAAGTTTGATTTTATTTTTTGTAAGAGGTTATTATGCAGCCGGAATGACTAAAAGACCTGTGTTTATAAATGTATTTTCATCTATTTTCATTGTACTTCTTGTTTTTCTTTTTAAATGGATTTTCAACCTACTTCCTTTTTTATTAACAGGAATGGGTTATTTGTTAAAAATAAAAGATATTTCAGACATCCATGTTATTATTTTACCGCTTAGTTTCTCTATTGCTACTTTGTTAAATTTATTTTTATTATATTTCTTTATTCAGAAAGATTTCCAGTATCTGCTAAAAGATTTAACTAAGACATTTTTTCAAGTTTGTATTGCTTCATTGATTATGGGTTTTGTAACTTATTTTTCGCTAAAAATTTGGGATAATGTTTTTGACATTAATACTTTAGTTGGAATTTTTTTGCAGGGTTTATCAGCAGGTATTAGTGGAATTATAGTTTGGTTTATATCATTAAAAATATTAGATAATCAAGAAGTTAATACTATTTTTTATTCAATTAAATCAAGAATAAAAAGAAATTAAAATTTAATATAAAACTTGTGTTAAAAACAAATAAATGTTAAAAATTGAGAAGGAATTTTAGTATATATTTAATTTGAAAAGGAGTTAAGGATGAAAGTTTTAAATTATGTACAAGGTAATGTAAGGGGAAAAACTGAAGAAGTTGAAATATTTTCATTAGAAAAGGGCTTAAATTTGAATTCTGCTGGACTTTTTTTTGTTCCGACAAGAGGAGATCAAGGTTATCTTTTTTTTAAAAGATTGAATGGGATACCAGGGTGTTCTTTTCAACGGGGGACAAAGACAATTTTTGTTGAGAGAGATTCTCTAGTAAAAATAATTTTTTGTGATCTTGTATAATGAATTAAATTATTAAAATAGGTATACTGGAAATTTCTCCAGTATGCCTATATTTTGTGAATAAATTATTTAAAGAAAGTTAATTTTGTTTTATACAAAAAAGAGTATGTAAAAACAAGATTATATTATATAATTAATGGATGTTGAATAAAGATAAATTCAATGTAATAACAGATAATTTTCAAGGACCTTTAGATTTGCTTTTACATTTGATAGAAAGTAAAAAAATGCATATCAGCGAAGTTTCCTTATCTCAAATAGCTGATAATTATATAAATTATTTAGAGAAACTAGAGAAATTTTCTATAGCGACTTCAGCAGATTTCATTTTGACAGCTTCGATTTTGATGTTAATAAAATCAAAATCTTTATTACCAGAACTAGATTTAACTCAAGAAGAAACACAGAGTATAGAGGATTTAGAAAATCGTTTGAAAGAATATCAAAAATTTAAACACCTAGGTTTAAATGTAGAAAAACTTTTTGGTAAAAAAATGATTTTTACTAGACAATTAACTAAAAAGAAAAAAGTATTTTTTTCTCCAGATAAAAACACTAATAAAGAAAATTTATTATTTTTGATAAAACAAGTTATCCAACAAATTCCTAAAAAATGTATATCACCCAAGGCAATTGTTGATAAGGTCATTTCTTTGGAGGAAGTAATAGATGATTTAAGTGAAAGAATAAAAAATTCTTTAAAAATTAGTTTTAATGAATATTCTGGCTTAAATTCTAAACAAAATTTAAGAAAAGAAGAAAAGATAAATGTGGTAATTAATTTTTTAGCTTTGTTGGAATTGGTAAAGCAAGGAATGGTTGTTGTTAAACAACAAAATCAATTTGGAGATATCGATATGGAAACACAAGAGGTAGGAATACCTAATTATAATTAAACACCGAGCCCAAAGTTTTTAAAGTAAAAATCAAAAATGATTTTTCAAAAAAAGACTTTAGACTTTATAAGTATTATAGACTAATTTTATGTTAACATTAGACGCACAAATTGAAGCAATTTTATTTTATAGCGAAGAACCAATTTCTAAGATGAAATTGGTTGAAATCCTAGAAAAGGATTTAGAAGAAATAGAAGAAGCTTTAAAAATTTTAAGAATTCATTTGGAAGAACGAGGAATTATTTTAATTTCAAATGATGATAAATTTACTTTAGGAACTTCTCCTGATGTATCCGGAATAATAGAATTAATACAAAAAGAAGAAATTAATAAAGATTTGGGAAAAGCTTCTCTAGAAACACTATCTATAGTATTATATAAAGGTCCGATTACTAGAGTTAAAATAGATTATATACGAGGAGTTAACTCTAATTTTATCTTGAGGAACCTATATATTAGAGGTTTAATTGAAAAAATAGAAAATCCTGATGATTCTAGAAGTTATTTATACAAAGCATCTATAGATTTGCTCCTATTCTTAGGAGTATCTAAAATTGAAGATATTCCTGAATATGATGAAATAAAAGATAAAATAGAAATTATTACTCAGGAAAACGAAATTGAAGAAACAAAGGAAGATAATATTGATTAAATAAATATGCAAATAGAATTAAATTTTACAAAAAAACAATTATTTTTAGCGTTAGGAACTTCTTTAATGGCAGGAGTCTTTTTTTTGGCGGTACAAGTAGTTTTGTATTTTAATTTCCAATATGAAAAATCACTTATTGAGAATGATAACTTAATAAGTATTTCCGAGGGTCTCAAAAATAGAAAATTCAGTAACCTTTCTTTAGCAGCCACTTCTTACTTAGTTTGGGATATACGAGAACAAAAAGTTATTTCATCTCTTAATGAAGAAATGCAATTACCTTTAGCTTCTTTAACCAAGTTAATGACTACCTATATCGTTTCTAATAGTGCTAGATATGATTCTGTTTTAACTATTAAAGATGAAAACTTGAAAAAAGAAGGGGACAGTGGACTACTTTTAGGAGAAAAATGGTCTTTAGCTAATTTGATTGATTTTGTTTTGATCTCTTCTTCTAATGATGGTGCAAATGCTTTAGCATCATTAGTTTACTCATTAGAAAGTGATTTAGTTCAGGAAGATTTTACAAAGAAAATGAATAATACTGCAAAAGATTTAGGGATGGCTCAATCTTTTTTTCTTAATGAAACAGGTTTAGATATAAATGAAAAAGTTAGTGGTGCCTATGGATCAGTAAAAGATACTGTTATTTTGTTGGAAAATATTTTAGAAAATAATCCTACTCTAATGAGTGCAAGCGTAGAAAAAAATAAATTAATAGATTCTGATATAACAACACATAAAATTAGTAACACTAATATAATTGTAGATAAACTTCCAGGAGTATTAGCATCTAAAACAGGTTTTACAGATTCAGCTGGAGGAAATCTGATTATGGCTTTTGATATAGGATTAGGGCATAATATAATAATCTCAGTTTTAGGATCTACTAAAGAAGAACGCTTTGAAGATATGGAAAAATTATTCTGGGCAAGTTTAAAAAAAATAAATTAAATATTATTGTATGATGACATTAGATATAGTAAAAATATTTGTACCCTGGGTAGTCTCCTTCTTTGTCGGTTTGGCGGGTGCTCCTTTGCTAGCGCATTATTTATATAAACATAAGATGTGGAAGAAAAAAGCAGGAAATCCTGTTGGTATTGGGGGTGGGGGAACTCCTATTTTTAATAAATTACATAAGGAAAAAGAAACAGGAACTCCTAGAATGGGAGGGGTATTAATTTGGGGGAGTGCTCTTGCAACTATTTTTATTTTTTGGTTTGTTTCTTGGCTTTTTCCTACTGATTTAACTCAAAAAATGGATTTTATGAGTAGAGGGCAAACTTGGCTTCCACTCTTTACTTTAGTGGCGGGTTCACTAGTAGGATTATTTGATGATATTTTAGTTGTTTCTGGAAAAGGAAAATACATAGCAGGGGGTTTACCTTTAAGAACAAGAATTTTTATAGTTTTATGGATTGCCTTTATAGGAGCAATTTGGTTTTATTTTAAACTAGAAGTTTCTAGTATATTAATTCCGTTTATTGGAGATTGGTATTTAGGAATATTTTTTATTCCATTTTTTATGTTAGTTATGCTGGCTCTTTTTGCTAGTGGAGTTATTGATGGAATAGATGGACTCTCTGGCGGAGTTATGGCTACCATTTTTGCAGCTTACACAGGAATAGCTTATTTTCAAAATCAAATAGATTTGGCAGCTTTCTGTGCAGTGATAGTAGGAGGAATTTTAGCTTTTCTTTGGTTTAATATACCACCAGCTCGCTTCTATATGTCAGAAACAGGCATTCTTGGATTAACTGTGACCTTAACAGTGGTAGCCTTTCTAACAGGACAAGTAATGGTTCTTCCTATTATTGCCTTTCCTCTTTTTGCTACAGTTGCTTCTAATATCATTCAAGTTATCTCCAAAAAAACTAGGGGTAAAAAGGTATTTTTAGTTGCTCCTATTCATCATCATTTTGAGGCAATAGGTTGGCCAAGTTATAAAGTAGTAATGCGGTATTGGGTTATAAGCGTTATTTTTGCAATTATGGGAATGATTATCGCTTTGATAGGATAGATCTAAATTTAAAAAAACTTTTGTAAATTAAATTATAAACCTGCCTGACGGCAGGCAGGTTTTAAATTATGGGACGAATTTTAGTTACGCTAAAATTCGTCCTGTATTTGTTTTTTATTTACTCGCATTCATAACAAAATACGGTATAATATTTTTATGGTAAGAAAATTCAGATCAGAAAGAATAGCAAGAAAACATAAACGAATTTTTTGGACAAAATTTGTGTTTTTTTGGCTATTTTTGGCTATATTTACTTTTTCGTTTTCTTATATGTCCAAGTTAGAAAAAATAAATATTTTAAATATAAATATTATAGGAAATAAAATAATTGAAGATGAAGATATTTTGGAAATAGTGAATGAAAATATAGAAGGAAATTACTTTAAATTGATTTCTAAATCTAACATTTTATTATATCCTAAATCAAAAATAAAGAGTACGTTGCTTGAAAAGTTTCTAAGAATTGAAGATTTGGTCATTTCATTTGAAAATTTAAACAGTATAAATATAAATATAGTTGAAAGGAAACCTTTTGCTTTATATTGTAAAAATAAAGAGAATGAAATACTGATGAGTAGTGAAGATGAAGAAATGGCAACTTCTACAAGTTTAGGAAATGATTTTGTGTTAGGAATCCCGAATAAAGAAGAATGCTATTTTATGGATGATGCTGGTTATATTTATGCAGAAGCTATGAGTTTTTCCCAAGATGTTTATTTTAAATATTTAAACGAAACGTCTCTAAGTTTAGACAAAACTTATTTGTCAGAATCTAGAGAAGAACAATTTGAGAAAGTTAATTTATTTATTCGTTATTTAAAAGATATTAACATTAATGTTTATTGTTTAATGGTTAAAGAAAACGGAGATTACGAGTTAATTTTTGACAGAGATTCTATTTTGATTTTTGATGAAAAACAAGATTTTGATATATTGTTAGAAAATCTCCATGCAGTTTTAATTGATTTAGGAGATTTAAGTAATAAAGAATTTGAATATATAGATTTGAGATTTGATAATAAGGTTTTATATAAGTTTAGGAAATAAACTAAAAATTAATACCCATTAAGATTAATGGGTATTTTGAGTAAAAAGTTCAAATTTTGTGTGAAAAATTTTTGTCGTTGGGGTAAAATGAAATTAACGTTTGCTTATTAAAATAACCCCAGATAACTTTAGTGTTATTTAAAAAACCTGTACCGAATCCCACCCCGAGAACCTTAAATATATTATGTTGTGTTCCTTTTACTACAAAACTATTTTCAGTTCGAGTTTTTTGAAATGATTTTTGAGAATTTTTGAAAAATTCTTTTATTGCCTCATCTCCAATATTGACCTTAATTTCCTCTAAATCGTATGATGTTTTTGTAACAAATTTTGACATAAGAACTCCTTTTTTGTTTTTATAATTAATTTTTATTGAACTTACTTACTAAAAATGATATTATCATAAAATAATAAATATAGCAATATGTCAAATTTTTGGGAAAAATTAAAAAAGAATAAAAACTCCTTCTTCGCTAAAGCTACGAAGGGCAGGCTATTTTTTGCATTAGCACCAATGCTTGATGTGACTGATTCAGCTTTTAGAGAAATAGTGACTAAATATGGGAAACCTGATGTTCTTTGGACTGAATTCGTGTCTTGTGATGGTATTTGTTCTGAGGGAAAAGAGAAATTAATGCATCTTTTGCATTATACAGAACAACAAAGACCTATAGTGGCTCAATTATTTGGTTCTAATCCTGAAAACTTTGAGAAGACAGCCCGAATTGTGGCAGAATTAGGATTTGATGGAATTGATATTAATATGGGTTGTCCTCAAAAAACTATTATAAAACAAGGAGCTGGAGCTAAATTAATCACTACTCCAGATTTAGCTCGTGAAATAATTAGAGCCACTAAACGAGGAGCTGGGGATTTACTTATTTCTGTAAAAACTAGAATAGGTTATAAAGAAGATGAGCTTGAAGAATGGTTACCTATAATTATTGAAGAAAAACCAGATGCTATTATTCTTCATGGTAGGACTCAAAAAGAAATGTCAAAAGTGCCAGCTGATTGGGATAGAATTAAAAAAGCAGTAGAGATGGCGAAAGGTTCAGGGATTATAATGATTGGAAATGGTGATGTTAAATCTATTGAAGAGGGGATTCTACGAGCAAAAGAATCCGGAGTAGATGGAATAATGATTGGACGAGGAATTTTCGGGAATCCTTGGTTATTTAATAAAAATGTGGAGATAGCATCCCCACAGATTAAAGAAAGGTTGACGGTTTTGGTGGAGCATATTGAATTATTTGAAAAGCTGTATTCCAAGGAATATGAAGAGGGAAAATGGGTATTTAAATCTTCTCGGTCTGATGGGCGTATAAAACCTTTTAATATGATGAAGAAACACATTGGAGCCTATGTACGAGGATTTGATGGAGCTAAAGAATTAAGGGTAAAATTGATGAAAATAGAGACAGAACAAGAAGCTATTAATATTCTTAAAAAATATATAAAAACAATTTAAAATAAAAAAAGCCGTCAGTGGAAATCATTGTTTCAACTGACGGATTTTATTATGTTCTCTTATATCTATAAGCCGGATTCTGTAATCAGTGATTATTTATCTGGATATATTGTCACCAATATATCTCAAGCGGCACTCCGAGCACCTTTTTAGTTCAGTTAACTGAACTAAAAAGGTGCTCGGCACGACCTTGCATTTGGGTAAGGATTTAGCCGTTTCAATTTCTATGTTTCCATAGAACTAATCCCGAAGGATTCTGACTTTCTTTCGATTGTCAGCGTCTCTGCTCGCACCTCTATGACAATAAAGTCAATGACAGGCGTTACCTGCTACCATTTTAGACCCAGCACTTTGTTTATTTATAAATAAACAAAGTGCTGGGAATAAATGTCCGGACTTTCCTCTAAATTTTTCAAAAAGAAAAATTCAGCAATCACTCGATATAAAAGAACATATTAATATTATACAATACAAACTAAAAATTAGCAAAGAATATCATTTTGTTGAGACTTATTTAATTTATAACTTTATGAGACTCTAGTTATTCAATATGTGTGGATAATAAAATAACTATATATTTATATTTATAGTATAATATTAAGGTTATGGCCCAAAAAAGAAAAGTAGATAAAATTTTTGTTTTTATAGTAGTTTTGTTGGTTTCTTTTGGATTTTTTTTATTTCTTTCTGCTTCCATGGGTTTGTTAGCTAAAGAATCGGGAAGTTTTTTTTCTATATTTTTTAAACAAATAGGTTTGGGAATGGTTGGAGGAATAACTTTATTGATTATTTTATCTAAAATAAATTATAGAAAATATAAAAAATATGCTTTTTATATCTTTTTAATTTCTTTAATAACTTCTTGTTTAGTATTTATTCCTGGGATAGGTTTTGAGCACGGAGGAGCAAAAAGATGGTTAAATATATTTGGTGTTTCTTTTCAACCAGCTGAATTATTGAAAATTTCTTTTGTAGTTTATTTTGCTACTTTTCTTTCTGTTTTTAAATCTAAATTAAATAATTGGAGATATAGTATTATGCCTACTCTAATTTTGTTAGGATCTATTACAGCTTTATCATATTTCCAACCAGATTATGGAACCTTAATAATTATTGTAATTACAGCTTTTGGGATGCTTTTGGTAGCAGAAGTTAATTTTAAACATATAGGAATTATAATAAGTTGTGCTTTCATGGCTATAGTTCCTTTGGCTTTATATAAACCATATATAATAGAAAGATTATTGTCTTTTATGAAACCATCTGAAAATTTGTTGAGTTCAGGGTATCAAATAAAACAATCATTAATTGCTATTGGTTCAGGAGGTTTTTGGGGGAAAGGTTTTGGAAAAAGTGTTCAAAAGTTTGGACTTTTACCAGAACCTATGGGAGATTCTATTTTTGCAGTCACTGCAGAAGAGTGGGGTTATATAGGTTGTCTTGTTTTGATAACTTTATTTTTATTGTTCGCACTAAGAGGGCTGAGAATAGCTTCCCATTCTACTGATGTATTTGGTAGACTATTAGCTGTTGGTATTGTTATACTTATAATATCTCAATCGTTTATAAATATTGCTTCAATGCTAGGTATTATGCCTATGATAGGGATGCCTTTAATTTTTGTTAGTCAGGGAGGAACGGCTTTAATGTTTGCTCTGGCTGAGGTTGGTATATTATTAAATATTTCTAAGTATAGAAAAAAAGTTGTTTAAGTATAAACTTAAAAATTAATTAAGAAAAACTATAATGAAAATAATTTTAACTGGGGGTGATAGTGGAGGACATTTTTATCCTTTGATGGCTGTCGCTCAAGAAATAAATAATATAACAAAAAAGGAAAAGTTGATAAATCCTAAGATGTTTTATTTATCTAATAAACCTTATAACAAAAAAATATTATTTGAAAATAATATTGAATTCAAAAAAATTTCTGCCGGAAAATTAAGAAGAAATTTTTCTATATTAAATTTCTTCGGGTTGTTTAAAACTGCATGGGGTTTTGTTACATCACTTCTGTTAGTTTTTAAAATTTTTCCTGATATTATTTTTAGTAATGGGGGGAATGTGGCCTTTCCAGTCTTATTAAGTGCTAAATTATTGGGAATCCCTGTTTTTATTCATATTTCTGACTCTATTCCCGGTAGAACAAATCTTTGGGCCTCAAGTTTTGCAAAAAGGGTATCTTTAGGATTTTCAAGAGCTGCACAATATTTAAAAACAGATAAAGAAAGGATCGCATTATTAGGCAATCCTATTCGAAAAGAATTAACTGTTTTGTTAGAAGAAGGAGCTCCTGAATTTTTAGATTTAACTACGGAGGTACCTACTATTTTAGTTTTAGGTGGGTCTAGCGGAGCTAGAACTATTAACGAAAATTTAGTGGATGTTTTACCTCAATTATTAGAAAAATATCAAATTATCCACCAAACAGGTAAGAAATTATTTAAGGATGTTGAAGCTAGGTCCAGAGTTATATTAGATAAGAGTACAAATAAAGGAAGATATAAAATCTTTCCATATTTAAATACTTTAGCAATGAGAATGTCTGCTGGAACTTCTGATTTAATTATTTCTCGAGCAGGAGCTAATTCAATTTCTGAAATAGCACTTTGGGGAAAACCGAGTATAATAATTCCAATTCCCGAAGATGTGAGTGGAGACCAAAGAAAAAATGCTTTTGCATTTTCTCGAGCCGGAGCTTGTGTAGTAATAGAGCAAGATAATTTAAGCCCGAAATTATTTTTAGCAGAAATTATTAGTTTAATGGAAAATAAAGAAAAAATGAAGACTCTCGGGGAACAGGCTAAAAAATTTTCAACGACAGATGC
>Ga0075113_1000116_pt1 | contig 26109 bp, 26 predicted proteins | sample AntAceMetag02UKA_FD_69788 | JGI IMG/M metagenome (GOLD analysis project Ga0075113, IMG submission 69788) | Saline lake microbial communities from Ace Lake, Antarctica - Antarctic Ace Lake Metagenome 02UKA | ecosystem: Environmental > Aquatic > Non-marine Saline and Alkaline > Saline | place...
CTAACTATCGCAAGCTCCGCATAAGTAAAATATGCAAGGCTATCGCTTTGCTATTTTTCTAACTATCGCAAGCTCCGCATAAGTAAAATATGCAAGGCTATCGCTTTGCTATTTTTCTAAATAATAAAGCATAGTGATATTTACCAGAATTTATTTTTCTTTCTAAATTAAATGTATTTGTTTCAAACATACCAACAGCTTCTATTTCAGAAAAAATTAAACCTTGATCTGGACCAATACCAGAAAATGATTCTTTCCAGTCAATAAATAATAATCTACCATTTGGTTTTAAAACCCTAAAAGCTTCTTTAATAACATTATTTTTTTGTTCAATTTGAAAAAACAAAGAAGATATTAATATAAAATCAATAGATTCATCTTTCAATTTTGTTGATTTTTCTTTTTCTAAATCTGTTACAGAAAATTGAATGTTTGTAATATCTGAATTAAAAAAATCTTTACTGATTTTTTTAACTAATTGTTCTTGAATATCAAAAGCAAAAACTTTACCATCTTCTCCAACTTCCCTTGATAAGGCTGATAAAAAAGTTCCGCTACCGAAACCGAAATCTGCAACTGATGTTCCTTTTCCGATAGCAGTTTCTGATATTATTTTATTAGGATTCAAAAAATTATTCATAAATTTATTATATCACTTTAAAAAACTCCACCAAATTTAATTTCCAACAACCACACCATCTTTATAAGAAGAATTTATATCATTTTTTAATGATGTATCATTTTGACTAGATACTACTTCAATTTTTCTATTAATATAATCATCTTTAGCGGATAATTTTTTTTCTAAAATTAATATAGGCTTAGATCCTATTTGAGTAGCGGAAGGAATAAATCCTACTTGAAAACTAACAGTTTTTGGATCTGTTCTATAACCAATGAAAGCACTTATTTTATTAAATAATCAAGTTATTTCTCTTGTTTCTTCATTATAAGATAAGTAAGAATTTTCTGGAGATGTATTACCTATAAATCTAACGTAGGGAGGAAGTTTCGCAACAACCTTTACATCTTCTATATCAGAATTTGAATTATAAATTTTCCATTCTGCTGTGTATGTAGTTTCTTTCCCAACTACAGGTCTCGTACTTCCTGAATTAATAAATGGACCACTATGATAAATAATTCTTGAAGATAAACCAACTTGAGTAGGAATTTTTATTATTTTTTCTACAGAATCTAAAACATCACCTTCTGAATTTGGATTGTCAAAATTAGTACCTGAAGCTGAAAAATTGATAACAATTTTAGGATCTTTAACATAACCAGCTATTTCTTTAAATGGCATAATAGTAATAGAAAATTCTTCTTCTATTTTTTGAGATCCTATCATTGCACCTAAATTATTATCTGTGTTTTTATCTCAGATTAATTCATTTTTATTTGAATCATAAAACCCTCTTGGTGTTTTTATTTTATCTTCTTTAAAGAAATCACCACTTATATTTCCAACAACTTTTAAATTTGAAACTATTGAAGTTAAATTATTAATTATATTTAAATTAAATCTAATTGTTTGATCTGGAAAAGCTACAACATAATCATTATTACTTTCATTATTATTAAAAACGGATAATTCTATGTCTGGCTTTTTAATAGAAATTTCTTTTTCGCTTTTAGCAAATAGAGTCCTCATTTCGTTTGTCCCTGGAATAGCATCTCCAATTTCAAATAAGAAGAATTTTCTTTCATCATTTTGACCGATAATTTTTCCTGTTATTTTAATAGTTCTAATTTCTCCTGGATTTAAATCTTCAATTTTAAAAACATTTTGACTTATTTCTGAAAAAACAGCTTTTGGTTCAGTGTTGCTAATTTCAAAACTATTTGGATAACGAGTATTTATAATTAATTCTTTAATAGGATTTTTTGAATTTGAAATAACATCAAGCTCTATATTAAATTCTTTTCCAGATAAAACTTCTTCAGAATTTCTAATATCTAAATAAACAGATGAATCCTCCATTCCGATTTTATAAACTTTTTGTATTGATAAAATAGAAGAATAATCTTTTGCTTTATAGTAAGCAACTATTTTAATATCTTTCTCTTCATCCTTTGCTCCTGAAAGAATAACTCTAATTTTTTCATTAATGAAACCACCTGGCAATAAATCCTTTTCAGCTTCCATTGATTTTGATTCAATAAATTGTTTAGTTTCTGCATCTAAAGTTGATTCTGGAAAACTTATAACTAATTCGATTTCTTCATATTCAAGCTCTGTTGGGTTATCTATTTTAACTTGAAACTCTAATACATCCCCAGATTTTATAACATTTGGACCTGTTACAGATAAGTTAACATTGTTTATGTTTTCTTCCCCTGATAAAAAAATAAAAAAGAAAGCAGAAATTGCAGCTATCATAAAAAATACTAAAGAAGATATGAATATTATGGAAAAAATCGAAGGACCTTTTCTTTTTTTATAATCATCAATTTCTATTTTATTATTTTCTTCTTTTGAAAAACTATCTTCCTTTCCTCAACTACTTTCAATATCAAATTTTTTTGATTTTAAATTTGATCTTTTTAAATCTCTAGTATATCCTTTTCTTGAATATAATTCTTCTTTTATCTCATCTAATCTAGATTTATTTTGAGTTTCTTTTTTATCAAAATTCATATATTGATTATAGCAAAATATATAATAATAAAAAATCAATTTATAATTCAGGAAATAAAGAAATTTTATATTTCTATTATTCCCTTATATAGAGAGTTGGGAAATAAGAGGTGAAATGACTATGTTCTCAAAACGATAGTTACTAAAAAAAATATGTTTAGTTGATTTTTTATAGTTTTTCTAGTAAAATATGTCAACTAATTAAAAAATAACATGGCACAATTACATATAGCTAAATTAAAATCTACAGAAAGTAAACACATTATCAGAACTAGAAGAAATAAAAAATCTACTGCTTCAAAATTAAATTTGAAAAAGTATGACCCTACAATTAGAAAAAGGGTTGTGTTTAAGGAAATGAAAAAATAAAAATCATCGTTAAGATGATTTTTATGGGTCTATAGTTCAATGGTAGAATTACGGTCTCCAAAACCGTTGATCAAGGTTCGAATCCTTGTAGGCCCGCAAAGTAAGTAGTTGATTAAAAATTATTTACTTGGTGGAGACCGACGGTCTCACTGATTCCAGAAAGGCCGTTGATCAAGGTTCGAATCCTTGTAGGTCCGCAAGTAGATAATTAAAATATTTATTTTCGTGGATCATAAAGTGGATAATTTATATTATTTACTAAAATATGGTATTCTATATTTAATACCGGATCGTCTAATGGTAGGACGTCAGGTTTTGATCCTGTTAATCTTGGTTCGAGTCCAAGTCCGGTAGCAGTCAGTGGCTAGTTCAAGTGACTCTTTGGGGTCATAAAGACTTCCACTTTAAAAATAAAAACAGCTTTTTAAGCTGTTTTTATTTTTTTAAATTATTTAATAGCTCTTTTTCTAAAACAACTTTAAAATTATTAATATTATAAATTTCAGAATTTATTTGTTTTTCTGCCTCCTCAATAAAAACTTCTTCTGATAAACCAGTTATCTTTTTAGAATTCTCAAACTCATCCATAACATAACCAACACTTTCTTTGAACCTAGTGATTAATTTTAATTCTTTATAATGATTTTCTATTTTTTTAAATAATTTATCATCTATTTTATTGTCTATATTTTTTAAATAGAAATTTGGCACAAAATCTTCATTTTTATCAATTTCTAAATTTACAAACAAGTATTGTTCTTTTGGTAAAATATCAGTATATAAATTTAAAAATAAGCACTCTCCAGATTCATTTTTTAAATTATCACTTTTTTTTGTATTACATGTTGAACATATAGGAAACAAATTTAATGGATTAACTGAATATTCTTCAAAAGTACTTTTTGGGAGAAAATGATCCAGTGAACTTACAGTTTCAAAAGTGCAAAATTGACAAATATTATCAACTTTCCCTTTTTCATTAGTAGTTAATTCTTTTTTCAACTCACCTATTTTACTTTTTCTAGATGTATATAATTTTTTTAAATGTTCTTTATTTTTTACTGTGATAGCACCATCTTCTTTCAAACTGCAGACATCATTTTTATTAAATCTATTTTTATATTCTTTAAATCTTTGTTTTATGTCTTTTTCTATTTTATTTAATTCTTTTTTTCTAGGATTTTTTGTTTCATTAACAATATTTTTGTAAAATAAAAAACTATCTTCTTTTGTTGGCTTTAAATTTTTCATATTATTATTCTTCTTTTTTGCTTCGAAGATAAAGCTTACCGTTGAGTGTTAAATTTTCACTTTTTTTAGAAATTTCCTGCATAGTGTTTTCATAATTTCCAAATTTGTCATATAAATCATTGATTATTTTTCTATATAATCTATCAGACTCACTGCTACCAAAAATATCATTAGTTATTACTGTTAAATTTTGAGCAAAAGTTTCAATGCATGGATTTCTGAGTGCAAGAACATTACCCTCAAATTTATCCATAACATATATATTTTTGGAAAATAAACCTTGAATAGTTATTGGCGAGTGTGTGGCAAAAATATAAAATGACTCAAATTCCTTTGTTAATTCGTACATAATATTAGTTAAGGTCGAAATATAATTTGGATGTAAATAAACTTCAGGTTCATCGATTAAAATCAAAGAATTAAGTCTTATTTTAGATATTATATTAATAACTAAATTAAACATTATCGATTCACCTGAACTGAAAGTTTTCATAACTTCTTTGATTGTTTTAATCCCTACAAATCTATAATGATCATCTGTAGATACCTTGGATTTCTTAAATTTACCCTTAAAAATAATATTTATTTTATCTTCACTTATAAAGTTTAATAAAATCTTTCTCAGTCTATCAACCCTCATATAATCCTTAATAGATTTTATATTTTTAGGTAAAATATTTTTACTTTGAATAGAAATATTTTCAAATTCTTTTCTATTGTTTTTGTGTTTAAAATTTTGAATATCACTCGAGTACAAAGAAATCACTTTACTATAATTGTAATTATCCCATTTTTTATATATATCCTCTATAATTGCATTTAAGAGTTGAGTTTTTCCTACGCCATTTTTACCGATAATAGCATACATTCTATTTACTAAAATATCTTCATTAAAATTAAAATTGATTTTAATACTTTCTGTATTATTTTCATATTTGGGAGCAAAATTAACATTAATTCCATAAATATCCGTACTCTTATTTAATGCTATATATTTTCCTATTCTTTGCATTTTTTCAAAATGATCAGATCTAAAAAAAGATATTCTGATGACTCCAAGATCCTTAACTTTTTCAAACAAATCTTTATTAAAACTCAGATCATTTAAGTTTTTTAAAACTTTTTCAACATCATTATTAAAAATCTCCCCCATATTTTTATAAAATTTAGAATTACCAAGTATAAAAAATTCTGTTTTCTCTAAAGAAAAGAACTTTTCTTTAGGTAATTTATCATAAACATCTTTGTCTGATTTTTTATTTCCTATGGCTACAAAACCCATTTTTTTTACTCCTGAATTTTTATTTTTATAAAAAAATACATTAAAATTAGTCTTGTAATTATAGTCATTCCAGGTTGGGTCATGTACGAAAACAATCGATGGAAAAATTGATGGTTTTTCATGATTGTCTGGATTGTTAGAAAAACCTCTTAATGATTCCTGAATATAAAAATTTATCTTCATGAATATATTATAACAAAAAAATATTATTAAAAATTCTCTACTTTTTACTATTTATTTTCTAAAAATAATTTCTTCTTAGATAAAATTATTTGTTCATTAATTCCAGAAAGCATTTCCCTTTTTTCTAATATAGAGCCGTTTTTTAATAGATATCTCATATAGTTTTTTATGTCTGTTTCTGACACATCTGCTTTTTCTTGTTTTGAGCCAAGCACTCCAACTCTAAATTTATTATATCTATTTAATTCTTCTTTTATTTTTTCTATTAAACTTAACTTATCTAATTTAATTACATCAACTAATTTCATTAATTGTTCCAAAAGTTTTGTTTCATTTATGGGTTCATTTTTACAATTTAAATCTTTACTTTTAGTGCACCTATAATAAACATGTCTATTTACTCCACCATCTTTTAACTTTTTAAATTTTTCATCTGCCGTGATTCCCGAACCACAAGTTCCACACACCATCAATTTTGTGAAAGCAAATTCTTTTGATTCTGTTTTGGGGACATATCTTCCAGCTAGTACTTCTTGTACTTTATCAAATAATTCTTTAGTAATGATCGGCTGATGAATCCCCTTATACCAATTATCACTTCCTTTAGGATATTCAAATGTTCCATAGTAAAAAGTATTCTTAAGGATTCTGTATATATTACCGAGATATAGGCTCTTATTCCCTGTAGTTTTAAAATTCTTTGTTTCTTTTAACCATCTAGCGACTCCTCTGCCACTCCAAGATTCTTCTCCGACCTTTTCGAACATTTCTTTAATTACAGAAGATCTTTTGGGGTCTAGGAGTATGTACCCGGGTTTTGTCTGATCCATGTCATTTAAATAGCCTGTGGGTGCTCTGCTTGGAAATAGTCCTGCTTCACACTTAGCTTTTAAACCTCTTTTTACATTTAAACTCTTTTGGTCATTTTCTAGTTTTGCCTGTGATCCTAAAATCATCAAAAGAAACTTTTCATTGGGATTATTTCTAAACTTTTGAGAAAAGGTTCTTACTTCAATTACTTTTTCTTGATCAAATAAATCTACAACTATTCCTAGATCTCCAGCATTTCTTGATATTCTATCAGGTGCCCATGTTAGTATTCCTGTAAATTTTCCTGATTGTATTTCAGTAATCATTTTATTAAAAATTGGTCTTTGGCCCGCAGCTTTAGCTGAATGAGATTCTTCTTTTATTTCTACGATTTCTAAATCATCCCTTTCGGCAATTGCCTGCATTTCTTTAATTTGTGCCCCAATAGATAATGCTTGTTTCTCATCTTGTTCACTGGACTTTCTAGCATAAAGAACATATTTTACTTTTTCCATTATCTTTCCACCAGAGTCATTTAGCGGGTTATCTTTTTTCATACAACTACATTAATGACGCAGAGGGGTTAAATAACCTAGGTGATGAAGTTGGTAACTAAGTGGTATACTTCAAATAATTATGAACTTAACAAAAACAGATTTTCTTCAATATTTAAATTGTTCTAATTCTCTTTGGTTATTAAAAAACAAACCAGAAGTATTTAAAAAATATAAAGGAGAAAAATCTCTTTTTTTAGAAAAACTTATTCGTGAAGGATATGAAGTTGAAGAATATGTAGAAAAACTTTTTCCAAAAGCTCAAGATCTTGGTGATATGAATCCTATTGGAATACAAGACTTTTTATCAAAAAATCTTGGTAAATTTTTTCAAGCAACTTTTGAAACTGAAAAAGGTGCTTTTGCTAGGGTGGATATGCTGGAAGTGCATCCTGATAAAACTATCTCTTTGTATGAAATAAAATCATCGACTTATGACGACAAAAAAGGAATTAAAAGTTACAACAAAAAACATTTTAAAGACTTAGCTTTTCAAAAATATGTTTTAGAAAAAGATGGTTACATAGTTAAAGACATGAACTTAATATATTTAGATAAAACTTTTATTAAAGATGAGGAAATAAACCCTGAAAAACTTTTACATATTGGAAATGTTACAGAAAAGATTAATGAAATATTTGATGTTACTGTTTTAGAAATAGAGTCTGCTTTAGAATATATTAAAAAAAAAGAAATAAATGAAAATCTATGTTCTTGTTTAGAAAACACCAGAACAAATCATTGTGAAACTTTTTTATATTTTAATAAAAATATTCCAGAACATTCTATTTATGAATTAAATAATATTCGTGCAGCAAAAATCATAAAATTAAAAGATTTAGGTATAGAAAGTATTTCAGATATTCCTTCTGATTTTGATCTGTCAGATTATCAAATTTTACAAAAAGAAGCTGTAGAAAATAATCTACCATTAATTAACGAAGAAAATATAAAAACCGCCTTAAATAAATTAAAATTTCCATTATATTTCTTTGACTATGAAACTCTTCCTTTTGCTGTTCCAAAAATAGATGGATATGGACCACATGCTCAAGTTCCAACGCAATATTCTCTTCATGTTTTAGAAAAAAATGGAAACATTCAACACTTTGAATACTTAACAGAAAAATTAGAAAATCCAAAAAAACTAATCGAAACAATGAAGGGACAAATTGGAAATGTTGGAACGTTAATTTCTTGGTATGCATCTTTTGAAAAAACTAGAAATAAAGAAATGGCAAAAATGTTTCCAGAATATGAAGATTTTCTAATGGATATAAACAGTAGAACCTATGATTTAATGGATATTTTTAAAAAAGATTATATTGATAAAAATTTTGAAGGGTCAATGTCTATCAAGAAAGTACAACCTGTTTTAGTTCCAGACTTGTCTTATAAAGTTTTAGATGTACAAAGTGGAACCATGGCCGTAGACACAACAGAAAGATTATTTTTAGAAATGATAGATGAAGAAGAAATAAAAAATACCAGAAAAGCTCTGCTAAAATATTGTGAATTAGATACACTGGCGATGGTGAGAATTTATGAAGTATTAAAAAAATAATTAATTCTATTTTATAAGTATTTCATTAAATAGAGAAGTGAGCATTTTTTGTTGTACAAATATTTTTAGATCGTCATTTTTTGAAATAATATTCCATAATTTACTATCAACTTCATACTGCTCATTCAATTTTTCTCCAAATACATTATTAAATTTTACAGAAACCGCTCTTTTATTATTTTTATTAGTTTTTATCATATTAACAATATTTTCATCTTTTGAAAAATCTTTCTGCATACTATCCAATGATTTTCTTTGTTCCTTACCAAACTCAGCACCCCATTCTTCATTAGCTTTTTTAATAATCTCATCTAGAAGTCCTATTTCACCATCTTCATTACCAGCTCCTGGTATTTGTAATTCATCAAAAATATCACTTTCATTAGAGTCTAAATTAATATTTTTTATTCTTTCTTTTATTATTACTCTGATATTTTCCATATCCAATAATTCAGAAATATTCAATGGAGACCGACCTTCTTTTGGAAGTTTTTTGATGAAATATTTTAAAAACCAATATAATTTCTCCTGATATTCGGCATTTTCACCAACATAACCGAAAACACCTTGGGCATATGGATATATTTTTAAATAAAAATCTGCCTTTGCTTTAAATTCTTTTATTTCTTCCTCGCCAAGTCTCAAAAAATCTTCAGCTATTTTATCTAGTTGAGAATTAACAGCTTGATGTATTTCTTCTTTTCTTGTGTTTTCAATATTAGAAATAAATTCCTCTAAATTATCTTCCTGTATTTTATAAATATTTCTAATTTCTCCAACAGCGTCATTCAATATGTTTATATTTAAACCTTCTGATAAAATAGTCGTTGTATAGTATTCATCAAAAGCATCTTTTATTTCAGCTGTAGTATTTGAAAAATCTAATACAAAAACATTCTCTTTACCTTTATACATTCTGTTCAGCCGACTCAAGGTCTGCACTGCATTCACTCCAGATAATTTTTTATCAACATACATCCCGCACAAAAGAGGTTGATCAAAACCAGTCTGATGTTTATTCGCAACAACTAAAAATTTATATTCATCTTTCTCAAATTCTTTAAGAGTCTGGCTTTCGGGAACTCCATTCATTCCTGTCTCCGTATAAGATTGTCCATCGATTTTAAGTTCATCAGAAAAAGCCACCAAGCTTTTTTCTATATACCCTTGTTTTGTTAAATATTTTTCTAAAGCCAACTTATACCTTACCGCACTCTCTCTGGAATTTGTAACAATCATCGCTTTTGCCTTACCGTGCAAAAGACCTTTAATGGTATTTTGATAGTGCTCTACAATAAACTCAATCTTTTGTTCAATAGTTTCTGGGTGATTTCTAATATATCTCCTAATCGCTGACATTGCTCGTGATCGTGGTACTTCAGGGTTCTCTGGTATGTCTTCTAAAATTTTAAAATATTGTTTATATGTTGTATAGTTTTCCAATACATCCAAAATAAATCCTTCCTCAATAGCCTGCTTCATAGAATACAAACTAAAAGGTTCAAATCCTCCTTCGGAGTTTTTCTCCCCAAACTTCTCCAGAGTTTCCTGTTTTGGTGTAGCTGTAAAAGCAAAATAAGAAATATTTTCTCCTTGCTGTCTACTCTCTAATTGCTTTAAAATAAAGTCTTCATCAGTTTTTTCTTCATCACCGTTTTGTAATACCTCGTTTATAGCCCTAGCTGCTTCTCCACCCTGAGATGAATGGGCTTCATCTACTAATATTGCAAATCTCTTTCCTTCAAAATTTCCAATCACATCAGAAACATAAGGAAACACAGCGATGGTTGTTGTGATAACTTTTGCACCTGATTCTATAGCCTCGGTAAGTTGCGCTGTTTTTGCACCCCTATCTTCTCGAACAGAATACAAAAAACCACTCACTGGTTGAAAAGTTTCAACCGTTTCTCTTAACTGTTTGTCTAAAGCTCTTCTGTCTGTAATCACAAATACAGAATCAAAAACCTTTTCGTTATTCTCATTATGTAACTGTGCCAACCTGTAAGCTGTCCATGCTATTGTCATGGACTTTCCGGACCCAGCGCTATGTTGAATAAGGTAGTTTTTACCAGGATTCTGAGCCACATTTTTCCTAATTCTTTTTACAACATTTCTTTGATGATACCGTGGAAAAATTAAAGTTTCATTACTTTCATCGTCTTTAACTATAGTGATAAAATTTTGTATTAAATCTGACCATGATTCCTTTGACCAAACATCCTCCCATAAATAGTGTGTTTTATGTGTATCTTCAACATTTGGATTTCCAGCTCCTCCTTTATAACCTTTGTTAAAAGGTAAGAAGAATGTTTTTGAATTATCTAATTTTGTGGTTATGTATACAAGGGCTGTATCTACCGCAAAATGAGCTATACATCTTTTGAAAGTTAAAAGTTTTTCACTTCTATCTCTATCATTTTTGTATTGTACCTTAGCATGATTTACATTTTGCCCCGTCATTTCATTTTTCAATTCCGCTGTGGAAACAGGTAAGCCATTTATAAAAATACCAATGTCAATAGACTTTTCATTTTGAGGAGAAAAATATACTTGTCTCATCACAGAAAATATATTTTTCTGAAATTTATGTTGAGCCTCTGGGTTTAAACCAGAAACTGGTAAAAAATACATTAAGTTAAAATTTGTATTTCCTTGTGATATTCCTTTTTTTAATACATCTAAAATTCCTCTTTTTGAAATTTCGCCATCAATCCTTTTAAAAAGTTCTTCGTCATATCCACTACCCCTGAGTTCTTTTAATCTTTTTAATTTCTCTGGTTGGGTATTCTTTAAAAATTCTAAAACAATCTCTGTATCCATAGCCAACTCTCTATTGTATTTATGGCTTTTGCGAGAATTGTATCCATGCATTTCAACAAGTTTTTTTTCTATGTGTTTTTCAAAAGCAGTTTCACTTAAATTAGTTTTTATATTAGACATGATTATATTATAAACCATCTTTGCTTATTTTCTAAATATTTTTGTAAGAAAAAGGTGGAGAGCTTCGCTCGCCACCTTCACCACTAAATCTCCATCTTTCCCGTAACCGCATGATAAATCAAACTTGCCTTATATTCATCTAAAAGTTCAATTTGCTTTTCAATTTTTGAAATCACACTATCAATTTCAGATGTTTTTTTATCTAAAAATTCCACGATTTTTTGCTGGGTTTTTCTTGGAGGTAAGAGTATATCCGTATTTATAAGCGGATACACACTTAATCCAAATCTTGTTACACCATTTGATGATATTTCAAATCTTTGTCTTACATTATGGCTTTGTAAAAATCTAAAAAGATATTTTCCATAAATCCCAAATGATCTAGAGATGTATAAATGGTAGCCGCAAATAACATTTTCAAAACTTTCACTAACATATGCAGGGACACCAATGTCATCAGCAGTTTCAGAATCCTTAGTTAATAAGACATTATCTTTTCTTATATCAAAATTTCTTATTTGATCTATTTTTGCCGTAGCTTTCATAAAATTTAATTGATTATTTATTTCTTCATTTTTGTAAACATCAACATAGTTACAAAGAGAAACTTCCTTTTCATTACTTTTTGAATGTTTGTCTACATTACTTGCAAAAGTTTTTGATAAAAATTTAAGCTTTCTAACTTCCCACTCACTCGGAATATCTCCAAGCCAGCCAACTCCAGAATCTTTCATTTCTGTTTTTTTATCTAGTCCTTTTGTTACTGTGTGAGTAATAATAGACGAACGCTTTTCCTTCAACAACTCAATCATCTTTTTCTTTTTCTCCACAGCCCCCGCTACAGCCCCCGTCTTCTCATCCAAAAATTCTACAATCTTTTCTTGAGTTTCTTTAGGAGGATTTAATATCGGAAAATTCATCAACTCAGAATCTCCAAGTGTCCATCGGTAGTCATAAGAAACTCCTTTTCCAAAAGGATGAAAAATATTATAAAAATAATGAAACTGTAAATATCTTTCAAAATACTTTGTATTTTGTTTTTTTCTTGGTCTCATTAAAGAATATGCTGGACTAATAATTCCATCATCTTTTTGTCGTGCAACAAAACCAGACTTTAAATCCATAGGGTTTAAAACAATATCATTTTTTCTTAACCTTGCATATTTGTCATATGAAGCTGCGATCTGACCTTCATTTGTTTCAATATTCCTTTTTTTCAAACCACGCATTGTTAAAGAATATATTTGATATTCTTCTGTATGACCATTTATTTTTTCTTTAGATAAATTAAAAATATTTTTTATACGGAAAATATTCCAATCACTAGGAATATCCCCAATCCAACTAATTCCAGAATCTTTCATTTTTTTATTCTTTTTTTGTATTTTATTTTTTAACATATTCTTCATAAGGATTATATTTTGGATATTTTTCTAAATATTTTTTCATATATGTTATTGCAGGATCACTATACTTTGGTAGCAAGCCATTCTTTCCTGTTTTTATTAAATAACAATATTCTTCATTTTCTCTAATTTCTAATTTTTTTGCCATTTTTGAAACAAAGCTAATATGTCTTTTTAAAATCTTACCAACTTGAGTTGTGGTATATGGATAATCTACGTTAGGATCAGTCTTTTTTATAATAACTGACATAGCATCTTTTTTGTTTTTTGTTTTTGTTACACTAACTTCTGCTTTATAACCCCTTTTTGTTTCTACGGGAATGAACCGAATGTCTTCATTGTCACTTATATGTTTATATATCGGTAAGTGCATGGTAACCCTCGATTTTCTAGGCATTTTTTTTATTTTTTCATGCCAAGCAAATTGATTTTGCATACTTGTTGAAGATTTTTTATTTGCAAAATCTACACCCCGATCTAAAAGATAAAGTAACCTATTTTTTTCACTTGAATATTTTTTAGAATCTGCAAATAACCTTCCAACCTTGTCTGAATAAAAAGTATGATTATCAAAAGATATTGAAAGAAAATTTTGATTAAAATCTTTTTTATAATATGTCTTAAAATTTTCTTTTAATACTTTTCTAAAAGATTTCACAGAATAATATAATAAATGTGTAATAATTTCTGATGGTATTTTAGGCAAAACATCATGCATCGCCTCATTTCTTAATGAAATAATTTGTTGAATTACCGCCGTTTCATCTTTATTAATTATTTGTAATTCGTAACATATTTTATTTACAGCTTTTTCACCCGTTATAGTTCTACCTTTTTTCTCTTTTATTGTATCTGTAGAATTTTTATCTTTTACCAATAATCCTTTGGCTAATAATTCCCAAGCTTGAGCAGAAAAAATCAAAGCAGCATTGTCCTTATGGACAACATCTATTCTATTAAACATTTCTATAGACATCTTAGCAGCCTTTATTGCCGTTAAAATATAATCAGTATATTTAAATTTTCTTTTTTTCTTTGCAACAACCATATTACATTATTTTTAAAATATCCTGAATTTCATTTTCAATAGTTTTTATTTCTCCTTCAATTTCCTCCACTGCTCGCGGCGGAACATATTTATAGAAAAATCTAGTAAACGGAATCTCATATCCGATCTTTCCGATCTTTCCGTCTTTATGATCCGTTACTGTTTCATCAACCCAAGCATCTGGAACATGCGGCTTTACTTCTTTTTCAAAGTAATCATAAATATCTACTCCCAAAGGAATTCTTTCAGTATCTTTTAAATCTTTATCTTCTTCTATGTCTCCATTTCTTTTTTTACAAATATCTGCTGTTTCATCTCTCTCTGAGAGCATTTCTAAAATTACTTTTTTTGTAGAATTTTCAATTACAAACCCCGCGAAAGTCTTATCAAAAACTTTAAAAAATTCTTCTCTGTTATTGTAAAGAGCATTATCCATTTTTTCCAAAATTGGGATAATACTTTTTTCTAATTTCTCTCTTTCTTCTTTTGCTTTTTCCTGTGCTTTTATTTTTTTGTTCTTTACTGTGTCTTTTTCATCTTCATCTATTTCTGGTCCAGTAAATTTATTATGTGATAAAATTCTCTCAATCCGTTCTTTATTCACTTGGAAGTTTAGCCTTAATGGTTGTTGAATAGTTACAGCGCGATACCCAAAAACACTACTATCGAATACTTTTGAACGGCCGTTGTTAATATTTTTTTTATAGATATTTAAAATTTCCTTTGCATCTTCATCAGAAATTTCAAATCTCTTATTACCAAGATTTTTTCGTAATTGTGTTTTACTTTTTCTAGCATCAATAAGCTGAATTTTATTTTTCTTTTCTTTCTTTTTTCTATTAGAAAATATCCAAATATAAGTAGGAATACCTGTATTAAAAAATAAACTTTCAGGTAGAGCAATAATAGTATCAATATAATCCATTTCTATCATCCACCTTCGAATCTCGCTCGGCCCACTACCAGCATCACCTGTAAAAAGTGGTGATCCGTTGGTAATAATTACCGCATCACTCCCTCCATTTTCTATTGATTGAAATTTTGAAATTGCGTGTTGTAAAAAGATCATCTGCCCATCAGAAATTGCAGGTAACCCAGCATGGAATCTTCCAACCATTCCCCTCTCTGCTTCCTCCTTTACTTCTTTTTCATCATTTTTCCATTCTACTCCATAAGGAGGATTTGAAATTATATAATCAAATTTATCATTCTTATGCTGATCATTTGAAAGAGTACTGGCAATTTTATGTTCTTTTTCTCCACCCTTTATTAAATCTGGATTTTCGCCTTTCATTAACATGTCTGCTTTGGCAATTGCATAAGTTTTAGGATTTAATTCTTGGCCATACAAAAAAACATCAGCCTTTGGGTTTATATTTTCTTTTAAGTATTCTTTACTCACAGTTAACATACCACCTGTACCACATGCAGGATCATAAATTCTCACTATTTTTCCTTTTTTCTTTAAATATTCTTCTTCATCTATGAACAACAAGCTTGCCATTAAGTTAACAACATCTCTAGGAGTGTAATGTTCCCCAGCTGTTTCATTTGACTGTTCTGCAAAATGACGAATAAGGTCCTCAAAAGCAAGACCTATTTCATGATTTGAAATGTTGTCTGGATGAAGATTTATTTTATTAAAATTTGAAATAATTCTAAATAGCAAATCTGCTTGTGTTAATTTATCACGGATATTATCAAATTCTAATTTTTCAAAAATATCTTTTACATTGTCACTAAAGCCGTCGATATAGTTTTCTAAATTTTTACTAATATTATTTGGGTCATCTAAAAGTTTCTTGAAAGTAAAAAATGAAGTATTATAAAAATCATATCCAGATTTTTTCTTCAAAATATCTAGGCTTACACCCTTATCACTTAAATCGTTAAACATCTCTATTACATCTGATTTTGTAGGTTCTAAAACTATATCTAATCTTTTTAATACTAAAAATGGCAATATCACATCTTGGTATTCATAAGACTTCCAACCACCACGAAGCAGGTTAGCAATTACTTTTGAAGTGCTTACTATTTTTTTGAATTCCTGATTATTATTCATAAAAGTATTATACCACCATCTACTTTTTTTTCTGAGAGAGTTTAAGTTGTAGGTAACTAGCACCAAGTTTATTATCAGAATTTTTCATTCTGAGGTATAATGTATTAACTAAACCCCGCTAAAGTATAGTATTATCCTCATCGGAGTCACTTTAGCGGGTCATATCTAATTTCGGTTAGGTGTGGGCAATCTTCGGATTGTCGCAACGGTGGGGAGAATACTATCCGTGAGACTCCTTACTTAAATTATTAAATTTAAAACCCGCTAAAAAATATGAAATGTAAACAATGTAAAAAAGAGATACCTGATGGAGCAAAAAGGTGTCCTGAATGTCACTCAGATTTAAGAAATTGGTTTGTAAGACATAAAATATTAACAGGAATTTTAATATTATTTTTATTAGGCTTAATATTATCTTCTTTAGATAGTTCAAATTCCACTACAAAAATTATAGAAAATGAACAAGGAGAACAAATTGAAGTCCCAAAAGAATGGCAAACTATTAAGACTTTCAATGGTAAAGGAAATAAAGATACTGAATCATTTACTATAAACACTTCTAAAGTTAAAATAACTGCGACAACAGCTAGTGGAACTTTTGGAACTTTTTCTTCTATAGAACTTGAAAGTGATGAAGGAAAATATTTATATAATCCTGGGTTAAATATTTCAACCAAAGGTTCTGAAAAAGGAAATGGAGAAACTACATATAGAAACTTGGAACCTGGTGAATACTATATTAGTGTAATTTCTGGAGTTAATTGGGAAGTTGAAGTAGAAGAATATAAGTAAGTTACATAAAAGAACTAAGATATAGTTCTTTTTATTTTAATGTACTCCACTCAGATCTAAGAAGTTTCTGAACTTCTTTTTCAAATATTTTATGAGGTTTAAATTTTACTGGTTTTATATTTTCTAAATTAATTCTGAAATCTTCAAAAAAAGTTTCTATGTAAAAATTAACTTCTGTATTTAAAAATATATTATCAGATATTTGATTATTTATAGCTTGTAAATAAAGATTGAGCTGATTAGATAGTTCATAGATTTTTGTTACATAATACTCATCACTTTTAGTTACTTTTGTATCAACAATTTCAGATACTTTGGAAACAATTTCTTGAAAAGCTAACATACCTCCATACTTTCTAGGTATGTTTTCTTTTTTCAATAAATTAAACAAATAACCGTATACACTAAGAGTATCCGCTTGCTTTTTATAATCTTGAATAAATGAAAAGTTTTTATCTGAATAATATAGACTTTCTCCAGTTATTATCTTTGTTGTAAGTTTTAGTCCAAACGTATTTTTTGTACGTTCTTCAATAATAAATCCCCCATCATCAATAAGTTTTTTTACTTTATTTTTTTCTTTAATCCACATTTCTAATACCTCACTATGTTTTAATTTAGTTTTACCATTATATGTTTGATGATCATAACTATTGCAAAGTGGTACATATTCTTCAAAAAATAATCCATCTGTAATTGACTCATGAATAATCTCTTTTAATTTTTTTCTTAGTTCTATAATTTTAGATAACTTTTTTTTTAAATCAGATTCATCCTTAAAATCGATATCATATTTATTTGCAAGTTTCTTACCAAAATCAATCATCGAGTATCCTGCAAAAAAACTATTAAATATAAGATCAGAAAAATTAAATCTTTTTTCATCTACTGTATCTTTTCGATCCCACGGCAATGAATCCATAATTAAATTTGTAAGTTCGTTTATTTCATCTCTTTTAAGACTTTTTTTATTTTTTAAAATATTTGAAAGTTTTTCTTCCTGATTGAAATATTGAAACTCCCATGATGCCATATCATCGAGGGCAATTATATCTTGTTGTAATAATTTTGATAATGATAAAAAAGTATATCTATGCAATGTTCTTTCATGTTCTAAACCTGTGTTTTTCAATATGAGTGATAAAGCATTTTGTTGATCTTCTTGTGAATATAAATCCTCTATAACTTTTCTAAATTTAGAAGAATTTTCTCGATAATAATAAAGTAATAATATTTTTTCAAAGTTAGCAATTTCTAACTGAACAGAATTAAATAACATTTGCATATCGATTTCAAGATATTTAAAATAATCCCACATATACCAATACTTATTATATTCTTTAAGTAAATAAGATGTTTTTGCTTTCCAATTATTAGAAAGATCTTCTATATCTGCACTGTTTAATATTTCTTCGCCTGTAATATTACGATGAGCTGAATTTTTAATAATCATCATGATACGTTCACGAGGTTTTAAATTACTTTTTTCTAACATTTTTGATAAAGTTTTCATAAATTATTTTCTATCTTTTAGTACCTGTTCTAAAAATTCTATACGTTTTTTTAGATCAATATTAGTAATACTCTTAGACAAAGCTAAACTGACACGCGAAATTACTTGTGCACGTTTTAAAGATATTTTTCTTTCAGAAACTTTCATTAGAACATCTGAAAGAATTTTGTTTATCTCAACTAAATCTAAGATGTTTTTATTTTCTTCTTCATTCATATTATTTTTAATTATTTTCTATTAATTCAAACCAAGCTCTAACTTCATGAGCCCTACCATTCTTGGCTACATTTTTATATAAGGCTAAAACTACATTTGGAGTGAGTTGTCTTGCCCATTCATAAATGTTTTCCATTAATCCTTCTTTTTGAATAATCTTATTCCAATCAGAAAGAGTTCCCAAATCCCTAATTCCATACTTCTTAGCAAATTCAGTTTGAGTCCTAGTTTTTAATAATTCAAAAACTTCAGGGTCATCGATACCCATTTTCTGCAACACTGGTTCTGGCTGACCTCTTAAAAAAACAGGAAGAGATCTCCATTTAATATAAGAATTAAATTCTTGTTTAAGATGAACTCCAGCACTTGTTAAGTTTTTATCATTATTGTTTATTTCCATGATTAATAATTAATTCTCTTTTTTTTCCAGTTAACTGCTCTAATCTTTTTATAGAAACTTCAACATATTCCGGGTCATACTCTATACCGACACAGAATCTTCCTAAATGTTCAGAAGCAACTGCTGTACTTCCACTCCCCAGAAATCCGTCATAAATATAATCTCCAATTTTAGTTACATTGGGTATTATTTTTCTCAATAATCCAATGGGTTTTTGAGTTGGATGGAGTTTTGATTTACTTGGACGAGGATGAACAATCAGACTTTTTGATTGAGATCTTTCTCGTTTATGTTTCCCATACCAACCGTATGCAATAAGTTCTTGTTGAGGTAAATAATCCATCCTGCCCATAACTGGTTGATTTTTTAACCAAATCAACATCTGACTGAAATGTAATCCTGCTATATGCATGCCTGTTCTTAAAGCTAGGAACATTGTATCTGAGTTAAAGATATGAAAAGTATTATATGGTTCAAGGTGAGGAGTAATAGCTTCAATCCATTTTTGAGTAAATCTTGAATATTCATATTCAGTTTGTAAGTGATCACCCTTGATTTCTTTTTCCACTGCCAAATCAGCAATACCCTTCTTGTTCTCAACATATGCAACTCCATAGGGTGGGTCAGTTAATACTGCTCTTATTTTATTTTCTCCAACCACTTTTTTTACAAATTCATTATCTAATGAATCACCACAAGCAATAATATGATTTCCGATTCCATATATTTCTCCTTTTTTTATTTCAATCATAATTATATTTTTTTAGCTTTTTGATTAGCAAACTTTTCCCATCTATCAATAATAATTGTGGCAAAAATTAAATCTTGCTCTACTCCATACCACTTTCTATTTAACTGTTCACAAGCAATTAAATCACTTCCACTTCCACCAAATCCAGAGAATATAATTTGACCTGGAGATGAACATCTCTTTAAAGGCTTTTCGTTTAAACCAACTGGTTTTTGAGTTGGGTGAAGATACTCTTGGGTGTTGTCTCGTTTAACAATCCATAAATCCATCATTTCAAAAAGTTCATCATGTAGTTGATTTCCAGTACTCACTTCTTGATTGAGAATTTCATTGGCATTTTTAAATTGATTATTTAGGTAAGGTTTCCCAGTAGTTCCATAAACACAAAGTTCACATACTTTATTAAATGCTACTTTTGGAGTTGGATTTTGGTTATTCTTAACCCACGTAGTAATTCTTCTAAAATCAATATTTTGTTTTGAATACAGTTCCTGTAATGATCCGATATATTTAGCATCACACCAATAAAAGAAATGAGCATCTGGCACAGAAATACTTTTGGCAGATTCAATACTTTCTTTAAGAAAATCTTTATATTGTTCATCACTTTTCGAATCATCTTTTCCTGAAAAATTTCCACCATATTTATTTGTATTTCCAATTCCTTTTGAATAATCTAAACCTATATTGTACGGAGGATCTTGATAAATAACGTGAGCTTTTAATCCATTCATTAATTTTGCAACAGACTCTTTATCAGTTGAATCTCCAACTAATAATCGGTGCCTTCCTAGCTGCCAAATTTCTCCAGTTTTAACTTTTGGTTCAATGATATCTTTCAGTGCTTTCGGAACATTGTAATCATCATCTGCCAATTCCACATCATCAAAAAAGTCTTGTAATTCGTCATCTCCAAAACCAACATCTAATAATAAGTCTAGGTCCATATTCTGAAGTAATTCATAATCCCAAGAGGCTGTATTTTTATTTAAACGAAGATTTAATTCTTGTTCTTCCTCTATTGATAATTCTCTAGATGGAATCATTACATCAACTTCTCTAATTTTTTTTTCTTTATAAATTTTGAATCGCTGATTTCCTCCAATCAAAATATTATTTCTTGAACCTATGTTTATTACCAAAGGTACAACTCTTCCAAATCCATCAATTGATTTTATAATTTCTTGCTTTTCTTCTTCGCTAATTTTACGAGGATTTTTTTCGTAACTTTTTAATTCAGAAACTTTTCGGCTTTCTGTAAACCATTTTATTTTATTTGTCATAATTTTATTTTTTATTTTTCTTAATAAAAAAACATAACATTACTGTTATGGTCATATTATATTATGGAGTCTTTTTTTGTTCCGATTATTTTCCTGAACTTTTTTCGGAACTTTTTTTATGAAAGAGTTTTGTTCTCATTTTCTTTATAGCTGAAACATCATCCACAACTTTTTTATTTTTATTTGAGTCTTCAAACATATCTTTAGCGATAGCTTTGTTGTTAATATTTTCTCCTATTTTTCTATAGGATTTTTTGTTGTTATAAGCTGATTCTAATTCTAATTTAGCATCTAAATATTTTATTTCTCGATACTTTGGAAAATTTCTAGTTCTATGTTTAATAAATCTTTTTAATACATCAAAATCTTCTTCGCTGGGATTTTGGTATATATTTATAGATAATATTTTTTCATCTTCTTTATTGCCTTGTCGTGTTTCTTCAAAGAATACACCAGCTCCTAGTAGTGGATTTTCCAAATCTCCTGTAAATAGAAAATTATTGATATGCATAGAAAAATTTTGAGGTAGATTAAATTTTTTTATTACATCTTTACAAAACATAGATATCTTATTTAGTGGGTTTTTTTTGTTCAGTTCTGTTTGCAGAGATTTTCTTTCTTGAAAATTTATTTTTTTACTTTCATAATCATTTTTGATTTTATTTTTTTCATTTATATATTCATCTGACTTTATCCATTTATAAAATTCTTCTTCTTTTTGTGCAATCCATTCATTGGAGTCTTCATAATCATAAATATTTTCTTTTTCCCTAAAATCATCCATGGTTTTTATAAAATCTTCATCTGATAAAAGTAATCTAAAAACATCTACATTTTTTGAACTATTATATATATCGTTTTTATGCATATTTTTATATTATATATTAAAATTGTGAAAAAGTATACATCGTGATACAATATTGTATTATGACTATAACTAATTTAATTGAAAATGAAATAAAAGCTTTAAATTTTATTAGAAATAAGATTGTGCATGAAGGAAAATCTCCTTCCATAAGAGATCTGGGTGCATATCTTGGATACAAATCACCTAGGTCACCATCTTTACTAATAGATAGTTTAGAAAAAAAAGGTTGGTTAGTAAGAGAAGGTCGGCGGTTAAGAATTATAAAAAAAATAAAAAACCAAAAAGATAACGTTAGAACTATAGACGTTCCTCTTGTTGGTTCTGTAACTTGCGGGCCGCTCGTAGTAGCAGAAGAAAATATAGAAACGTATATTCCAATATCAGAATCTATAGCAAAAAAAGGAAATAAATATTTTCTTCTTAAGGCTAAAGGAGATTCAATGAATAAGGTCGGAATAGAAGATGGAAATTTATTATTAGTTAGACAACAAAATACAGCAGAAAATGGTGAAAGAGTTGTTGCTTTAGTAAATGATGAAACTACTGTTAAAGAGTTTTATAAAGAAAATGGTTTTGTTGTTTTAAAACCTAAATCAACAAACCCTAAACATCAACCAATTATAGTTACAGATAACTTTTCTATACAAGGAGTTGTTAAGGAGGTATTACCAAAAATTAATTAATAAATATAAATATGACAAATTATCACGTAACGAATTCAAAGGGTTCAAAAAAATGGAATGTAAAAAAAGCTGGTGGCAAACGCTCGTCAGCTACTGCAGATACGCAAAAAGAAGCAGAAAAAATAGCTAAAGAATTATTAAAAAAAGCTGGTGGTGGTGAGGTTAGAATTCATAAGCCGAATGGGGGTCCTATTAGAGATAGCGATACTGTTGCCCCAGGCAATGACCCACGTAGTATAAAAGACACTAAACATTAGAATTATGAAATTTACAGAAAATGATTTATTAAACTGGTCAAAACCTTCCAGTAAAGCTGAGGATACTAGAATGAAAAATTCCCGTAATGCTATTGTTCTTGCCTTAAAAAGAGATCCACTTTTAGATGACTCTAAAATAAAAATTATTGATAAAGGATCATCTTGCAATAATACAAATGTAAAATTACAAGCTGATGTTGATTTCTCTCTTGTTGATGAGGACACTTTCTTTTATGGACTACCCGCGGGTTGCAACAAAGAATCTTTTAATATAGTAGATGGTAGTAGAAATTTCATTTCATATAAACAATCTGTTATTCGTTCAATTTATAAATATTTTAATACTTACGAAATAGATAACACAAAAGATAAATGTACTAGGATTAAGGAAAATTCAAGCAGAGTGGATATAGATATAGTTCCAACTTTTAGGTATAGACTCTATTCATTAGATGGAAATTATGAAGAAGGTGTTGCTTTTTATTCTGATAGCGATATTCTTATTATTAATTTTCCAGAGCAACATACTGAAAATGGGATTCAAAAAAATAATATTACTAGGAGAAGATATAAAAGAATAGTTAGAATTTTAAAAAGATTTAAAAGTAAAATGAAAGAAGATGGTGTGTTAGTTTCAGATGCAATTACATCTTTTTTAATTGAGAGTCTTGTGTGGAACGTGAGGGATGATATTTTTAATCAAAGTAATAATTATTCAGATATATTAAAAAATGTTCTAGCAGATATTTACCATAATATATCCAAAGATTGGTATGAAGTTAGTAATATATTAAAATTATTTGATGATGATAGAAAATGGTCTGTTGATGATGTAAGAAGCTTTATTAATCAGGTATGGATATATGGTGATTTTAAATAAACAATATGGAAAAAATTAACAATAAAATTCAATTATATATAAAATTATCAGTATTTTTATTAATACTATTTGTTTTTGCATTTTTTACAAAAGATGGAGATTCAATATCACTGATAGACATAGCGTATCAACTACCTAAGTCTATAGGTGTTTATTCCGTTGGGGTTTATATATTTTATAAGTGGCTTTGGAAACTACCTTTATTAAAAGGTTGGTTGGTAAAAGTACCAAATCTGCAAGGAACATGGAGAGGTTTTTTAAAGAGCGATTGGATAAATCCAGAAACTAAAAAAGGTATTGAACCAATACCAATAATACTTGTGGTTGAACAAGATTTTAATCATATTAATTGTTCTATAATGACTAAAGAATCAAGTAGCTATACTTTATCATCGGATATACTTTATATTAATGGAAGAATGCAACTATCTTACACTTACAACAATATACCTAAAAATGGAGTGAGAAATAGGAGTGAAATTCATAACGGAGCTTCCTTGCTACAAATAATAGAAAAACCAATAAGAAAACTTTCTGGTGGATATTGGACAGATAGGAACACTAAGGGAGAGATAGATGTAGAATTTCTAGATACTATTTTAAGAGAAGAATTTACAGGAGATATGTTTGATAAAAAATCTAAAAAATAAAAAAATACTACGATTCTATAACTGCAAAACATTGTCGAAAAACAGAAGAGTTAAAATGCCAAATCATCAATTATTTTGATTTACTAAGATAACCAAAAAACCTTTATAAACTAAAGGTTTTTTATATTTTTACAACAATCATTTATCTATATTCTTGGCATTGTTTGGCATTTTGACTCATTTTAAACTCAAACACCGAGACTCTGAGGGGTTGTTGCTAGTTTTGCATAAAACCCTTAAACTCCTTACAGGGCTTGGATTAGGTAGGTTCTAGACGTTGTTAGCTAGCATGAAGCAAACAAAACCAACCTGTCTAGGTTGGTTTTTTATTGCTTCACTTCCGGACTTGGACTCGAAGAAAGCGAAGTATGTTTTATGAAACGAAGTGAAATAAAACCACGAGCGGCGGGGCCCGCGTGTTGAGATGAATGAAATGAATCTAACTAAGGCGTGAGAGTCCAAGTCTAAAATTAGAAACTTAAACCCAAATCCAACTCCCCCAATGAACGTTACTTGAACGTTCAAGTAACGTTCATTGGTTTTTTTATTTGTGATATTATATTTATATGAAAAAAACATTAATTAAATTAATAATTATATTATCTATATTGTTACTTCTTCTTATGGTATTTGATTATTTTATTAATAGTTTTCTTGAAGATTACATTAGAGGAATGTTTACAGAAACTTTAGGAATTTTTTTAACAATTATTTTAATTGAAATAATTTTATTAAAAAGTAAAAATGATTTGGATTTTAATACTGCTAAAAAAGAATTGGATCGTTTTAATAATCTTTTAACTATTTATATTAACAATTACGAAGATGTTGCATTTAATATAGCTTATAAATATTCTGATTATAATACTCAAAGAAAAAAAGGAATAGAAAAAGATTTTCTTTTCAATAATTTAGAAGAATTTCATCTTAGTAGTTTATCTTTATTTGATGGTCATAATGAATCAAAAGCAGAAGTTTATTTTAAAGGCCTAGATAATTTAAAAGAAACTATTAAAGATATTGTTCTCCAGGTTGATTTAACTCATTTCCCAGATTTATCAAATCTTTTGGAAATATATATAAAATATGTTGAGAAACATTATCCTAAAAATAGTATTCTCTGCGATGTAAAAACTCAAAATAATGGAACTTTTTTACTACCAAAAAAAATGATCAAGGAACACAAAGGACTAATAGAATATAAAAAACACAATATTATAAACAGTTATGTGCGTCTTCATGAATTAATAATTTATCATATTTTATTTATAGAAAAATATAAAATAATTGTAAAAAAATATAAAATATCATAAAATAATAAATAAAAAAAAACTCTGATTTTTTAAATATATATTTAAATAAATTTTGAATAATCCATCCATATTATTAATATTATCCATAATGCACTAATAAATAAACTAATAGAAAAAATCAGGGAAATTCTTAGTATAACTATTTTAACAAAATTAAGATTAGAGACAATGGATTTAGCATTGAAAAGATTAAAAAATAATTAATGTTATAATTATTTTATGATAGATATAAAAAATTTCATATTAAAATTTTTTGAAAATTCTGAAAGTAGAATTTATAATGAGTCGTTATTTGAAAAAGTATTTATAGAATTAGATAATAATATAATAAAATCTGGATTATGAATAAAAGCATTATCGGAATCAAAAGGAAATGAAAATTACACTAAA
>Ga0075113_1000118_pt1 | contig 25824 bp, 39 predicted proteins | sample AntAceMetag02UKA_FD_69788 | JGI IMG/M metagenome (GOLD analysis project Ga0075113, IMG submission 69788) | Saline lake microbial communities from Ace Lake, Antarctica - Antarctic Ace Lake Metagenome 02UKA | ecosystem: Environmental > Aquatic > Non-marine Saline and Alkaline > Saline | place...
CGGAATTGCTAAATGTATAATAAAACATATATGTCGCTGGTGAACCAGTAAGTCCACTTGTGTCCAATGTTCCGTCTGGCAAAGTGCCCGTAAAACCGGAATTGCTAAATGTGGAACGAAACATATCTGTCGCTGGTGAACCAATTATAGGCTGGAAAGGATTATCTACAAGTGTCATAACGGTTGAGTTTTGCCTAAATACGTTATTATAAGCATATGCCGCCGTTGCCCCATACCCTAAAGTGCCACTAATCCTACAGGTATAAGCTGAGCTTTGGAAACTGCTGTAAAACATATTTTTATACGTCCCTGCCGCATTACGCCAGTCGCCTCTAAATTTGAGGTAATCGCCATTAAGTGTAATTGTGTTAGATGTGTAACCAGTCCAGACACCATCACCAGCATCATATTCCGCCGCCGCCTCTGTGCCTGCTGGCCCTGCGTATGTGTCACCGACACCAAGTACCACGGTTGCCGGCGGTGTGCCAGAGTCAAATGTGATTGTGAAATGCGTATCGCCACTTGCCGCAAGCTGTAAACGCCACGCGATATCAAACCGCCGTCCAGCCGTGCAGCACATGAGCAATAGCGCAATTCCTAATATGATTTTCTTATTCATAGCTGATACTCCCTGAATTGTAAACGTTTGTCCCGTAACCACTGTAAAGCAAAAGTGCTTGAGTGCTGTTAGTGTAAACCAGATCAGTTTTAGTACTATTAAAAAACCCACCCATACTTTCTTTTAATAACATATTTTTTGGCCAATAACATTCAGTGAACATCTGTCTCCATATGATCTTTTTAGTTGTTAATGACATAGTCATAGAATTATTTTCGAAGTCATATGGGTCTGATATATTATGAGGAATCATTATAGTAAGGCCATTACTCTCTTCTTTATCTTCATCGAATGGGAAGAATTGCAAAAATATAGGTACATTCTTTAACGTTATTATCTCTCTGTCTTGATTTCTGTCGACTGAATTATTTCTACCTAAAGCTTCATTAACTATCTTATATGGGTTCATATTATCTAGTCTTATTTAAAATACGTTTCTCTACTGGAGTTAATTTATGTCCTGATTTTTTGATAGCAGCTCGAGTAAACTTAACACCCTGCTTCATTTTTTTATTAGCTAATTTTTTCATCCCTGGAAAATATTGATTCCATCCTTGTCTTCCCATCTCAGCTTTTTTTACTGCTGACTTTGCAACTTTAGCTAATAACTTTTGTGAGAGTTCGCTAACTATTTTATATCCATCTTGTTTCATTGTTTATTATTTGTTCTATCTAAACTAAGTACTAACTAAAAATTAAACCTGAATAAATTCAAACTAAAAGGGGGTAAATTATGAAACAAGATGGATATAAAATTATAAGTGAGTTATCAACAGCTTTACTTGGTAGAGCAGCGGGAAAAGCTAATGCTAAAGGTGCAGCAACTATGAGTAAATTTATTAAAGCCAAAGTTGGCCCTCAAAATGCAGGTAGTATAGCCAAACAAAAATTATTCAAACATGCTGATCGTAAAATGCAACAAGCATCTAAATTTGCCAAAGCTAGATCAGCTAAAACAAAAGTCGGGTTACCTACTGTTTAATTATTTTATCGTTTAGATAATTTCTCTAACCATATGGCTGCTTGTTGATTTGATAATGCTGCTAATATAAATTCTTCTGCTATATTATAAGATATCGCAGACTTTTCACATGCAGTACTCGCCAATTTAATTGATTCATTTGATTGTATTTTTAAATTAATAGCCATTGATTTATTAATTTTTTGCTGTTCACTTTTTTTTAATGTTTCACATATTGATAATGCAGTCAATCTACTAACTACAGCTTTATCCATATTAATCGATACTAATCCATATAATTCAGAAATTTTAAATTCAATTGATCCTATTTCTTTGTATAATAATTTTACAGAATTTAGGTTATCAGTATATTCACCATTAGATAATTTTTTAACTTTCAATTCTAATTTGTTTATATATTCAATTTGTGATATCGTAGCTAACTCACGATTTATAGATGCTCGTTCTAATATTTCTAACTTATATTCTATCATGGCACGATTCGTAACCATTTTCATTTTGATTGGAGTTTCTGCTATACTTATCATTGTCAATAACCAACCAATCAAAATTATACATATTCTCAATAATTTCATTGTTAAATCCTATTTTAAATTTATTCATAATCCATTATAAGTTAAGGTTTATTATATATATTAACCAATGAACAGGATAATTCTTATCCGAAAAAACCCACTAAAAGGAAGTATTATGAACAGAAAAGGATATTTAATGGAAATTCTTGATTTGAATGGAAATCAATTACAATATTTGGTAAATAAAGTCATCAACCAGACATATGATATATTATTTAATATTGAGTTCAATCTTCCTGATTTATTATTTAATAAATTGGAAAGGATGATAAAGAAACTAAACAGTCTCGATTACTCCGAATCTTCTGAGATCCAGATCCGATCTGCTCAGATATTAATCATTCTTCATAAGGAAGGATTCATTTCTGAGCAAATATCTCCATGTGAAACTGAAATGGCCAATGAAGCTCATAATAATTCAATATTCAATCGTAAACGCGATCGTATGATTGATCGCGGTACTCGGGCCATTTATGATTTCATAGCTAATGAAGTATATATCAATAGCTCAGAACCACTGACTTTACTCTATGATATGATACTGGAAATTCGTCAATGCAAAAATATCATGAAGTTGGCTCTCATCGAATGTAAACTGAATACGAGTATAAAGCAAATCACTGATAAAATGATCGCTATGAAAGAGCCAAAGGCTGAAGTAAAGTTACATAATTTTGGTTTGAGAGATGAAATCAAACCAGAAGATTTCATAACTCGTTATGGAATCGGTCATCCATTCATGACTAAATAAATTAATCACAATGGGACTCTTATATAGAGTCCCTTCTTTTTGGTTATTTAAATGATTTTAATAAGGCATCTATTTTATCAATCTTTTCCCATGTGAATGTTCCATCTTCTGGAGTCCGACCGAAGTGACCATAAGATGAAGTAACTTCATATATCGGATTTAATAGATCTAGCTGTTCAATAATCTCAGCCGGTTTCAAACCAAAAGTTGCGCGAACAGCTTTTTCAATTTCATGTTCAGGTGTCCCTGTTGTTCCAAATGTATCAACTCGAACTGATACTGGATCAGCATAACCAATAGCATAAGCCAATGAGACTTCACATTTAGTTGCTATATCAGCTGCAACAATATTCTTTGCAATATACCGAGCCATATAAGCTGCACTTCGATCAACCTTACTAGGATCCTTACCAGAGAATGCACCACCGCCATGACGACCCATCCCACCATAAGTATCAACTATGATCTTCCGACCAGTCAAACCACAATCACCATGAGGACCACCAATAATAAATTTCCCAGTTGGATTAATTAGATATTTTGTATCCTTCGTGAGTAACTCTTCTGGAAGTACTGATTTAATAACATTGTTTAATATAATATCATATAGTTTATCATGCTCAATGGATGGATGATGTTGAGTTGAAACTACAACATTATCAATAGCTATTGGTTTTCCATCTTCATATACTATTGTAACTTGAGCTTTACCATCGGGTCTGATAAGCCATGCATCAGCATGTTCTTCATCTTTTCTGAATGATGTTAGAACCTGAGTTAAGCGATTAGCAAATACAATAGGCATCGGCATAAGTTCTTCAGTCTCATTACATGCATAACCAAACATCATTCCTTGATCACCAGCACCATGTTCTTTATAAAGACCATCACCAATAGTCACACCCTGAGAGATATCAGGAGATTGTGTATCTAAGGATACCAATACTGAACATGATTCAGCAGAGAATCCCAATTCGGCTTCATCATATCCTATATCTTTAATCTTCTCACGTGCTTCTTCACTATGATTTATAACTGTATCACTTGTAATTTCACCAGCAATCATAACAAGTCCAGTAGTGACCATTGTCTCACATGCAACTCTGGAATCTTTATCACCTCTAAGATAAGCATCTAATATTGCATCTGATATACCATCAGCTACCTTATCTGGATGCCCCTCTGTTACTGACTCTGATGTAAATAAATATTTACCTTTTGACATCTATTCTTCCTCTTCATTAGTTGTTTCATATTCTGACATTTCAATTGCATTATCATAGTCACCGCATCGTCTTAAGTATTCTTTACCACCATCTACCGCAACCGATTTACATGAACACCATTGAAAGTCATGCCTATTAGTACTCTCTATGATATCACCACACTTTTTACATTGAATTTTATTACATAATATTTTTTCCATTACAATCTATCCTCTCTTAATACTGTATATAAAAAACTATCACGTGAATATATACAAGGAAGCACATCCCGTTTATGTTTTTCAGATAATTCTTCATCCATTGCGAGAATCATATCGGGTGCCACGCCTCGGAATATATTTTTCTGTGTATTACTATAAAATAAAACCATACTTCCATTTGATAAGCTAATGCAACTCTCATTACATTTAACCATATCATTTGCATTGATAGCTCTAATATTAGATTCAATTTCTCTACGAGTATTATCTCGCATTTTAAAATTAGGGCTAATAGCTATTATAATATAATTCGGTCTTTTGAATAATTGAAAACTAGCATGCTCTAATGCCATCGCATAACCGATAATATCTCTCTGTTTTAACATCATATTAATTCCTTTTAATTATCATCATTTGAATGAATTTTTTTCATAATTTTAATAGTTATATCGTCTAATTGTTTAAAAAAATCTGGTATCTTCAATTTGCGTTTTTTAGATTTTTTAGAATTGAATTGATTGCTTCTAATACCAAATAATAACCTAATAATTTCATATTTTTTCCTTTTAATTTTTTCGGAATTCCAAACAAACGATGCCGTAAAATCATTTAATTAATAAGGATTATATTACTATATATATTAACTTATGAATAGGATAATTCTTATCCGAAAAAACCCACTAAAAGGAAGTATTATGAATAACATGAAAATATGGAATGAATCGACTGCTTCGTTTGCCGCATCGAATGGTATTAACATCAGTGAAGTGATTGGTACTGGGCCGAATGATCAAATAACAACACAGGACGTTCTTCTTTACATGATAAAGAACGGAATAGATATGAAAAATGCACCAGCACCAGTTGCAGCAGAACCAGTTGCAGCAGAACCAGTTGCAGCTCCCATGTCAGAGGCGCAGATCCGCGAACAGATGAAGTCAGAGATCCGGAATGAGATCATCGCCTCTATGGGTGGTGTTTGTGTCCCGCCTCCGGCTGCATTGGTTGCAGCACCGATTCCAGAAGTGAAGACTGGCTTCTGGGCAAAAGCAAAGACACCAGCTATCATCGTTGGTGCCGGAATGGCAACCGTTGGGGTATTGGCCGGTATCGGCTGGTTATGTTCCGACTAAGTCCAATTAAAAAAAAGAATCTATCACAGATTCTTTTTTTGCCAGATCAATCTATTTTAATATAGAACTAAATAAAAAGGATTAACAACATGGACGGATATTCAATCATATCAACATTTTTATTAGAATACTCCAATCCAGATATTAAGATTGGAGATATGTTATTAGTAGGTAAGTGGAAAAATAGAAGAGCGATTGTTAAAGGATTTTCTACTGATAAGAATAACCAACCCCAAGTCATAACTAACAAAGGAACTTATTCATTATACAAATTCCGTATGAATAAAACCATGCCAGTTGATAAGAAAAAGAAACCATTAGAGGATTAATATGAATGGATATAAAATTGTAATAGAAGCATTGAGACCTATCAAGAGTGTGCCATTTATAATCCATAAGCATCACCCCCGATCTGGATCTTTACACTATGATTTACGATTTTTAGATCCGAGAGATAAGAAACTATTGCATTCATTTGCTACTCCATCTAATTTTCTCAGTACTATAGAGAAGAAGTCCGTGATTATAAAAACTAGAGATCACAATCCTAGATGGCTAACATTAAAAAGTTACCGATTAGAAACAATAGATACTGGAGAAGTTGATGTTATTATAGCAACACCAAAATATTTTCAACTAGAGTTCAGGGGTAATGTAATCAATGGCAGTTACAAACTCTTCAAACTAAAGACTAAAAGAGATGATCAATGGATGTTATTTGCTAAATAATTTTTTTTGGAATGAAAATTTGAAATCTAGAATATATTAAAAGGGGGGTTCAACTTGTCAGTTAAAAAAATTATCAAAGAACCTGACGTTCAATTTAGTGTAGAGGAATTGAGATTATTATTAGCTGACATGCATGAGTCTAATATTAATGTTTCTACTAGAGAAGTTTATTTACATTCTTACTTCGAATTAAATGGTGAAGATTCTGGAATGGATTATAAAATGTCATCTGTATTCTTAAAGAATATGAATTTATTAAATATGATATCTACTGATAATATTTTAATTCATCAACAATCTGTTGGCGGTGATTGGTTCTGTGGTATAGCAATATATGATATCATATTAGCTTCTGCATCCCATACGACAATGTTATCAAATGGGATAGCAGCATCTATGGCCAGTTTGACATTACAAGCATGTGACACTCGAGTCCTGTTTCCTAATTGTGAATTTATGATTCATTTCGGTTCTCTTGGTGCTAGTGGAATTAATAAGGAAGTATATGCATCAGTCGAACAATGTAAGACGACTGATACTAAGATGTTAGAAATATTTTCTAGCAGATGTATGAATGGATCATATTTTAAAAACAAAAAGTTTACCAAGAAACAAGTCATATCTTATCTTAAAAGACGAATGGGAGAAAAAGTAGATTGGTATATGAGTGCAGAGGAAGCACTCGAGTATGGATTTATAGATGGGATTTTGGGACAGAAAGGATTTGAAGATGCAAATGAGATAAGAAAAACTAGAAGGAATATAAAGAAATATAGAAAAAATTAAAAGGAGTTAATTATATGGATCAAGTTCAAATCGCAAATATTCTTTTGACTAGGCGATGTAATTTAACATGTAGTTATTGTAATATCGTTCGAGATTACCCAGATATGCCAGAAGATTATCTACCCATGAAATATTATGCACAACATGAATTAACTGGAGAAGAATGGATTGAAATCTTTAGTCGATTAGTTAAAAATAATCCAAATGTTTTTTTTGTTATTTATGGTGGAGAACCATTTGTATATAAAGATTTATGGAAGATTATTAAATATTGTAATAATAATGATGTTTCTTATACAGTTATCAGTAATAATACAGATATTATTCAGAATCAAATTCATGAAGTATATGAAAAGTGTGGTCAGTTTAAAGGATTTTCTTCATCAGTTGATCCAATAATATCTGGAAATATAAAAGGCGATGGAGTTGATATTCGTAAGAAATCCAATTTGGGTATGACTCGTTTAATTAAAATGAAAAAGGATGGGATTGTTGATGATGCTGTAGCTGAGATTACAGTGATGAAATCTACCATTCCTCATCTATATAATACAATCAAAACTTTAAGTAAGAATGGTATTTATAGCAGTATCACTACATTAGATGATGCAAAAAATAAATATTATGATTTCGCTCGAGTATTAGATGAAAGTGAAATGATCCCAGCAAATGATATTGATTTACTGGATCAGTTTACTTTGATTAAAGAGGATAAATCTCTTTTAATTCATATGCCTGAACTGTTAGATGTTATCTTTGATTCATTGCCAAGCAATCGACGATGTCGATTAGATCGTGATATTACAAATGTTACAGTTGATGCTGATGGATCATTTAGATTATGTCTTAGAATTAGAGGTGTTCAAAGTCCTTCTTTGAAACTAAATGATGTAATTAGTTCTGATGGTTATATCCAAGAGAAGTTTAATAGTTATATTAAAAATGATATGGATAACTATTGTCAAAATTGTATTTGGACTTGTCTTATGATGTCTGAAATGTTTACTGATCAGATTATAAATCATGGAAAACAAAATAAATAATAAAGGAAAATATGTTAATTAGAAAATTATTTAAATTTGAAGGATCTCATATTGTTAGAGATTGTTCTTCTGATCGTTGCAAGTTATCAATCCATGGACATAGTTATATAGTAGAAGTTAAATTCAAATGTGATACTTTAGATAATGGACAAATGGTAATCGATTTTGGTTTATTAAAAGGCCCTATTGGAGATATAATAGATTCTTTTGATCACACTCATGTATTATGGAATAGAGAATCTAACGATTTTCAAACATTTATCAAGACGAATAGTGATCGATATATCATTCTACCTGTATCACCTTCTGCTGAAATGTTATCATTAGTATTATATGCTTTAATTCATAATATAATTGATAGAACTGTTTTTAATAATGGTGAAGGTGAAGTTAAAATATATTCAGTGATTGTGCATGAAACAGCAACTGGATATGCAGAATCTTTTTTCGATGATTATTGTAAAATATGGAAATCAAATTATTCATTAGATGAAATAATATTTAGTGATTCTATCAAGTCTAACTGGAAAAATAAATGTATGATGGAAACAGAACAATTTATCAATCCATTAGTAGAATTAAAATATCAAACAAGGAAAATATAATATGCCAATATCAATTAGTGAAATTTTTGGACCAACCATTCAAGGAGAAGGATATCATATAGGATATCCAACTATATTTGTTAGAACTGGTGGATGTGACTATAAGTGCCGATGGTGCCTCCATAGCAATACCATCATTAACAAAATAGATGGTGTATCCGATAAAATAAAAAATATCAAAGTCGATGATAAATTGATCGGATATGATGAAAATACAAATACATTACAGCCAACAACAGTAGTAGCAACAGCATCAAGAACAGATGTAAACTTATGGTCATTAATTACTAAACCTGAGAATGGAGTATCTGCAAAATCAGTAGTATGTTCGAACGATCATATGTTTATGACAACTCAAGGATGGAAAGCTACTAGAGATATAAAAATTGGGGATATAATTTTATCAACTAATGATATGAACATTAGTTCATGGCAAATGACTGGTGATAAAAATCCAATGAAGAATCCAGTTATATCTAAACAAGTAGCTATTTCATTGAAGGAATATTGGGCAGATCCTGATGTTAGAGATCGACAAAGAAATCGACAAAAAGCATTATCATGCCATTCTGAAAATATGATGGGTGATAAAAATCCAATGAAGAATCCGGATAATGTTGCTAGGCAGATAGAATCACGATCTGATTGGAAGCCGAGTTCTATCGAATTGAGGGTTCAGGAATTATGTGAATACTATTCATTACCATATCATCTATGTATAATGGATACTAGAGTTAATAATAAATACCCTGATTTTATTATTCCTGAAGCTAAAAAGGCAGTGGAAGTATATGATCCAACATTCCTAGATTATAAGAGACCAATATTAGGAACTAATAATTTCTACAGTAGAGGTGAAACTGATTATTGTGAAAGAACAATTAAATCGTATAATGATGCTGGTTGGAAAATATTGATGCTGCCTGTCAATAGCAACGAATCAAATTCAGATATCATTAAAAAACTAACAATTTTTATGTTAAATGGTAGAATTGTCATATCCTGTAAGGAATTATCAACTAAAGCACATGGTGCATTAAAAGGCGATTTCATAGTACATGATATCAAATGTGAACCATATCCAACATTTTTTGCTAATGGTTTACTAACCCATAACTGTGACACTTTATACGCTGTAGATCCAGAATATCTAGATAGTTGGACAATGATGTCTGATGAAGAAATTATGTTTCATATTAAAGATTTATCTAAGAATGTTCCTATGCTAGTAACATTCTCTGGTGGAAATCCAGCTATATGGGATTTGAGTGGACTTATGAAATTAGGTCACACTGAAGGATACACTTTTACAATGGAAACTCAAGGTTCGATTCCTCGTAAATGGTTCGATGATCTTGATTTTATTACTATATCACCAAAACCCCCAAGTTCTGGTATGATAACAAATTGGGATAAATTATCAGAAAGTATTGATGCAATAAACGATCCATCTAAAGTATCTATTAAAGTTGTAGTTAGTGATGAAGATGATTATCATTATGCTATTGAAGTATTTGATAAATATCCAGAATATTCGAAATATATCACTCCATGCAATATGACACCAGGAAAACCCGATTTCGATTCTATGTTTGAAAAAATGAGATGGGTTATGAATAAATTAATGAATGATTGTCGTTATGATATAACTATATTACCACAGTTACATGTTTTGTTGTGGGGAAATAAAAGAGGTAAGTAATGAAAGAATGTAAAACATTTTGGGCAAAGATATATATTGGATTGAAACCAGGATATGATGATTGTAAATTTGATGTTCAAGTTCAGAATAAAGATAATGTAGTTGAAGAATGCCAATCTTACTGTGATGACATTGGGTTAGGTTTGACATATAAAGAAAATAAGTTTATATATACTAACGGTCGAGAATATGGTCTTGAAATTGGATTGATTGCATATCCTAGATTTCCTAAATCTGATGATGAAATCAGGATTCTGGCTTTAGATCTTACTAAAAAATTAATGAAGATATGTAAACAGAATAGGGTTTCAGTAATGTTTCCCGATAAAACTATCATGTTAGAGAAAGAGGATCTCTAAAGTAATATTTTTTATTCTTTAAAGTATCCCCTTTACTTTGGTTAAGGGGTCTACTTTAAATAACCTCAGGGAAGTATATATATAAACCAATGAATAGGAATTTAATTTTACAAATCAATGAAAGGAAGTGATATGTTCTTTTGTGAAGATTGCCGTCTAAAAAATAGCTGGCCAATCGGTATCAGTGCTTCTCAAGGTACCTGTGAGGTATGTGGGACTGAGAAAGTATGTTATGACGTTCCGTCAAGGAACTTACCGCAGTTGAAAAAAGAAACTGCAACAATAGAAGAACCGTTTTCATCAATCGCTCGTCGAGTTGTTAGAAATGGTGAAGTAGAAACTTTAATCGCTGCTATACTCCATTGCGGATATAATATCGATGATATTGATGGAATCTTAGATCAGTATAGATAAGAATAAAATTAAGTTAACAGGGATCAGTATCCCTTACAAAGAGGTATTATTATGAAAAAAATTACATTGATAACGTTAGCAATCACATTAGCATTAGCAGTAAATGCTGATAGTTTCTCTATCGGCATTGTTGCATCAGATTGCGGAGTATCCGGATTAAGTTTCGGATATAGTGATTGTAACAGTTATAACGATTGTTATTATGATTATGATGACTGTTATTATGATCGATATTATCGGTCATATAGACCAGTTTATCGTCGACCAGTTTACCGTCGACCAGTTTACCGTCGACCAGTTTACCGTCGACCAGTTTACCAAGATCGATCATATTCGTCGAGAAATAGATCTCGTGATAGAAGTAGATCAACATATTCGAATTCATCGAGAGGTGGTGGATCTCATAGCAGGTCAACCAACAGGTCAACTACTAGATCGAGCTTGTCGAGAGGCGGCGGATCTCATAGCAGGTCATACTCGAGTTCCAATAGATCAAGCTCATCGAGAGGTGATGGATCTCGTAACAGGTCATATTCGAGTTCCAGTAGATCAAGTTCATCGAGAGGTGATGGATCTCATAGTAGATCAAGTTCATCGAGAGGTGGAAGTCGATCTGATGGATCAAGTCGGAGTGGTCGATAGTAAAGTTAATATTCAGGCTCCATGGCGGAACTGGCAGACGCATCGGGTTTAAGCCCCGATATTCAGTAATGGGTGTAAGGGTTCGACTCCCTTTGGAGCCACCATTTTAATAAGGAGAATACGATGAAAAAAATGAGGCTCACGCTTCATTTTTTTTGCTCAATTTTTTCTGGCAGACGAATCATTAAATAATGTTTTGTTTCCCAGTTAGAATAAAAATTAAAAGGATAATATTATGAGTGATTGTGAATATGGTTGTGGACAAGAAGCTAACTATACTTTGACTTTAAAAAAGAAAAAATGTTGTTCTAGTGATTGGAGAAAATGCCCAGCTATCAGAAATAAAAATTCATCTGGTTTAAAAAAAGCTTATTCCGAAGGTCGAGGTTATGTAAATTATAATTCACTTCCCATAGAAACAAAACGAAAAATGTCTCGAGTCGATTATTGGTTATCAGTATCATTTGATGATTTAAAAGATGTAGGGATTAAAGCTAAACGAATAAGATTGGAACAGGATTATACTTGTTTACTATGTAAAAGAAAATATTGGACTGATGGTATTCCCATACCTTTAGAAACTGATCATATTGATGGTAACAATGGGAATTGGGATAGAGATAATGTCCGAGCAATATGCCCAAACTGTCATGCATTGACTGATAATTATAGAGGTAGAAATATCAACTCTGGAAAAATCAAAGTTTCTGATCAAGAATTAATAGATGCACTGGATAGTACAAATTCTATTAGCCAAGCATTACTACAATGTAAACTATCAGCTAAAGGCAGTAACTACGACAGAGTGAAGAGATTGCTAAATAGATAGAATAAAATTAAAAGGATCATATCATGGATTGTTTTAAACTTATATGTGAAGTTATAAAATGTGTTAATACTGATGGTGAAGCTGATAAGAAAGGTGTGTCAGAGAAAGACGTATGTCCAAAACAATTAGCTATGGGTATTAAGATAGAAGATGAACATACTAATGATCCAGAATTAGCCAAAGAGATTGCCTTAGATCATCTGGCAGAGATACCAGATTACTATACACGACTTAAAAAAATGGAACACGAAGCGGGAGTGAAATAATGAAAGAATTACCTTTATGTAAATGTGGATGTGGAACACCAGTTGAAAAAGCAACTAGAAAATATTATGGGGATCATTTTAGGAATCCACCTATCATGGTTACTCCAGATGCTGTAATTAAAGCATTCGATTTAAAAGATGAACCAATGGAATTATTAGATATGAGATCGCCCGAGATACCTATTTCAAATTCTAAAGAAGTATGCCCATTATCAAAACCTGATGCTACAATACAATATCGAGATATTAAATCAAAGAAATTAGTTAAAAAACCTACTACACCAATAAGACCTGGTAAGATTTCTAAACAAAATCTAATGAATACAGGATCTGGGATATACATACCATGCTAGCAAAAACTGGATATGAGTTAATATGTAGCCTGATTAATAAGAAGGCTACATCAGAATCAGCTGAGAAGAAACCATCTAGGTTACTTGGTTCAAAACCTCGTAACTTATATGAGAAAACTTCTCAGAAATAACCGATTCGAATTTATTCATTAAAGAATAAATTAAAAAGGAGTTTATAACGATGTCCGAAGAGTTTGAGAAAACTATTAATTTATGTTTGATTTATTCAAAAGATCTAAGATGGATGTTAGCTAAAATATGCAAGAATGATAAATTAGATGGTCTCTTAATTCCATCCAATAATAGTGTACCCCAAGTCATGATGTCACAAGTTGTGAAAAAGGAAGTTGGTCTAGAAATCGAACCATCCAAATGGGGAATGGTTACAGCATTACAACATATAGAAAAGAAATGGAAGATTGATGTATATGTGACCATCTCTGAAATTGAAACCATTAACCAAGAAAATTTTACTCTAATCTCTTTATGGGATTTACCTGATAACATACATCCAAATTTAAAATGGTTAATACCATTATCTCTAGACTTTACAATGCATGGTAGTTCATTCAACCAAATTCTAATGAAATAAAAGGAATTCAAAATGATAATTTTAAGTGAGACTGTAAATAATTCAAATATTTTACATTTAATCATTGGACCAGAAACAGATGATCAATTTAATTTTAATGGTCAATCATCTATGAATATCACTGGTTATATAAAAAATATGGATCCAGAAAAAGAATGTATAATATTAATTAATCCATGTGAATCAGAAGCAGAAGTTATTCAAACAATGCAAGCTCAAGAAGAATATAGAAAAGCGAATCATGCGATGAATCTGATGCATAAATATATGGATAAGAATAATGGAAATTTACCAAGAAATAAAAAAAAGAGTCCAGAAAAGAAAAAACCAAGTGGTTTAACTTGCCCATTATGTCATGCAAAAAATGCAGGAATATTGATTGATGGTGTTATCGCTCCATGTCTTACATGTCAAGAGATTGATGCAGGTTTAAAGGCAATTGAAATATCTAAACCACCATCGGAAGATGAACTAAAACCTATAAAAAAAGATCTACTTAAAACTAATCCAGATTATGATGAGCTCTTAAAATCATATCTCGATGAAAAACAAATAGAGGAAGATGAAGATGAATAAAGTTACTTTTGATCAAATTCGGATCGGTAAAAAATTTAAAACTAATACACATATAACATATCAAAAAACAACTATGAAAAAAGCCAAACCCATTTTAAAAATAGATGGTTCAATTATATCTCCTCAAATTGAAACTTCCGTTTTCTATAATACTAAAATTCAATTAACTCAAATATAAGGATAAATCATGAAAAATTTATTTATTAGTAATTCAGTTATAGAAACATCTATAAATGTGATTGTTAATCAAATCTGTAAATCTAATTTTCAACCGGATGTAATTGCTTGCCTTGGTCGAGGTGGAATGATACCTTCTAGATTAATGTCTGATGCATTGGGGATTAATGAAATAGCATATATTCCTGCAAGGTCTTATACTGGAATAGGAAAGAAAAGTAATGTTACAATGGGAAATTTGAATGTTTCAGTATATAGAAAAAAAGTATTATTGATTGATGATATTTTAGATAGTGGTAATACTATAGATTTAGCTATATCACTATTAAGAAAAGCTGAATGCTCAGATATTAAAACTGCAACTATAGTATGTAAAGTTTCAACTATTACAAAACCATCATATTTTAATATTGAATGTGATAATGATGAATGGATAATTTTTCCATGGGAAAAAAAGGAATTTCAAAATGAATTTAGAAAAGATTGAAAAGATTATTAGTGAGAGAATGGAAGAGGTTATGGATTTTCCAAAACCTGGTATTTTGTTTAGGAATCTAAATCCTGCATTTTCGGATGTTGATGCCTTTGATGCTATGATTGATACATTTGAACAGAAATATTATAAAACTAAAATCACCAAAATTGCCGGTGTTGAAGCTCGAGGATTTATTTTAGCTGGAGCATTAGCGTCATTGATGGGAGTAGCCCCAATACTAATCCGGAAGAGTGGTAAGTTACCACCAGGTGACCATATCATAAAAGAAAACTATACGAAAGAGTATGGAGATGATTGTATTGAAATGGATGCTAGGACTGTCACTGATGGTGAAAATGTTTTGATCATAGATGATCTTCTTGCCACTGGTAATACTGTAATTGCAGCTAATAATCTCTTAATTAAAGCAGGTGCCAATGTAGTAGAAGCTGCATTTGTAGCTGAGTTGACTGAACTAGGTGCATCTAAAATATTAAAAGATAGATACAACTTAGATACATTTTCTCTATGGAAATCATCCATTAAGTAATTCAGTAGAAAATCCTTTACCATCTTTAATATAACTTACTCGGAATAAACATGTCTTTAATTGAAATATTGTTCCGGGTAATTGTTTAAAGACATCTTCAATGTCTTCTGGACGTGCTCTTTTTCGAACTCCCATTTCACCAAGATGTACTTCATCATCTGAAGATGGATCATTAATTACTTCTCTATCTGTATCCTTTAATCTATTTTGAATTTCTTTTGTTGTTTCTGATTTACAATTATCATCTACATTCATAATTTATCCTTGTTTTTTGAGTGGTATAATTTCCATTCTGTTGGTGTGAACTGTTTTGATTTAGAACAATGAACACATACTCCAATAGGATCTTTTGATTTTTCCTCATAATGAGAAATTTTATAAAGATGTTCTCTACATTTAGATTTCTGATCTAGTATTAATACAAACTTTCTATCCAGAGCATTTTTTAAAGTTTCTCTCTGAGTAGTAACTTGATCATGAATTTCTTCTCTTGTCTTTAAGACTTGATCTATCCTTTTATCCTTCTCATATTTAGAGATTGGGTGATCCCCTGATAACTGAGCAATTCTTAAAGCATCTTGTTTCTTTAAACGGGCTAATTTAGCTTTTCGTTTATTCTCTTCTTTCTTCTGTGCAATTTTTTCGGGAGTCCATATTCTTGGTCTGCCTTGGGGTCTTTTCTTTTCCCCTGTATCATCCGTTTCTTTTTTCGGCTTTCTTTTTAAATTGATTACTTTTTTTACTATATTCTTTTTGATATGATCAACAGGATCTTTAACTGGTTCCTTAATTTTAACTTTATCATCCCCAGCTCCAAAGAAAATTCTATTCATCTCATCTTCTGTAAGTTCTAATTCCTCAACATTAATATCATCCGACATTATTCGTTAGCCTTTTTTTGTGAAATAGAATGTAAATATATTGGACAATACAATTAAGATTGCTGATATATATGGAAGGAGATCATTGATTTTGATATCATCAATTTTCAGAAGTAATACATTACAAAATGTTTTAGTTAGTAAAAAGAAACATATACCGCATATAACAGTTAATAAAAACTTCCCACTTGTCAATTTTGAAAAATTCATCTTTTCCCACCTCTCTTGAATATACTCATAATTAAAGTTAAAAGCACAATAATGGCACATCCTATTAAACCATAAACTAATAATTGTTGTTTTCGTTGGTATTCCTTTTCTTTAGTGTTTAATAATTCAAGTGTCTCAATAAGAGTATCTTGATTTTCATTATATGTCTTAACAAAATCATTATGTACCACATACCAATCATCATCAAAATGAACATTCTTAAACTTACCATCAACATTTATTGTTTGTTCTTCGATCTTGAATGTTCTTTCTTCTTCCTTCAAACTATTAACATCCCATTCCTGTAATGGCTTGGGTATATTTGTGCATGCAGAACAAAAGAAAATTAATATTAAGCAAAGATTCCTTAGTATTTTTTGTTTTAAATCATCAATAGTCTTCTGTTTATCTTTTCGAATAGCATCCACAACACCAAGATTCCCTTTTTTTAATTGTTTATAAAATTCTTTATTCTGTTTATCATTATAATATTTTTTGGCATCATTTGAGGTTCTCCATTTCAATAGTTCATATCGTCGGCCAGTAACATTAACCCCAATGGATAATAATCCCTTTATCATATCTTTAAGATCAAAAATCATAATAAAATCCTCTTAAGTCGTGAAAAAAGGCACTTCAAAATCAACATTTGAAGTGCCTTGTAAGAGAGGTTAATAATACTAATTATGCTGCTGCATTTGCATCAACAATAATCTGAGCGATTTCAGATACAGTATTCACTGATGTTGCATCACCAGTAGCGGCTATTGCATCTTGATAATCAGTCAAATTAGCACTCACTAGCATAGTTGTGGGGATACCAGCATTCTGAAGATCAGAAATAGCTAGTTCAGTTTTAACTACAATACCATCAGCGATTTGACCAATGAATGCAATCAATGCTGTATGAGTAAAACTAGTTCTGATTGCTCTACCAGGAACCTGAAGATAATTTTCTCCGTCCATTGATTCTCCGCCAGTTGTACCAGGAGCATCAACAATCAATTCTTGTGATAGATCTGATGCCATAGCAGTACTTCTAGCACCAGTTAAACCATCATTAGCTGAACTTGAACTTGCATTACCATCATATGCAATTGTATCATATGAGATATAACTAGAATCAACACCAGCAGGAACACCATCCCCAACAGGTGGAGTAATAGTTGTTTTAGTAAATGTTCCATTATCAGTAATTATAATACCATCATCAGTATCTGCAACTACAATAGTAGGACGTTGCTGTCCGGATGTCACATCAGATCCATTATCAACACCAACATCACCAGGTGCCACATAACGATAAACTGTAGTTGAACCATCAGCAACTTCTTCATATGAAGGAGCAGTCTTCCAAGTAGCTTCAACTTCAGTAAAGCCTTTATGAGCCATCGCAAGCTTCATATTCTTACTTAACCGAACGACACTTTCTTCTGCCAATACAGTATCTTCATCCATCACCTCGCCAACATTAACAATTGTTTTTATTGCTGTCCCTGCTAGTACATGTGTTCTTGGTACTTCAGCCGCAGCTAACAATGCTGCATCAGTGGGTGTTTGTGTTACAACTTGTTTCATCCCTGATACTTGTTTATACATTTGATCACTCATATATGTCTCCTTATGTTTTTAAATTCAATAACTATCATTAAATCTTTTTAATTTGTTCTTTTACGAATTAAAGTTTTTTTGACGAAACCTTACTTAAAAGTATTTTCTTTAATTGATCTATCATAGGTATATTCTCAACTTCTTCTAATTTGGAAACCCATTGATATTGTGTATGTTCTGGTTTTCCATCAGATCCTTCCCATGTAGCCGGTTTTAATTTAACATCTAGATCCAATGTTTCAGCACTAAATACATGCATTGTTGAATTAACACCTTGTTCTGGAATTTTAAATACTACCGATTTAATCTTTCTGATCTTATCAATTTTAATTCCTGCTTCTTCAAATGTTTCTCGTTTTAATGCTTCTGAGTTAGTCTCTCCTTTTTCAATACATCCACCAGGAAAGTCCCATTTACCATCACCATCATCACCATTACCTTGTCGACGGAGTATTAAAATTTTTCCATCTGGACATGATATTACAGCTTTCACTGAATCCTTCTTTTCGAAACTTCTTTCTTCTTGTAGAAATTTATCTATGATCTTCATAACTTTCCTTTGATTTAATATAGCCTAAAATATCTGATACATGATCTATAGCTTTAATTGATATATCAGAATTTTTAAATTTGAAATTATTTAAACATTCTCCTATAAATGAACTAGAACAATTATATTTCAATACCATCATAACCAAAACTTGATCGGTACTTAGACCCCTTTCATATAATTGACACATCTCAATCTGAAGATCTTTAAAATAATCACTATGATCAATTGATAATCCAATGATCTCAGTTTTCTTTGATTTATGAATTATTGATCTCAGAGATGCCGGGGGCATATTATCAAAATTAATTAAGATAATGTTTTCTAATTCTTGATTAACTATCTTTTCCATATCAATAATGCATGTTAATGATTTCATTAATGCCCAATGCTTAGCCAATTCAGATCTCTCAGTAAATGAAAACTTCTGCATTGATTTTACACAATCAACACAGTTTTCAAGATATTCATGAGATGGAACAATAACTAAATTCTTCGATGGGCACATAGAAGGTAATATTTCAGAGCATAGAAAACCAATAAAATTATCCTGTCGTATCTTCTGATTTACGTAACATAAGTTGATCATGGTTAGTCTCTAGGAATTCTTTCAGTTTCGGATTTGATTTTAGTATAGTTTCAATTTGCTCAACATTGTTTAGTTCTCTATCAGTAATACATATGATTGCTGCAATTAAAGCATTGGCTAATTCTTTTTCATTATTGGGTTTCAGTAAACATTTTTGTACGATATCATCTTGTAATGCTAAATCAACTATAGCTTCATATAGTTTAGGTTCAAGTAAATTTTTCATATATTCAGTCATATCATTATTCCATTATAATCTTTGCAGTTTTTGGAGCACTTAATTTTTCAGTTATATTTTTATCAACTACTATTTTCTTCTTCTTCTTATCTTTTTTCTCTTTTTTCTCTTTCATTATGATCTCCATTTTGTTTATGATTTGGGATATTATACTAGCTCGATTTATCTCATTATCCCATTCAGTTTGTTTAATTCTAAATGTTTCATATCCAATTTTCTTAAAATCTTCATCTCTTCTTTTATCGTGTTTTTTATACCATTCACGAATCTGATGTTCTCGCTCATCAAATTCTATCACCAAATTCAATTCATGAATAAATCCATCTGGAAAATATCCAATTTCAGTAAAATCTCTATCTATTTTGAATTGAATATGTTTTTCCAATTCATCAAAACATGGTTTTTCACCACGCCCTCTCATCGGATTTATTTTATCACCATTTTCTTTTTTAATTCGTTCAATTAACATCTTTCTAGATTTCAATCTGGATTCAAAAGTTTTTGAATGGTTATCAACTCCAAATTTTAACATGCATGTATCTTTTGATTTCTTTTTGAATATTTCTGATTTCATGGGTGAATTAAATCCATATCTCAAAAAACATGTTAACCTTGCTTTTTCTGATATATCAGAATTTGACATTGGATTATCATATCCAAATTTTTCAATACAAGTTTGTTGGAATTTAGATTTAAATTCATCTACTTGCAGAGCACATTCATACCCATATCTAATATTAAATGTATTTTTAATTTTATTTTTAATCGACTGTAAACTAGATAGATTTTCAACTCCGAATTTTTCTAAATTCATTCTTCTTAAATCAGACCTAGCTTCTTTATGTAATTTACTCTTATAACCATGATTTTTCAAACAAGTATCTTCTTTTTTCTTTTTAACTGAATCTAATTGACTGATATTATCAACACCATATTTATCAAATATCGTTTTTTTAGCAATTTCAAATGAATGAAACTTACATGATCTTCTATAACCTTTCGACATTGATTGAAATGTGGTTTCTTTATCACAAAATTCACATACCCCTTCATCATCTCTCTTTAAAAATTTATCATAATAATCTTTTATTTTCCATCGATGATGTAAATATATATGAGACCTAGAATGGTTCACGTCAAATTCTTTTCCACATAGATGACATCTCATTTAATCATCCTTTAGAATCAATGTCTATAGTATATCGTTTATTGGTTTTGAAACTAGATGCGTATACTATATTTCTGATACTCTGAGCAGTCTTCCCACCTTTGCCAATAACTTTTCCTAAATCGCTTTTATCAACAAATACTTCAATAATAGATGTTAAATCTCCTACAATTTCATTGACTTGAACTTTATCTTCTTTATCGACAATTGCTTGAACAATAGTTTGAATTACATTTTTCATATTTTATTTTCCTTAATTATGATTATTTATAATAAATTGAAATTTTCACATTACCTACATGATCAGAATAACTTGAACTACTTGATGATGTACCGCCTGTTCCATCATTATAGTTAATTCCTTCATCGGTGCATTTGATTAATAAGATATTATTCGCCGAATATTGTTTATCAAAAGTTACTGTTTTGATATAAGATTCTATTCCATCATTAGAATTTAAACTTATTGTAGTAACAAGTAAATTAGTCCATTCTTCAATGACTGTATCAAACACTTTCTTATACAGTTCAAATATTAATGATTCACCATCATTAGCAGGTATATCCACTGCTACAGTCATAGAATTGAAGAGTATATTTTTAGTGATAATCTGCTCTCTCAAATCTCCTACAAATAAAGAATCAATATAAAAATCTATAGTTGGTGTAATAGTATCCCATATACCATCAGATCTTAAATATTCACCACGATCAAGTTCAGAAAATGTCGGACCGGGTATATAACCAAAACCACGAGGATTGAATGGATTTGCAATTCTAAAATCTGCATTACTTCTATTCCTATCCTGCAAGTATACCCATGCATGTGCTGGAAATTTTAATTTTGCATCATCGATGTTGGTTGGTTCTGCAACTGTTGATACAGCTGCTATTACCTTAGAACCACTCCAATTTAGAGATCTCCAATACGGTAGTGTTGACGAAATATTAGTACCATCAGTCCAATCAATAGATGAATCAGTCCAATTAATCTGAAATTCTAAATTAGTAGGTTTAAATTCATTTGGTACATATTCTCGTCCCCAATTACCCGGTGTCCATGTACCCCAACCAGTTCCTATAGTTGCACTAGTTTCTAATGGGTTACTTGGCGATAACCAGAATTGACTATCTTCTGTAACATATATCAATTTATCATAATCATTTCCAGTATCTCTACCATCCTTAACAAGATTTCCAGGTGTCCATATATATGTCCCATCTGAAGCAGTAAACCACATTTCAAATTCTTCATAACTATCAAAAACTAATATACTACCACCATTAGTTGTACTGCCACCTGAACCAGATGGTACATCATTTACACCATCAGATCTAAAATATCTATCAGATTTCACTTCATCATAAGATGGACCAGGTACTACCCCATTACCTCTAGGATTATGTGGATTATAAATTCGAAATTGAGTACTACCAGATGTCTCTCTTTGTATCCATGCATATTCTGGGTACTTAAATTTAGCATGTGCTAGGTTAGTCATAGAAAAATCATCAATGATAACTCCAGATACAGATGCACCTAACAACAATGACCCATCAGCTGATTGATCAATACTATATAATTCAGCATTTGCTAAAGCTTGTCCAGTCCCAATTCCCCAATCTTTATCATCCCATCGAACTTCAAATTCAGGGTTAATCGGTTTTATACATCTAGCAACATCAGTTCTTTCTGAAGTTGCTGCAGGTTCTGGCCATGATGCTAATCCAGAATCATCTTCATCAGTAATATTCTTACCTGATATTCTATCATCATCCCAATTATAACCTCGAAAATCTTCATCATATAATTCTACTGGATTAGATGGTGTCATCCATAAACTATTATCAGATTTGACATAGATCATAGTATCATAATCAGTTGATGGAATTCTACCTTTTTTTGTTATCATCTTTTACCCCTATATTTTTAAAAACTATTCGTAATAGACTGAAGCCATTGTTCTGTTGGTGATATCATCATTACTGAAACATATAAACCTTTAAGTTGAACAGCCGATCTGAATGCATTTATAGTGTCGTCCATATCATGATTCATTGATCCGCTTAGATCGATATGTAACTCAACATATGAAAGTTTGCTCCACACTAAGGCCCCAAATTGAGCTTCGATTGCAGCTATCATCGATACAGATAAAATGGATCCAGGATTCGTTGAACTCTCTCGTGGTATTTTAACTATAGGTACTGGACAAATAGGCGATGCTGAATTGTCTTGTCTTCCCCATATACCATTACCGCCAACTCTCGTGTCTACATCAAACGCTATAGCTATATCATAAGGATGTAAAAGGACCTGATTATTATAAGCAGCTTTGGCATCTTCTCTATTACTCAAGTTTCTATATGGTGAAGCTTCATCTATCAATGAAATTCTTAAAGGATATGGTGGAATGGTCGATATCCATTGAGCATACATAGTTACAGTATCATCAGCAGTATAAGTTCCACCTTCAGCATAAGGATCACCAAGACCATCAGCTTGGGTATTCCATTCAACAATTTCGTAATTAGTATAAACTATAACACCAGTACCAATCCCGAGTGTAATATCAACACCTTCAGTTTTTGTTTGAGCTGTGATAGTACCAGTAGCAAATGCAGCATTTTTATCATAAGTAATAGTATATTCATCTAACCATTGAGCATACAATGTATCATCTGCACCAATAGTGACAACATCTGATTCTGCATATGCAGTGCCACCACCACCAGATACAGTATCCCACCCACCAAAAACTTTATCTGTATATAATAATGCACCTTGACCACTTATAGTAGTTGATCCGCCAACCTTTGGTTCAAGAGTTGCAGATGGAACAGCACCAGTAGCACCATTAGCATCATATGTGATTGTCCAAGATTCTAATGCCCATACAGCATATAAAATCGTATCAGCATCAACTATGAAATTAGCCCCTACAGAATAAGAAGTACCTGAACCATCAGCTTTAGTATTCCATCCATTAAATGCATAATTAGTTTTTATTAATATCCCAGTATTTAATCGTAGAGTTAAATCAACATCTAAAGTTTTTGTTTGAAATCCAGGTACTGATCCACTAGTACTATCATTATCATCATAAGTGATAGTATATTCTATAGTATCACTACCCCATTCATAAGATTCACTTTTGTACCATGTAGCCATCTCTTCATAATTTTCAAATACTAACATACCATGACCACAATCTTGCCAAGTACCATCAGCTCTCAAGAATCGATTAAATTTAACATCACCAATATTAGAATCTGGACCAGGAACCATTCCCATACCTTCTGGGTTGAATGGATTGATCTTAGAGAATCCACCAGGTCCAGTACTCTTCTCAGCATAATACTCACTAGGCCAATTTGTTTTTGCTTGTGACCATGTAAGTATAGATGTTGGTGCATCATCCCAAGTAGATCCATCATAATATGACCAATTATCAGGAATGGCTGAAGGCCAATCACCGCTATTTATATTAGACCATTTAACTTCAAATACTTTTTGCTGAATTTCTGACCATAAAATTCTTAGATTATAATTTAATGTTTCTGGATTATCAGATCCATCAGTAAGGATTTCAGATCTCCAGAATGAATTAGTACCCAATACATAGGCACATAGATCATAACTATTCTCGGTATCAGCACCATCAGTCCATTGTAGGTAATCTGAAGGTCCATGACCAGTACCGATGATACCAGTACCACCATCAGATCTTAAATACTTATCAGTAGTAGTTGTATCTGCACCTATCCAATTTGAAAAATCTTCATGTGTCTGGAAATATAACATACCTTTGAAGTTATATATTCTACTAGCAAGAAGATCCAATGCAGATGATACGTTCAATGGTTTTTGTAACCAATGCTTTAACTGAGTAGCATGATCGTATGTTAATTTCTTAGCATCAATATAACCCCAATCAACTCTATCTGGATAATAAATAATAGCATCGACCGTTTCAATATCAATAAATCGAACCTTTGCTAGTACTAAATAATCTTCACCATAACGAGCACTATTTAAATTTTCTTCTCTGACTAATCCAAGATATGCTTTATTAGGTTCTGGGTTTTTGAAATAAGAATAGTACATACATACATAAGCCCAAACCACAGTAGAACTAGTAGATCCAGATCCCGTTGTTTCAATCTGACTTAAATCACCACTAACTTTTCTAATATAAGTAGCATCTTCACCATCATCAAGTGGTGCTTTAGAATCAGTTAATTTACCAGAAGCATCAAATACGGATTCTTCCCAAGTACTTGCTCCAGTTGCAACAGTTATCTCTTTAATTAATGTTCGTGTACCGGGAACAAAATCAGTTATATCCAGAGGATCATCATGAATCCATGAATCTGCACTAGCATATTCTAAATCTGATACTGGCTGATCTTCTTGAACTCCAAGCATATTGAGCATCGTCTCATCTTTAATTGCAATACCAGGATTTATGAATGATGTCTCATGGGGATGAAGAAGATCCATAGATAGATCTTCACAATCTAATTCTACTGAATTCTCTTCATCAAATCTAACAGCAATAGGTTCAATATCAGAACCTACATTAATAACTCTAGTTAGAGTTACATCATCAATATAACATAATTGTTCAGAATAATCATCTCTTTGATCAAGTAATGATTTGAAAGTTAATACTTTATTGGTTCCGTTAGATGTATATAATTTTAAATATAATTCATATGCACCACTTGATGGATGATCATATGTCCGAGATTCACTTCCCAGTATAATTTGGAGTTGTTTTGGAGTATTGGTTAATGTAAATGATATTTTGTAAGTATCACCGACATCACCAGTTAGAACATTTAATGTTGTTAATGTTGCAGCAATATCTCTGGATGGTGATGGGATAGTAGCAACTACTGATTCAGAAACTGAATCCCATATAGTATTGGAACCAATCCAATTTAAATCAAAGGATGCCTGAGATGGAAAATCTCCACCAATAGATTC
>Ga0075113_1000125_pt1 | contig 25321 bp, 33 predicted proteins | sample AntAceMetag02UKA_FD_69788 | JGI IMG/M metagenome (GOLD analysis project Ga0075113, IMG submission 69788) | Saline lake microbial communities from Ace Lake, Antarctica - Antarctic Ace Lake Metagenome 02UKA | ecosystem: Environmental > Aquatic > Non-marine Saline and Alkaline > Saline | place...
TTTAATTTATTAAATATTTTTTTAATAGATAAACCAATAATTTTATATAAGAATTCATAAAATATTATTTTCATTGGCCAGTACATAATAATAAATATCGGCCAATAAATAGCTTTAACATACCATAATTTAAGACCATATCTATCAATATTATTTATTAATTTAATAATACATATAGTTAAATATAATCCTATACCAATAAAAGTTAATATTGTAATAACTGTTAGAAATATATCCCAATCCCAATTTTCGATTAACAGTAAAATACAATATCCAAAAAGAAGTGTAAAATTATAAATAAAAAACACAGCACCTAATAATATTAATATACTAACAAATTGTTTAGTTCTTTTAATAATTGTACCCCATGATGTAGTAATTTTATAATTATTAAACCAATTATTAAATGATTCAATTTTAATATTTATATTTTTATATAATTTATCAATTTTATTTTGAAATTTAGAAGGAGGTTTTATTTGTTCAATTTTTTTATTTCTTTGTTCAATTTTTACTTCATATAATTCTTTATGCATCTGCTGTTTCCATTTATAAAAATCATCTGTATAATTTTTAGATCCTAATTCAAATACTTGCTTTTTATATTTGTTAATAAACCAATTATGAATAAATGTTGTTTTAGATTCAATATTATCTGATTTATAATAATGAAGATATTTATACATACTATTCATTTTTTTATTTTCCCAATAAATATAAAATACTTCTAAATCAGATAAATGATCATACCAATCATTAGCTGGTTTAACTACAATTTTTCCAACTATAAATTTACTTAATTTATCAGCCAAAAACACAATTAATTTAACTGGTAATATAAATATACTTAATAGTATACAAGCAATAAATAACCAAAAATAAGGACATATATTATGCATATTTTGTGGAGTTGGTACAGTAACAAATCCTGTCAATATTAATTTTATAAATTTATAATGCCATTTTTTTGTACTTATTTTAAATTTTGATCTTGCCATTATTATATGTTTAATTTAATAATCTAATGAATCATTAGCGACTATAGCTAATAATGTTATTATTATTCCAATAATTCCTATTATTAATGATATATGCCAAACAATAATAACAAAAATCACATGCATTAAAATATTCATTGGATTATCATGTTTTAATGCATTATACCAATCAAAAATAATTGATAAAATTGATAATATTAATATAGTAGTTATCATATTTTAATATGGTCCTAGATTATTTGATTGTTTTTTCTGCATTCGTGATAATTCTAATTTAATTTCTTTAAAAGATTTCATAATTTCAATTTGATTTTGCAATATAGTGTTAAAACATTGAAACTCATCTACAGTCGAACTATTAGAAAATATTTCCGACGTATATTTTATTCTTTGTTCTAAATTCATATTATTATATTTTTAATTTAATGGATCACCATCATGATACTTATTTACAAATTCATCTTGTTCTTCCTCATTAATACCAGGTTGAAGATTATACATAAAGAAATGTAAAAAACAAAATAACATGTATCTCCATTTTTTATTTCTATTCCAATTTTCCATATAACATATTTAATTAATACACACAGCATTTATATTTTCTTTTGAATATCCGTCTTCTCCAAATGATTCTTCATCATTTATATCAATAAAATTTTCTAGATCTTCAATAATACCCATAGTTGGTTCATAACAAATGTTATTATAACCATTTCCTTCTTCATCTATACTTGATATTACATCAAGATTTAATGATTCAGGATGTTTTTTTGCAAATTCATTTAATAAATTTAAATATTCATTGAATTTCATATATTTTCCTTTCTATTTTAGATAAATTTCTATAAACTTCGATAAAAGATGTATTAATTTCTAAACCATCTTCATTTATATATTGTTCATTTAATAAATATTGGCTATTAAACTCATTATATTTTAATTGCAATAAATCAAATTCATGTTGAACTAATTCATTTGAAACTTCTAATGGATAAAATATTTCATTATTAATATCAAAATTTATTTTAAAATGTTCAAATTTAAATTTTCGTTTTTCACCTTCATTCCATATAGATTCTAAAAATTTATTTATAAATTGTAATGGTTCGTGATATTTTTTAATTCTTAAAACTTGTGGATGTTTTTTATATCCTCTTGTTTTTTCTTGTAAAGCAGATTGACATAACAAACCATCTCTCCATTGAAGCACTAACAAATTAGAATCTAAATATTTTGGATGTATTGACCAAATTATCATTTAATAAATAGAATTAAATACAGCTTCATTAACAAAACAACTGTTTTCATTTAATTCTTTTAATTGTTTTTCATTCATTATATTACCATCATAAGTTGCATTTGCTATAAACGCATCACAAAAATCAGGATAATCACTTGTATCGATTCCTTCAACTTCTATATTTGATATTTTTGTATAATCCATAGTTTAAAGATCATTAGATTTATTTTTATAATATTTTAATTTAGCTTCTTGTTCGTCTAAATTAATTACAATTAAAGCACATTCATTAATAGCATCTCCCATCCAAAAAACTCTATAAGTATAACCATCAATAATATAAGTTTTTGTCCATAAACCAGACCCTGCTAATGGAAATAAATTTTCTAAACAAACAGGTTTAGTTTCGTTAATTATTTCATCAGCTGATTCAATAAATGATTTTGCTTTATTATCAATTGGCTCGTCACAACTAGAAAAAAAAGCAATAATAATACATATTACAATAAATGTTTTCATAATTATATTTTAATTAAATATTATCTTCATATAATAAATTCCATAAATATATTAAAGATGCATCTCTATCTGACCATTTAAATCTATTCATTAAAGCATCTTTAATATATTGAGTTTTGATTATTCCAATTTTTGGACCTTCTTTTATGTTTCCCATTTCAATTACATCTTTGCCTGTTAATTGAATATCTTGTTCAACAGTAGGAATAATATTAGCGTTCATTTCCTTTAAAATTTCATCTGCTCTTAATGGTAATAATTTAGAATGCATTAACTGAATAGATTTAGTAAATATTTTTAATAAAATGAATTTTAATTCTTCAATACTAATTTCACTATTATCTAATCTAATACAACTTATAATTATATTATTTAACGCTTTTATATCATTTATTAAATTTTCATCTGCCTTTAATCGATTTTTTAAAAATATATCAATATCAACATCAGCAAATAATCCTAAAATATAATAAAAAGAAACAGCATCTAATGATTTTATATGTTTTGTAAATTCATCATATTCAAGAATATCCATTTTCTTTTTAAATAAAACTTGATCAAGATTAGTTTCATTTATTAATAATAGTGCTTTGGCAGTATTTCCATTTTTTTCAATAATTTTTTTAAATTCATCAAAAATACGTTCACCTGGAATTTTTTCATCCTCAATAAGTTGGACATTATTTTTCATTAATTCCATTGTTTGTGAATCTATTGAAAAATTAAATCTCGATGCAAATTGAATTCCTCTGAGAATTCGTAAAGGATCATCAACAAAACTAGTTGAATCAGTTGCCTTTATAATTTTATTTTTAATATCTTCAATCCCATTGTAAGGATCAATTAATTTCATTGTTTTTATATTAACAGCAATAGAATTTATTGTAAAATCTCTGCGTTTTAAATCTCCAAAAATATCTACACCATCAGTAACAATTTCAAATCCTTTATGTCCTTTTGCTATTTTTTTATCTTCTCTTGGAATTGCAATATCAAAATCTTCACCTATATGTCCTTTAGGTCTAAATTTAATTACAGCAAATGATTCTCCTGTGATTTTTATAAATCCAAATGGTTTTAGTATTTCTTGAATTTTATTCATTGACAGACCATCAACAACTAAATCAATATCTTTCATGGGTTTGTTAATAAATGAATCACGAACAGATCCACCTACTAAATATATTTTAGTATCATTAGAAAGAATAGTTTTTATCCAATTAGTACTAAGTAAATCTAATAATATGTCTTGTAGTTTGTTTGAAATCATAAGCTAATATAATAAAAATATTTAATAAACCTTTATTTATTTTAAATATTTTTAAAAATGATGGGTACTTTCAAAATAAACAGTATCATTAGTAATAACCATATTTATTTCTCCAGCATGTTCATATGTAGATCCTTTAACCATAGAACGTGAATATATATGTGGACATATGACTGAGTTTTCTCCTATACTAATAAATGTATTGGTAAGATCAAAATTTTCTGCAATATATTTTCGTTCTAAATCAATATAATATGTTAATGCTTCATTTCTTTTTTCTTGATACCTTCTATCATCCGGAATTTCTAACCAACGCTCACAGGCAGCCCTAACATTTTTAGGAAGATCTACATGTGTATATTTCTTAGTATAATATCTCCTTTTTTTAATATCATGATAATCAGGTTCTTTAATATTTCCATTATTATTAATATTTCCATCATTATCATATAATCCATCATTATCATATGCCCTAAAATTACCCCAACCAAATGAATGAATAATACTCGTCAATTCATAAAAAAATACATATTTTTTATTTGGAAAAAGTTTTGTTAATAATAATATACTTTCTGACATATCACTTTGTTCTTTATTTAATTCTTTATTAACCCAATCATGCCAAGCATGATCATTAAGAAATTTAATAGTATCAGTATCAGTTATTATTGGAATATCAACATTTAATTTAGTTTTATATTTTAACTTTTTAAATGTACTACAATTAGAACTCCAAGAACTAATACTAATATAAAACTGGTCTGTTTCTTTAATTTGATATAAAGCAGTTATTGAATTTCCACTATAAAACTTTATTTTTTTAGAATGTAAACGATTATATTTTTTTAAATTTTTTATATTTACTCTTATAGGTCTCATATAACTTTATTTTTTAATTTATTTTTTATTATTTTTATAAATAACAAATCAAGAATATTTTTATTTGTAATCCATAAAAAACAAAAATCATTATGTCCAGTATGAATATAAAATATTTTAAATACTGATTTTGATATAACAAGAGGGTAAAATCTGAAAAATATATATTTTATATTAATTAACATATTATAATCTTATAATTTATTTTTTAAAATCTTCATATGTTTTAATTATAATTCCTCTTTTAGTAGCAGTTTTCATTTTGTTACTTGTTGAATTATAATCATCTGTTATTAAATATTGACATTTTTTATCTGACAAAGAAACTTCAATTACATTTGTAAATTGGTTTAAAAATTCAGATTTAGTTTTAAACCCAAATGTTTTAGGGGATCCAGTCATACAAACATATTTTGTATCAGTTGAAACAATTTCTAAAATTGGTCTATCAATTTTAATACCAAAATCTTCTAATGTTTTTACTGCATTTTTAATATTTACTTCAATTTCAGGTTCATGTAATTTAAGAACTAATGCTTTTTCTAAACTAGCATAATCATGTTCTAATCCAGCATGTTCTAACGCAAGTTGTTCTGAAATTTTCCTCCCAACATTATCATAACCAAGCATAATAATAACTTTTGCATATGGAAGAGATTGGATAGAAGTGAATGCATTTACAAATATTTCATGTGAACGAGAATTATATTTAATACCATAATTTATAATTTTATCTGACTTTCCTTCTGTAAGAACCCATTTCATAAGTTCAAACATATTAGTGAAATCATCACTGAAATATACTAATGTTTTGTTACCTATATTTTTTAAATCAAGCATTGCAGCAGCTGAAGCTAATTTTTTTGCATTTCTACCTGAGCATATTTCATTATTACATTTTAAATGAATATTATCAAATGTTAGCAATGAAGAACAAAAAGGACAATGAGTAATTAATTCAACTTTTTCTGTTGATGGAATTACAACATTTTGAATTTCAGGTATAATTTCACCAGCTTTAATAACTGAAAATGAAGAACCTGGACCTATTTGATTTTTAACAATAAATCCCATATTATAACCAGATGCTCGTTTTACTGTAGTTCCTGCCAGTTGAACAGGTTTCATAAGTACTACTGGAACTATTTCTCCACGTTTACTAATGTTTAATTCAAGACCTTCATATGAAGTTATAATTTCTTCTGATACAAATTTAATCGCAACAGACCATTCTGGATCATGATTATTTTCGCCAAGGAATTTTCGTGCATGAGTTTCAAATGATAAAACAACACCATCCAAAGGATATTCAAACTTATCTCTTATATTTTCAAAAAATTGAATTATAGATTTATAATCTGATGATCTAAAAGTTTTTTGATATACTAAATTTTTATAAAAATCCGAACCTATATTATATTTTGATTGTTGTTTACCATTTTGAATAAAATGTAATGGTTGTATAGATAATTCTGATACTTTGATTTTATTATAATCATCTTTACCAAGAACTCCAGCAACATAATTTCTTGGATTTGCAAATTTACCTTCTTCTTTAGTTCCTTTATATTTTTTATCAAATAAATTTTTATTAATAACAACTTCACATCGAATTTCAAAAACATTATGACCTTCTAATTCAATCCGATTTCCATCTTCATATTTACAATTACAGTCAATAAAATTAGGAAGCAATGGAATAAAACGTTTTGTTATATCTTTACCAGCTTCACCATCTCCTCTGGTAAGTACTTGATATAAAAATCCATTATGATAAATAATATTAATAGCACTACCATCAAATTTTGGAGAAGCAAATAATATAATTTTATTATTTGAATAATATTGTGCCCTTTTCAATATTTCCATTCGTTTTTGAAACCACTTTTGAAAATCATTGATCATATAATTAGTATCACCATTATTATATTTTTCTGTTTGAAATTTACGTAAAGAAAGCATTTTTGTTGGGTGTTCAAAATCAAAATCTTTACGTTTTGATCCAACTTGCTCAACAACTTTCGATCCTGCATTTATTAAGAACTGCTCCAAAAAATTAAATTCTGAATCAGTCATTAAAGGATTGCCTTCATAATAAGCAATTTTTGCACGCAAATATTTAGTTTCAGCTATTTTAATTTGTTCCATGTTTATGTTCTTTAAAAATTATCATTTCTTTATCAGCATCATTAATTGCTTTAATAATATCATCTTTAATCTCTGCACACCCTACAGATATATGTTCATTAGTTTCTAATGCATATTTTCTATTCGTAAAAAATAAAAATTCATCTCCACCATATCGAATTAAAATTTCGTTATAAAACACATTAAATAATTTAACAATTTTTTTAATGTGTTCATCTCCTTTTTCATGACCCTTTTCATTAATTAATTTAAGATTATTTATATCAATAAAATAAACATATCGAAAATTAATTATATCAATATGTTTATTAAACCAATTTCGATTTAATAAACCCGTTAATGAATCATGATAAGCTAAAAATCTTAAGGTTTTATATTCCTTAATTCTGTCAATAAGTGTGGAAAACATAATAAGCATTCTTTTATTGTTAAGTGAGTCCAAAAATGTGAATTATTTGTAAAAAACATTATAGCAATATAATCAGGCTTTCTTCTTACACTTAATTTACTACCTTCAGTATATCCTATAGCCATAGATCTAATATAATGTATATGATCTTTAATTGCCCATTCTCTATGTGTAATACCAAGTTCATTAAGAGAGCCAGCTCTCCAAAGATCAAATGTAAATTGAACAGCCGGCATTCTTTTTATTTTAAATTCTAAATTCATTTAGAATTTAGTCAAATTTTGCTGAAGAAATTTCAATAGCAAGATTTCCTTTTTGTTCATCTGATAAATAATCAGGAAGCTCTTGATAAATTTTAATTGATTCTTTTAACCTTTCTTTAATAGAATCAATATCAGTAACACCTTGGTCAAAGCTATGCTGATCAACATTAGATTCTTTATTAATTTTTTCTCTTTTTGTTTTTTGATATTTACTAGAATAATCCCTAGATTCTTTAATAACTAAATCAGTAATTTTTCCAATAGAAAAGTTAGAAGTCCACTTCCATTTATTTTTATTAATTTTCTCAATTATGTTTAATTTAACTAAAAATGTTTGAATTGCTCTGTTTGTGTGATGAGCCGTTGCATAATCCCATGGTTTATTAATATAACCATTTTTGCTAAAATCAGTTCTCATTTCTTTTAAACATGCAATCATTTTTTCTTGAGATTTTGTCATTTTTTAATTTTTTTTTAATTTAATATTAATATTTTATTTTGTAAATATAAAACAAAATTTATAAAAAAAAAATCTTTAATGAAATTTTTTGTATTTATTATTATAATCAATACAAACATCTAAACAATTATTTCTACAAATTTTGTCTTTATAAGTATTATGAGTTTTAAAATATTCAAGTCTTTCTTGTCTCATATTTGGACCAACTTTTCCAATTGGTTTAGCACCTTCTCTCATTGCAATTACACATGCAAAATGAAAATCTCCAGCAATAACAGAATCATCTAACATAAGAGGACATCTATTAAAATCGGTTTCTTTAATTCCACGTACGTTTATTCCTTTAGCAAAATGATTTATTCTATATTTTAAAATAGGATGTGCTTCTACAATAAAATCTTCAACTTCATTTAAACGTGGAATTGGTTTATTATATTGTGCAGCTGATATAATTCTCATATCATTAACCCCAAGATTATGACCAAATCTAATAGTATCAATTGTTTTATCAATATTATCTGGAGTTAAGACAACACCTAAACTCACATAAGTTAAATTAGATATCAATTCAATATTTTTAACAACCTTGTTCCATGAATCTTTCACTCCACCAGACATTTTATCTCCATCTTCAGCACAACATGCATCTAATGAAATTGAAAAATCATTTACACCTGCATTAAAAAGTTTAGTGTATAAAATAATATTATTAGAACCATTAGTTGAAATAGCTATTCTTTTAATACCTTTAGTTTTAGCATATGCAACTATTTCAACTATATCTTTATGCAAAGTAGGTTCTCCACCTGAAAATCTAATATTTTCTAGTGGCCCATTTAAACACCAAAGATCTATATTTCTTTTAATTTCTTCTAAAGAAAGTTCTTTGATTTTTCTATTACCATAAATTTCATCTTTAAGACCTCTACAATATGGACAGTTAAAATTACAATATTCTGTAATTATCATTTCACATCGTTTCATTTGTGATGTAACAGAAGCATTTTTAGCTCTTTCATCATAAAGAGAATAAAATCCTATTTTATTTAAATTTGGTGTCATATTAGTCTTTATAAGGTAATTCAATAACAGTAAAATATTTTTGTAATAATGAAACTAAAAGATGTTCGTTTTGATCAATTTCACATATAAATGCTTTAGTTTGATCTAATTTTGCTGGTATTATCCAATCACATTTATATTCATAATCTTTCAATGATGAAATAGTAGATTCAGAATATCCCTTTCCAATTTCACTTTTAATAAAATCAAAAACTTCTTTCATAATTCCTTCGATATTTGTATTATCAACTACAAATATTTCAGTGCTTGAATTAGTAATTAAATCAATTACACTATGTAAATTGCTAATATCTACAATAATAAATTTTTTTGCCATAATTTTTAGTATTTAATAGTCCATTTAGGATTTGGTAAATAATTTTCTTTTTTATATTTAGTTAATAAATCATAAATAGGTTTCCATTCTAATAATGGATCGAATCCACTTTTATCTTCAAAAGAAACATTAAAATAAAATTTCTTTTCATAATATCCAAAATTACCTAAATTAGAACGTACTAATGGATTTTTATTAATAAATCTAAAATGAATATTATTTTTTTTAAATACTTCTTCATAATGTTTAATTTCCTCTGGATAAGAAGAAGTATTTATTATCATAATAATATCTTTACGATCAGATATTAATTGAAGAGTTTCTTTTGCCCATGGATAAAAATCAGAATCTTTACTATTTTTTTTAAAAGATGGGACTAAAATTGTACCATGAATATCAAATGACCAAAATGTTTCATACCATTCTTTTTCAAACGAATGTTTAAACATTTTTTTTATCCAATTTATTAACATGTAGCAAATATAATAAAAAAATTTAATATATGATAATATTTAAGTGAATATATAAAATAAATTATATAATAGTGCAAAAATTTATAAAAGAAAGTTTAAATGATATTTTAAAACCTAAATCAGAAGAAGAAATAGGGGGATATTAACAGAAAAAAATATAAGAATCTCCCTAAGACTTCATATAATTTAACTAAAATCGATAGTTTTTTACAATGTCATGATAGATTATCTAATGCATGGGATAGAAGTATAAGCCGTTATTATCCTTATGGTGGTACTGATAATGGTTGGAGTGATGTTGAAAGAGATTCGCCATCTTCATTTGACAGTGCGTGGGATGAAGCAATGTATTTTATAACATTATTATAACATATGTTTTTTAATATATAAAATATACAACTAAAAAAAATTTAATAATATGAAAACTTATAGTAAAACAAACTTGCAATTAGAAAATGATGCAATTACAGATGCTGCAACAGCTGCAACTGCAACAGATCTTAAAATTGCAATCACTGATTTTGTTGTAGCAGATAGTTCAGTGTATTATACACCAACTGATGGATCTACATACTCATGGACAGCAACAGTAGTATAATAAAATTAAGAAATAAAAAAGGAAGAACTAAGTTCTTCCTTTTTTTATGTAAAATAACTAATATAATCATAGAAGAAAAACTAATTTAATACCATTCCTTTTCATATTCATAGTGATAATCTATGGCCATTAAATGTTTTATTGATTCTAATAAATAATATTCAATTTCTTCATTATTTAAATTGTTATATTTTTTATCGTTTTGTTTCAAAATATAAAAAAACTTGCTTGCTATTTTTTTGTCATTATTCCACCTACACCGATCCATTAACAATTTTTTATAAATAGTATCATTTAATGTTTCTCTAAACTTATTTTTTATAGGTTTAATTTTTTCTATTAAATTTACTATTACAGTATTTTTCATATTTTTTTACAAATATAATTCTAATTTTTGAATTCTATCATTTAATTTTTGAATTTCTTCTTCTTGTTTAATAATTTTTAAAAACAAATTATTTATTGATACAGATGAATCTAATATAAAATCAGTTGCTTTTATATTTCCTTCTACTTTTATATCTCCATTATAATCTAATAAAAATAAATATTCAGAATAATTTGCATTTGTTATTCCTAATATTGGTCTGTTTTTTATTAATTTATCCTTTGTATTTCTTCCATCTAAAATTATTAAAGGTATTTTAGATTTTTTATCATTTCCAGCTCTTCCAATAAAATATAATCCTGTATCATTTTCATCTGACCCCATTCCAATAATTTCTGGAATAAATCCAGAATTTGTACCATTTCCTAATGAAAAACCACATTTACCATCACCAATATGAAAACCAGTCATTAATGTATTTTGCGGTACTTTTACATCAAGATTATAATTATAAAGGGGGCTTCTTCCGATACCTACCCTATCATTTAAATAATAAATATTAGTATCTTTTATCTTATTATTTATAATAGTTCTTGTATCAATAGATGCATCTATAATAATTAATCCTTTATCATTTATAATGTTAATTTTAGATGAACCACATCTAAAATCTTTTTGTTTTTCCCAACTTAAAGTTTGATTAAAAAAAACTAAATTATTTTTTACTGACTGATCTACATTAGGTATTATTTCTTTAATACATATTTTTTTATTATCAGAAATTTTTTGATGAAATATTATATTATTCATTTGATTGATCTTCTTGTTTTATATCAAGATTTTTATTTTTTTTCCATAAATCAAAAATTTCTTTTATTTTATTGCATTTTTCATATTCCTCAGTTTTTGTAAAATTGGCAATAAGCTTATCTAATATAAATTTTACAAATTCATCTGCAACTACAATAATAGATTTATTATCAGCAAAAATTATAAATACATCATCATCTTTATAAGAAATATCTAAAAAATTAAAAATTTTATTTGCAAATGGTGCAAAATTGTTAGCATTAAAAAAATCTTTATTTTGATTTTTTGGTTTAAATTCAAACATCACACGTTTATCTTCTGTTGGACCTATTGTATTTAAAAATATTAAACTATCTTCTAATCCTTGTTCTTGCCGAATGCGCTGGCTTTCAATTATTATATTTTCTGCAATCTCATCAAAAAATTTTAATAAGTCAGTTTCAAAATCTTGATATCCTTTAATAATTATATCATCTGTTAATTTCCAAGATGGATTTATCTCGGTATCATGTATAAATAAAATTGGACAAAAAATATCTCTTTGTAATACATCAGAACCTAATTTATTAAAATTACCACCTTCAATATTATTATTTTGATTTTCGTTTTCACCCCAAACACACCATGTGTTTACTACTTCATATAAGCGTAAAGTTCTAATATTTTCAACATCATCGAAAATATCAAGTATTTCTTTATCTGTAAATGTATGATTTTTAGGATCAAATGTTTCTGTTACTCCACTTGAGTATAAAATTACTGCCATATATTATATTATTTTTATTTTTGAAAACGTTTAAGCGCATTATAAGTTATATATTTCCATTCTACTTCACCAATAAATTCATTTAGAGTTAATGCACCACAATAACTCATATTAGATTTTAAATAATCTTCGAAATTTTCAACCCATTGAGATAAATTATATTCTATTTTTTGATATTTTGTAATACCCTCAGCAGTAACCATTTTAGTTTTACCCCATTTTCTTTGTACTGCTTTAGTACTCATACCTCTATATTTCTTTTTTACAGGTAATCCCCATCTCCACAAAACTCTAGCTAAATTATATGGAATTTTTATTCTAAATAAATGATTAGTTCCAGAACTCTGCATGGTTTTATTAAATAACGAACCTATCATTACATAATCAGCACCCAATGCTAAAGCTTTTATAATATCATCATACCCCTGCATCCCACCATCAGCAATTATCTTTGCATCTAAATTACTTTCAATTTTAATCTGCTTGCATTCATAAATAAGAGAACCTACAGGATAATTAATAGCAACATTAGCTGCTGTAGTACATCCAGCTCCTGTACCAATTGAACATCTGATATAATCAGCACCAGCTAAAGCTAAATTTTTGTAAGTTAATGGATGAGCAATATTACCAACCATTAACTTAATATTAGGATATTTTTGTTTTATTAATTTTATAATATTTACTAAACGTTCCATATGACCATTTGCAATATCAATTAAAACATATGAAAAATTTACAAAATCATTTGGTTCTTTAATTGGTCTATATAATTGCTCTTCGATTTCTGCTAAACCAAATGAATGAAATATATTTTTATCTTGATTTTTTAAAAATTCACCTCTTGGCAAACAAGGAATTATATTATTTTTTATATATGCATTAACATTTTCAGGACACACTACAGTATCCATAGGAGCTGCCATTAATGGTAAAAAATTATCTCTTCTAGTTTTACATTCACTTCTACTTTTAATATTACTAATAACTGCTGGGATAATAGATATATCCTTTAAATCAAATTTCATATTCATAATAATTACTTTATTATTATAATAAAAAAAAGCTTCTAAGTTTTAGAAGCTTTTTTATTTTTTTTAAATATTTATCGTGATAATTCTTCAGATTCTTCAGTATCTGGAGGAGGAGTAATATCAATTGGTGGTGCCTTAGCTTCACCTTTATTGTCCTGTTCAATTTCAGTTGGTAAAATTACAGTTGGTTCTAAATCTGTTTGATGTTGTTGCTGATCCGGCTGTTGAAATTGATTTGGTTTTTTTATTGGATGAACTGGTTTAATATCTTTTATTTCAACACTAGGTTTTGGTTCTTCTGCAGGTTCTTCTGTATATTTATTTTTTTCTACAGGTTTAACATTTGATACATTAACATTAGTATTTGTTTCTTTTTCTTTTTCTATAGGTTTTACTATAGGTTTGTTTTTTATTTCACTTTGATCTTCTGGAGTTACATCAGGTTCTGTTGGAGTTACATCAGGTTCTGTTGGAGTTACATCAGGTTCTGTTGGAGTTACATCAGGTTCTGTTGGAGTTACATCAGGATCTTCTGGAATAAACTCATCTCCGATTTTTGCTGGATCAATAGCAAAAGTTGTTTTAAATAATGGAGATGAAACTTGAAATAAACCATTATTAAGAACTCTTACAATTTCTACATGTGTGTTTGTCCCTCTATTAGTTGTATATTTATAAGTTTTTCCTTGCTCAATTTCTTCATCACTTACTCTTTCTTTAGAAATTACTTTAACTTTAACTTTAGACTTATCCTTTACAACTATAATAGGTTTATCTGTTTTTTCATCTTTTTTTAATACCAATTCTTTGCTTCTTCTTGATACACTTCGCCATGCATCTTTATCTAAATCAAAAAATGTAGCAACTTTATCAGATGATGGTCTAATTCCCTTTGGATGATCAGATGGTGGAATATATTTCATCATTGTAGTTCCTTGTGCAGGTCTTACATTTCCATCTAATTTAATAAATTCAAAATTAACTATTTTCTTTCTTAATAATTTTCTTAATTCTGGAACAGAAACAGGTTCACCATATAATAATTTTTCTAAAAGAAATCTATTATAAAAATAATTAACTATTTGGGCATCATTAGTAGATTCACATACTTTACACCCAAATAGTTCTTCTGTTAATATAGTTTTTAAAAATTCTACGGTCATTGATTATTTATTATTTTTTGACCAATTTTTTAGCATAGCTTCATTAGATTCATTAGTACTTCGATTTACTCCTTTTTTTCTATCGATCATTTTTTGAATCTCTTGAGCTGCTGTCCAATTTTCATCATCAATAGCTTTATTTAATTGAAAATTTAATTCATTTTTTCCCATACCTGACCAATTAGGTTTTTTATCTTCAACTGGTTCTTCAACTGGTTCTTCAACTGGTTCTTCAGCAACAGGAGATGATGATGTATTAAAATCATCAATAAAATCTTCAACTCCAGGAGGTAAAGCTTCGTCATCATCAATTTCATTTTCAATATCATCTTCATTTCCATAAGAATGATCAAAATCTTCCTTTTTATAATTTTTGAACTCTTCTAATGTTTTTTTGATAAAATTAATAATTAAATCTTCAGGCCATGTTTCTTTTAATAATATTGATGTAATTAATTCAACAAATTCTTCAGATTGCATTTTAATCATTTGACCAAAAACAAATTCTCTTAAATTTGGAATATCATGCGCACCTGCTACTTTTTTTGATACTTCATTAACATAATCTCTTAAATCTGTTGCAATATAAGGACCATAACGAATATCCTGTTGTTCGTCTTTAAGAGTGTCAGTTGCAGCTAAAACTTTTTTTGCTCTAATTGGATCTGGATCAACAGCTCCAGCAGCAATAAGTTCGTAAATGCCTTTAACAGTTTCATGAATTAACATTGGTAAATCAAGTACTCGTGCTTTAATTGTTGGAGTATCTCCCCCTTCTTCATTTTCTTCCCATTCAGTTTCCATTGCATTTGCCATTTCAGGAGCTTGTTCCATCATTTCTTCAAGATTTATTCTGCTATCCCAATCAAATTTTCTATTTAAAGTTAGAAATTCTATATATAAATCTAAAAGTTCTGGATTACCAGTAATTTCTGTTACTTGATCTTTAACATCATACATCATATCATGCACATTTTGTGCTTCACCTTGCATAATATTATTAATAAGTTTCCTTTTATCAATATCATGTTCAATACCTTTTAATTCAGTTTCAACTTCAAAATTAGGCATTTCTGGTTCTTCTTTTTCTTCTTCTTCTGGTTGCTCCATCATTTTCTGAGCCATCTCCAATTTTTCTGGATCATCAGGATTAACAATTTTTATATCAAGTTTTACTCCATCAAGCATTGAACCATAAAATTTGTTAATAACAGTTTTACCTAATTCAGTTAATTCATCCTCATGACCTCTTTGAATAACAAAAATATTATTTAACAAATGTCCCATTCTTTGCATTTCATTTCTACTAGGACCTGTAAAACCAAATTTTTCTTCTGCATCATCTCGAACTTTTTGAATGTATTCTTGAGGCAAATTTAATTCAGCTTCAAATAAATTTCTTCTAATTTTTTTCATAGATTTGTTATTTTTATTTAGTTACTAACTTTAAAAATCTAGCTGCAACTTCTTCTGCAGTAGCTTTTGGTTTAGGTATAACCGATGGTCTATCTTTTCTAATAGGAGTAGGTCTGCCCGGAGCTTCTCTTCTTGGCGTTTTAGTCGGAGTTTTGGTTGGTGTTTTAGTCGGAGTTTTTGCAGGATTATCCATCACCATACTATCTAAACTTTCTTTAACTAATTTCTTCTTCATAAATATGTTTATTTTTTATTTTTTATTTTAATCACGCGCGGATCTTTATTTAATATATCTTCTATTTCAGCATTATTAAAATTTTCTGCAACTCTTAATGCTCTGTTATCATCAAACGAAGGATCAATCCGATCGTCTTTTAAAAGCATTTTTACTAAATCATTACCTTGTCTTGCAATTGCAACAGCTAATGCCTCAATAATTGTATCTTCTTCTGTAAAATCAATCCGTTTATCTTTTAATAAAATAGTTGCTAATTTTTTCTTATTAAAACCAACAGCCCATACAAATAATATTGATTTTTTTTCTGATGGATCTAATTTATGGTTAGAAATTAGATCAATAATTTCGTCTTCAAATCCTAATTTTAATGATTTATAAATTAAGCTATTAACCGAAACATCAGTTTTGCTATTTTTTAATAATAGTTTAATAATATCATGATTTTCAATTTGTTGAATATCAGACATAATATAATTAGGATCCGCACCTCTATTTAATGATGTAACAACTAATTCAATATTATTAAGTTTTATACAAGCTAATTTTAATAATTTATCTGGATTTTCAATTCTAAGAGCAGCCTGTTTAATATCTTGTTTTGACTTAGGTTTTAATATATTATCAATTTTCATTTTTTTATATTTTTATTATTCGTCAGCAAAAAGCTCTTCAATATAATTATGTGGAGCAGCTGAATCGTCTTTAAAATGTGCAGCCTTAAAAGATTTATCTGGATTAATAGTTACACCAATCATACATTTTTTATCAGATAATTCCTTACTAAAATCATAAATAAAATATTGATTAGAAAATACATCAACATAAGAATCCCAGTAATTTCTAGAATAAGAAATACACCATGATTTAGAACCCATAGCTTCTGAAGCATGATAATCTTTAGGTCTTAAAACTAATAAATCTGGTCTATCTAAAACTACTTCAACTTTAGCATTTGTATCTTTAATTTTCTTTAACATAGCAGTTAAACTAAATCCGCCAGATAAATTCTTTATTAATGCTTCTGTTTCGTTATATAAATTATTTGATTGAGTAAATCTACCACCTTTTTTTGAATAAAAATCTTTGATCGGTTTTTCATACTGAATATTAAGTTCTAATAACTTTCGGAGGTTATCATTAACTAAAGCCCTTGCTCTTGATGGAATTGCTTTTATAACTTGATTAACTTTAGTAGTTATACCAGAACCCTGAAGAAAATCAAATAAATCTTCAAGCTTATCATAATCTTGAATAGATTTAATTTTAGATTTATGATTTTTAATCATATCATAAATCTCAATAATTTTATCCCATGGTTCTCGATCTTTAAAAATCCACTTTGTGAATGTACCCATGTAACCAGGCTTGTTATCACTTAATAATAATGATTTTAACTCTTGAAACCTTTGGTCTGTTTCAGGAATCCTTAATTCTTTCAAGATTTTTTTTGCTTTTTGCATATCTTCATTTAAATGACCGATTAAACTTTCTTTTACTAATTTCATACAAATATAATATTTTTTTTTAAACTAAAACCAATTTTTTATATATATTAACAAAAAAAGTTCTCTATTTTAAAATAAAGAACTAATTGTTAGTTTATTTAATAATAAATTACCCACACCTACTATAACCACAAGTAGGATTTACGCATTTAACACATCCATCTTGCATTATTAGTTTATCATTACAATGGGGGCAACTTTCACCATTAATTTCTTCTTCTATATATCTTGATAGATATCTACGAACAACAGAAGAAAAGGATGTGATATTTTCATCTATTTTTTTAATCACATTAATTACATGCTTTATAGGAGCCCCATGTCTTAATAACATTGATGCTGTTAATGTTATTATGCGTTCTTCTACTCGTTCTGATGCGAGTTGAATGTCTTCTATTTCAAATTCACCGTTTATAAATTTATAATGACCTTGTTTAAGCTTAATAATTCTGCCCCGTGTATTTTTATTCATAGGTGGATTTTCAAATGCGAATATTTCATATGGCTTATTTTCAAATAAACCAACAATAACAGCAAATTCTTTTCCTTTAGCTTTTGCTACATAATAATCAGCAATTAATTCTTTTGGTCTTTTCGGCGCATTTGTTTCCTTAAATTCATTCTTTTTATCTTCTCCTGTTAATAATACTCCAGCACGAGAACCATCTCTATAAATAGTTAATCCTTTACATCCAGCTTTCCAACCATGAAAATAAATATCATTCACTTCATTTACAGTTGTTTTTTCAGGTAAATTATGAGTAATTGAAATTGAATGATCAACCCATTTTTGAATAGATCCTTGCATATTAATTTTTTCAAATGCATCCACATCATGTGATTCACTATTAGTCCACGGAGATTCCTTAATTAATTCATTAAATTTATCTTCATTTAAATTTTTTAAAAATTCTTGAGATGTTTCAAAATTAAATTTATTATCTGAATTATTAACAAACCATTTTATAAATGAATGATGAATAACATTATATTCTTCCCAACTATCCCCATTATCATCTATATAAGATACATTAGTTACAGTTTCATTTGGATTTATTTTTCTTCTTCTACGATAAAATATTTTAAAAACTGGTTCTACACCTGAAGTTGTTTGTGCTAATATTGCTAAAGATCCAGTTGGAGCAACTGACAGAGTAGCTATATTTCTTCTACCAAATGTTAAGTATTTCTGATATTCTTTATTATCGAAATTTTTATATATAATTCTTTGTATAAAATTATTTTTAGATTCTAAATCTATATTCCATATAGGAAACATTCCACGTTCTTCTGCTAAATTTATACTTTCTTTATAAGAATTTATAGCAATATATTTATGTATTTTTGTTGCTAATTTACTAGCATCAATTGTTCCATATTGTAATCCTAATGCAGCAAACATATCACCCATTCCCAAAACACCAATTCCAGTTCGTCTTCCTTTTTTCAAAACTTCTAATACCTTTGTCCATGTATTTAATTCAGTTTGTTTAATTTCAGGTGCTTCTGGGTCACTTTGTATTTTTGATATAATAGTCATTATCTTTTCTTCTTCAAGATCGACAATGTCATCCATAAATCTCTGGGCTATACTAGATATCTTTGCTAAATTAGACCAATTAACTTTAGCTTTTTTTGTAAATGGATTATCAACAAAATTAAAAAGATTAATAGAACCTAGCCGGCAGCTATCATAAGGAGATAATGGGACCTCGCCACATGGATTTGTCCCTTTAGTTTCAAATCCTAATTTAGAATATGCATCTGCTGGAGATTCACTTATAATTTTATCCCAAAATAAAATGCCAGGTTCGGCATTTTTATGTGCTTGTTTTATAATTAAATTCCATAAATCTCTTGACTTAACCTTTTTAACATAAGTATCATTTTCTAATTTAATTGTTTTGTTATAAGGAATTTGTTGTTCTAAAACTGCTTGTTTAGACGGTGTCGGCCAAGATAAAATATAATCTTGATCTTGTTCAACAGCTCTCATAAATTCATCTGTAATCTTTATTGAGATATTAGCACCTGTAATTTTTTTAGTGTCGTCTTTAATAACAACAAAATCTGTGATATCAGGATGATTAACATCCATAGTAATCATTAAGGCTCCTCTTCTTCCGTCTTGAGCAACTTCTCGTGTTGATTCAGAAAATCTATTCATAAATGATATAGCGCCAGTAGATGAATGGGCTGAATTATTTACAGATGCTGTTGATGGTCTTAAATCTTCTATAGTTATACCTACACCTCCTCTTCTTTTCATTAATTGAACCATGCTTTCATCAGTATTAAATATTCCACCATATGAATCTGCTCCATTATTAATAAAAAAACAATTACCTAGTGATGAAACTGCATTATTATTTCCTAGACCAAATAAAATAGATCCACCAAATATAAATTTTTTAAAGTTTTTTAATGAGTTATAAATTTCTGATTCTGATAAAGGGTTAGGGTATTTTAATTCTGTTCTATAAATTTCCTTTGTTACTCTTAGTATTGTATTATCGGGATTTAGTTCTTCATAATAATTTTCTTGATTTGATTTAAGTGCATATTTTTTAATCCATACATTCGTTGCTAAAATATCACCTTCAAAATATTCAAGCCCTGCTTCACGAAGTTCATTTTCGTGATACAATTTAATTTCTCCCATATATATATTTTTATTATTTTTTTGTTATTTATACGGCTTTAACATTCCTTTAAAAAGCCTATTTATTTATAAATTTAGTTTTTAAAAATTTAAAATTTCCTGAATCGTAACATCGATAATAACCTTTATTGTGCATTATCTCTGTTGCTGTAAGATGTTTATTAGATTCATTAATAATCATATTTTTTCGATAATTAAATCTATGTTTTCTTTTATCATTTATAATCCAATAATATCCAGGATCACAAATTTTATCTAATTTAAAACCTATTTTATCATACAAATTTCCATTTGAATAATCTCGTTTAGCATATGATATTATTTTTTTATATTCATTATTTTTTTCAAAAAATGATAATAATTTAGAAGCTCCACCAACAACAACTAAATTATTCTTAGAACAAAATCTATGTAATTCAAAAATACCTTCTTTATCTTTAGTTCCTAGAGGAATTCGCGTTTTGCCGATGCCCATTATTGAAATTAATTCGTTTTCAAAAAATAACCCATATTTAATAGATGAATTTATTATTCCTTGCATATGATATTCCTTTAGAAAATTACGATATGTTTTTGAATCAATATTTTTAATTTTACATTTACGAGCATATATTTTTCTTTCTATCTTATTAAATAAATATTTCAAAACAGATATTACAATTTCCCTTTTATCATAAAAATCATCTTCCCATATATGAATTAATCTTATTCCTTTTTGAACGCATAAATCAGTTTTCATTTTATGATAATTTTTATCTTTATGTATTTCAGAATGCCAATAAATTCCGTTTAATTCAATAGCTATTTTATGTTCAGGAAAATAAAAATCTAATTCATATGGATTTATTATTTTTTGTGTGTTTTTTTGATAATTTAATATTTTTAATTGTTTAAGAATATTATCCATTTCTATTTCTAAAGAAGAAAATGAATTTATTGGATTGCATAATGGGCATTTTATTCCTCTTCTATTTCTAAATGTTCTATTATAAAAATTAATACAATCCATTTCTACATCCCCATGTATATCACAATAATCTTTTATTAAAATTTTATTTTTTTCAATATACTTTATATCATACCCTTTAAATTTATTATCTTTAATTGATTTTTTTTGAGATTCAAATTTTCCATCTGATCTAAATTTTTTTAAATAAAAAACATTATCAACTCCATATCTTTTTTTTGTTGTTATTTTTGCTTTTTGTTGTATTTCAGGTATTTCAAATGGAGAATTTACTTGTAAATTATATTTTTCATAAAGAGTTTTATTTCTTTTTTTCTTAATTTCATCTCCTCTTTTTTGATAAGCTTTTTTTAAGGCTTTCGAAACTCCTTCTTTATTTTTTCTTAAAACATCTTTATCATTTGAAGCACATTTTTTACAACAAAAATTAGCATATCCATAATTAAATTTAATTTCATTCCCGCATTTACATTTTTTTCTAACATAAATATCATTTATTAAACAATATATTTTTTCTATTAAAGAATATGAATCATCAAAATATTTGTTAATTATATCATATAAATTATGTTTTTTTAAATATAAAATATTAGTTCTACTTGGAATAAGTTTTCCGTTTCCATTTACTAATATTTTAAGTCTTTCATCTATCATAGTATGTTTTTAATCTATATATCTAACTATAATAAGAATTTTGTAGCAGTTCGTTTTCGTTTTTTTAGAATTTTTTCTAAATTAGATGATTCAATTTCAGCTTGTTGATATATTTTTTTAGCATCTTTTCGTTGTGTATAATAATCTGTTAATATTTCAGGTAAAAATGGTTCTATAGTTTTATCAAATATTGCTCCATTAACACACTTTACTTGATTTTTTGATATTGTTAAATTTTTATCTTTTGTTATAAAATTTTCGATTGATATTTTAAATTGTCTCATTATACTTGGATAAAGAGACGCATAATCAAAGGCTGCAACCCAAGAATAAAGATCCGGTGTTGGATTAAAAACAAAAGCACCCTCATAACTTTCTCTTACATTATCATTTTTTACTTTTGGAAAAACTTGGTTTCTTTTATATGCATATCTAGCAAGTGTTGCTTCTAACATTTGAATTGGGCTAAATGCTTGCATAGCTTCAACACGAGTAATATTTCCTAAACCAAGAAATGTGCCCATTGTTTTTAATTTATTATGTATTTCTTCAACTAAAATTGTGTCAATAGCGTTATAAAAAACATATCGATCAAAATCTTTTTCAAATAAATCTTTAAATGTTCCTGGATATTTTACTTTTTTAATTCCTAATGCAGCTTCTGAAACAAAATCAAGTGTATTATTTTCCTTTGGATCTACTGTTCTATCCCATTTTTTATAAATTTCTAAATAATCAATAATCAATTTATGTTGAGGCAAATGAATATCAATTTTTCTGTTTCTATCTCTAACTTTATGAATATACCATTGTTTTGAAGGAGACATCCATGAAATATCAATATTTAAAAGTTTACATCTGTTATAAATATATTGCCAATCATAATTCCAAAAATGCCATCCTGTTATAAGTGGAGCATGTCTGGCATAATTATAAAGAAAATCATATAACATTGTAGCTTCATCATTATGTTGTTTATAAAGAAATGTATATTTTTTTCCTAATGATTTAATATGTTTGTTTATATCTTTTTCTATTTTATCACATTGCTCTCCAGATAAAGGTTCTACACCAAAAACAGTAACATCTGGATAATGACTCCATGAAATTGTATTTATTCTATTATTAGCATCACTAGCATCAGCAAATCCTTCGTCTGTAACATCTACTTCAATATCACAAGAATATAATTGAGGCATATTAGACTCAAATAATGGAGCTGTAATTTCATCTCCAGCATCTATAAAAAATTCTTGTATTCTATATTTGTTTAAAAATGTAGCTGGAACTTTTTTAACTCCTTTATTATCCCATGAAGTTATATTTGGTAAAGCTTGATTTGCAAAACGTGCTTGAATATATGCATATTGATGAGAAGCTGGGACATTTAATTGCATATATGAAATAGTTCCCTCTTTATTTACATATGAAATTCTAAGATTTGAAGGATGTTGCTCAATATTAACAATCATAATTATTATGTTTAATATTATATACGAGAAAAGGAAAAGGTTTACTTTATAAGCAAACCTTTTCCGATAAATTATATGTAATAAAAAAGAATTTATTTTTATTAAAAGACAGCAGCATTGGCTCTCCAGCCCCGAAACATTTTATTATTTAATGTGAAGATTTGCACAACTCCATTGCAGTTTTTTGCTGTCTATTAATAGAATTTTTTAAGTTGTTTTTAGGAAACATAACCTTGACTGCCGTTTTTATTCTAGTGTACGTCATCTAGTCTCTATTAATATTTTTAATCCTTTATATTTAATTTTTTAAATAATGTTCTTTTTTTAATAAGATCATTTGGATATTCTTTAAGAGCTTTTATATAATTATATAAAAATTGTTTATTTATATTTTTACACCAATTTATTAATTCATCTAAATCTTTAAATATAAATACAGGAATGTTTAAAGATTTAGCCTTTTTTACTTCTCTATCAGCACCAAAAGATGTTATTTCTTTATTATTTTTATCAAGAGGTTTTATTCTAATTAATATATCACAAAATTCTAACCATTCCAAATCCCAAATCATCCAATCTTCTTCATCTCTATTTTTATAATCATGTGCAAAATGATTTAATAATGGAACAAAGGGTATAAATTTATAATCCATTAAAATATGCATAGCTTCTAATTGTCGTTTAACATTAGTTATACATAATCCATTAGTATATGGAGATGCTATATAAGTATGAATTTTATTCATTATGAATTTAGTTGTTGAGTATTATTTGTATGACCAAATCCACCAGATCCTCTATTTTTATCTTTACTTGTCATAAAATCTTTATAAAAACCAGCTGGATCAGAAGTCATTTCAATTTCACTTGTAAAAATTGGAGTTTCGACAAATTGAATTAATTTCATATCTTCATATATCTTTACAATTTTTGTTGATGTATTTATAACATTAATATGAACTTCTCCAGTATAACTATAATCAACAACTTGTGCACCGAAAACTAAACCATGTTTTGATGCTATTCCAGATTTATTAGCTGCTATTAATGCTCTATTAGGAGAATTCATTCTTACTTTGATGCCGGATGGAATATTAACTTTAGAATGAGGATTTAAGATAAAATATAATTTTCCTTTTTCCTCATCATATTTAAAAATTGATTTATTTATATCATTTACATCATAAGATACAGCAGGAGAAGCCATATTATTATTAATTTGAAATGTAGTTGTTGATGATGTTGATAATGTTGCATTAAATTTACAACAGCAATTATCATCTTTGAAAAAATCTTCATTTTTTCCTTTAAAACTATCTACAAAATCTTTATTAAATTTTGGTACAAAAAAATCTATACCAGCATCTGTTTCGAATGCTCTTATTGGAGATAAAACGTCGCGAATTTTTAAAAACTTAATTTTTTCTTTTATTATTTGTGCCATAATATTTTTAATAATTATATTATAGTTTTTATATTAAGTTTTAGTTTTTATTACATATTTTTTTTTAATAATTCTACAATTTTAGTATGACCATTTCTAACAGCCCATCTTAAAGCATGATCATCATTAGCATGCACATTAGCCCTAGCATTAAGTAAAACCTTTACAACCTCAACATGACCATTTCGAGAAGCCCATTTTAATGC
>Ga0075113_1000127_pt1 | contig 25166 bp, 24 predicted proteins | sample AntAceMetag02UKA_FD_69788 | JGI IMG/M metagenome (GOLD analysis project Ga0075113, IMG submission 69788) | Saline lake microbial communities from Ace Lake, Antarctica - Antarctic Ace Lake Metagenome 02UKA | ecosystem: Environmental > Aquatic > Non-marine Saline and Alkaline > Saline | place...
ATGAGCTAAATAATTTACCATCATCTTTTAAAGAAGCTAAAAAGGCCATGGGACATAGCCGTTTCATGAATCTAAGCAGGATTGTTTATGCTAGTGAGTTTGTTGATGTTAGAAGCAATGGATCAGTAATATCAAGTGTAGAACTAAACAGTCTTGATAATATTATCAGATATGGGTCAGATGAAGCAATTGTTGAGTATTTAGAAAAAATAAGACTAAAATTGTCGAGTAATAGTAACGATTTCCTTGTTAATAGAGAGTTCATAATGATTAGTTTTGCAAATCTACTTATGAATCTTTCTGGCAGTGTAAAGAGTAATCTTATGGAAGAGTTGGACGCATATCACACTGTTGAAGACCTCCTAGAATATGTTAAAAAGCAAATATTTGATAATCGAAACTCAGATGCAAATATTCAATCTTCAAAGATTGAAAAGATGTTAAAAAGCATACTTGATTATATAGATAATAATTTTAATGATCAAACATTGTCGCTTGAGAAAATATGCGATGAAATGGATGTCTCAGTTTCATATTTAAGTATGTTACTTAAGAAACAAAAAGGTATTACATTTAATAAGTATCTGGTTAAAACGAGACTTGAAAAAGCTAAGGAACTATTAAAATATACAAAAATGAAGGTTGTTGATGTTTCAAGAGAATGTGGATATAATGAAGTTTATTATTTTAGCCACAGCTTCAAAAAATTTACTGGTGTTTCGCCAAGAGAGTATCGGAAAAATGAAAACATTTAAAGAGTTTTCAATAAAACAAAATATCATAATAGCAATGATGACTATTATGATAAGTGTAATTCTTTTATCAAGTGTTTCTTATTACTTCATTTTTAATAGTTCAATGAATGACATAGTGGAATCTGGTTCAAAAGAGATTAATAAACAGATAATTTTTAATTATGAAAATTATATTAATGATGTATTAAATACTGCAAGACAGATCCAGCAAGATACGATTGAATATGATATGGCTACTAGCGAAGCTGAACTACAAGACATATATAATAAAAGTGTTAAAGTTAATGAAAATACTATTTCAATTGTATTACTTGGATTAGATGGAAATATTATTTTAAGTAGTAATAATGTTGCTGTTCAAAACACTTACTTAGAAGAGAAAGATTGGTTTGAAAATGCCCTTCTTGATTATTCAATATTTTACTTTTCTTCTCCCCATCAGCAAAATGTTTTTAGGGATAGTAATGCTAATGTTATTTCGGTATCAAAAGTAATTAGTTACATTTTGAATGGAGAAAAGCAGAACGCAGTTTTATTAATTGATATAAGCACTGAAACTATTGTAAACTTATCAGACCATACTAACCTTGGAGAGGGTGGACACATTGTCATATTGAATGACGATGATTCACTGGTATATTCGTCTATCAGTTCTTGTTATAGTGATACTTGTGAAAGCATTACAATAGCTAAAGAAATTATAATTGGAGGGTCATATGTTACTGTTGACGGCATCAAAATGTATGCAAGTGTCAACACACTAAATGCAACTAGGTGGAGAATTGCAACTTTCTCAAATGTTGAGATTTTAAACAGTTCAAGAACAAATATGTTTTTAATTTTATCACTTATTATGGTTGTTACAATTACCGTTGTGTTTTATTTCGCAAATATAATTACAAGAAGAATTACTTCACCACTTAATAAATTGAATAAGCACATGTTGGAAATCCAGGAAAATGGAGTTTCATATAGCCCATTAGAAGTTGAGGGACAAAAGGAAATAATAATTCTATCTAATGCTTTTAACAACATGATCTCAGAAATTAGAATACTAATGGAGAGAGTGTTAAGAGAACAAAAAGAGAAAAGAAAAACAGAATTTATTGCTCTTCAAACACAAATAAACCCTCACTTTCTGTATAATACACTGGACTCAATCATTTGGTTGTCTGAAAACAATTTGAATGAGCAAGTTGTAGAAATGATAGTTGCATTGTCAAAATACTTTAGAATTAGTATATCAAAGGGTAAAACTATTATTACAGCTAAAGAAGAACTTGAGCATGCAAGAAGTTATTTGTTAATACAAAAAATAAGATACAGTAGTAAATTTGATTACTCTTTTGTTGTTGATGAAAACATATACGATGTTAAAGCCGTAAAATTAATATTACAACCGCTTATAGAGAACGCTATCTACCATGGTATTAGTGGGGACGAAGATGGGATTATTATCATTAGAGCTTATAAAAAGGAAGAATTAATGGTATTCGAAGTAGAAAATAATGGATATGGTCTAACTGACTCTCAAATAGATGGGATATACGATAATATGAAATCAGAAATAAATAATACGAGTATTGGACTAAAAAATGTATATCAAAGACTAAAACTTTATTATGGAGAAAAAGCCAACTTAGAAATTATTAGTGAATTAGATGAGAAAACAATTGTTAAACTAACTTATCCATTGAAAGCAAAGGTGAAGTAAATGAAAAAAATTGTCATATTACTATTGATATTTATGTTTTCAATGACTTTGAGTAGCTGTAAAAAAACTAATTATGAAGTACCTTTTATACTTTATGATGAAGAAGACCTTTTTATGATGAGTTTTAGAGATTCTATATTTACGAATAATTCAAGTGATATTACATTTAGAATGTATGATTCTACAGACTCACAAATAATTCAAAATGAAATAATTAATGGGGTATTGAAGGATTCCCCCAAACTGATTATTGTAAATCCAGTAGATAGACTAGGTGCATACACAATAATCGAGAAATCAAAATTAACAGATACTCCAATAATTTTTATTAATCGCGAACCTTTAGAAACAGATTTACTTTCTTGGGATAAAGTGTACTACGTTGGAGCAAAACCAGAACAATCAGCGATATTCCAAGCTGAACTTGTTATGGAATTATTTGGAGGTAATCCAAATGATTTAAACCATTACGATTTAAATGGTGATGGTAAAATTCAATGTATAATATTAAAAGGACAAGAGGGACATCAAGACGCAGAAATTAGAACTGAAGCTGTTGTAAATGAAATGGAAGAAAATGGATACGATTTAGATATTCTAAAGATAGAATCAGCGGATTTTAGAACTAGTGTTGCATTTGACTTGATGAATGAATTATTACCGATATATAGAGATCAAATTGAAGTAATATTTTCAAATAATGATGCAATGGCAATTGGTGCGATAAACGCACTAATTGAAGATGGATTCTTCGCAGACGATAACTTAGATGGGAAAGTCGATTCAAATACAATTAACTGGATTCCAGTTGTTGGAATAGATGGAATCGAAGAAGCAATTCAACTAATTGAAGACGGATATCTATACGGAACCGTTATCAATGATTCAGAGTCTATGGCAAAAGCAGTAATTGAACTTTCAAACGCGATATTCAATGATAGAGAACCTGATACAATTAGTTATACTATAGAGTTAGGGAAGTACATTTGGATTGATTATGAGAAATATAGTCAACCAATCGTTGAAGACTAAATAAGACTAAAAAAGCGGAATAATAATTCCGCTTTTTATTTTAAATAGTAGAAAAACACAAGTTAAATAGTAAGATATCACATTTTTCATAAAACGCTTTCATGTTAGAATAGAATTAATATTTAAGCGAATCTTTTAATAAGCAATATAGTTCGAAATTAAGTCAAATCACTAAGATTAGTGCAATAGAATTGTTCCTCATGAAAGTTTATGAGCTAATTATTAACTTTACAATCCTTAATTTAAGTGATAAACTATCTTTGAAAGCGTTACTCATATACTTTATTTTTATATATTACATTGAGTAATTTGCTTTCCATTTACTGGATTTTATATAAATAAGGAAAGCAAGACTATTAGAAATGGAATACATTGATATATTCTTGAATAGGTGAAGATATGTTTATCGGAATTGATTTAGGTACCTCGGGAGTAAAACTAATCCTTGTAACAAAAGATGGTAGTGTTGAAAGAACTGTTTCAAGAACTTATGATTTAATAATTCCAAAACCATCTTGGAGTGAACAAGATCCAAATATGTGGTACTCAGAAACCTTAAGCGCATTAAAAGAATTAGTGATTGGTTATGAAGATAAAATTCAAGGAATTAGTTTTTCTGGACAAATGCATGGTTTAGTTATTCTTGATAAAGACGATAACGTGCTAAGAAATGCAATTTTATGGAATGATCAAAGAACTGTAAAAGAAGTTGAATATTTAAACAATGAAATAGGAATAGATAGATTACTACAGGAAACTGGAAACATAGCATTAACTGGTCTTACAGCCCCTAAAATTCTATGGGTTATGAATAACGAACCTGAGATATTTAGTAGAATAAGAAAAGTCATGCTTCCAAAAGATTACTTGCTATATAAGTTATCAGGAGAATTTGCAAGTGATGTATCTGATTTATCGGGAACTCTATATTTTGATTGTGAAAACAGGAAGTATAGTGAGTACATGTTAGAAGTTCTAAAATTGGATAGAAGTGTACTTCCAAAGATATATGAGAGTTATGAAGTTGTAGGTAGTTTGAAAACTGAACTAAAACAACTTTTAAACATAAAACAAGATGTTAATGTAATAGCTGGTGGTGGAGACCAAGCAGTAGGAGCTGTTGGAGTAGGAATAGTAAGTGACGGCGAATGCAGCATAAGTCTTGGTACTAGCGGTGTTGTATTTGTTTCAAGTGACACGTTCAATATTGATCAAAAAAGCCAGTTACAATCATATGCTCACGCGAATGGAAAATATCATGTTATGGCCGTTATGTTAAATGCAGCGGGTGCTTTAAAATGGTGGAATGAAGACATTTTTAATGATTTCGATTACGATGCATTCTTTGAAAGAATATCATTAACAGATATTGAAGAATCATTGTTCTTCTTACCTTATTTATCAGGAGAAAGATCTCCAATAAATGATCCATATGCAAAAGGTGTATTATTTGGACTTGGTAATCATCATAAAAAATCTCAATTAGATAGAGCGATTGTCGAAGGTATTACATTTGCTTTAAGAGATTCATTTGAACTTATTAAAAAACTCGGAGTAAATATTCAACGAGTTAAAATAACTGGTGGAGGATCAAAAAGTGATGTTTGGGCTCAAATGATCGCTGACATCTTCAATGTAGAAGTAATAAAAATTGCTACAGAAGAAGGTCCTGCCTTAGGGGCTGCTATTCTAGCGATGGTTGGTTGTAAAGAATATATCAATGTCGAAGAAGCTTGTAAAAAAATAGTTAAGTTGAGCAATGTATTTTATCCTAAATATCAAAACTCTAAATTATACGATAGTAAATACAGTAATTTTGTGAAAATATACCCTCAAATAAAAGCGCTTTACACTGATAAATAGCAATAATGAGCAATATATTTTCTAGAATTAGCATCAATTTATATTAAAAAAAAAGGGTTTACACTACTTAGTTTTAGTGTTAAACTATATAATAGATAAATGGTGATTTATTCAAGAGATTGATGTTTGTACAACTATTACTTTGAATATTACTATTAAAATATGCATAAATATGATTAGAGGTGATTTGTATGGAAAAAGACAATATACTTGTTATGAAATCAATAACTAAATTGTTCCCAGGAGTACGAGCTCTAGATGAAGTGAATATCCATGTTGAAAGAGGAGAAATTCATTTTATTGTTGGTGAAAATGGAGCGGGTAAATCGACTTTAATGAAGGTTCTTAGTGGAATCTATCCTGATAGTAGTTTTGATGGTGATGTACTTTTTGATGGAAGTATAAAACACTTTCATGGAATAAAAGATTCTGTTTCTGATGGGATAGTTATTATTAATCAAGAACTTGCATTATTTCCAGATCTTACTGTATACGAAAATGTATTTGTAGGACACGAAGTCGTAAAGTTTGGGAAAGTAGTAGATTGGAATAAAACGAAAGAGTTATCAAAGAAATTTTTAGATATGGTTGGATTGGATGTTGATATTTATAGATTGGCAGGTTCTTTAGGAGTTGGTAAACAACAACTAATAGAAATCGCGAAAGCATTAAGCCAAAATGTAAAATTATTAATTTTAGATGAACCAACAGCTGCACTAAACGAAAATGACAGTGCAAACTTATTACAATTACTTGTTGATTTAAAAAAAGAAGGTATCACTTCAATAATGATTTCACATAAATTAAAAGAAGTTGTAGCTATCGCAGACTCACTAACTATTCTTCGAGATGGTAAAACAATTATTAGAATGGATAGAAAAGATATTAATGAACAAGAAATCATTAAGAACATGGTTGGTAGAGAAATCGAAGATATTTTTCCAAAACGACCTGCATATAAAGGCGGAGAAGTTGTACTTGAAACAGTTCATTTAAATTCTTACGATACAAATTTAAACCGTTATATTGTCTCTGATGCTAATATCAAACTTCATAAAGGTGAAGTTGTAGGTATCTCTGGATTAATGGGGGCAGGAAGAACAGAACTTGCTCACAGTATCTTTGGAAATCCAAAGAAATATAAAATTTCAGGTAAGATTATTGCCTTTAATAAAGCAGTTAAGCTTTCTTCTCCAAAAGATGCAATAGACCAAGGTATTGCCTATGTATCAGAAGATAGAAAAAAAGATGGATTAATATTGTTTGAAACAATAAGCCAAAATATTTGTATTGCAGATTTAAAGAAAATTTCAAAATTTGGGATTCTTAATTTCTTCAAACAAAACACTTATGCCGAACAATATGTTAAAGATTTGGATATAAGAACTCCATCCATATTACAACAAGTTAATAATTTAAGTGGTGGGAATCAACAAAAAGTACAAGTTAGCAAATGGTTATTCTCAGATCCGAAAATTCTAATACTTGATGAACCAACTAGAGGAATTGATGTTGGTGCTAAATATGAAATTTATACAATAATAAATGATCTAGTTGCAAAAGGAATGAGCATTCTAATTATCTCTTCCGAATTGCCTGAAATTTTAGGAATGTGTGATCGCATTTATGTAATTGCAGAAGGTATTCAAACGGCAGAGTTTGATATTAAAGACGCTACTGCAGAAAAAATTATGGAAAGTGCAACAGTTTAGGTGGATATAATGAAAGAAAATGTAAAAACAAAAAGTTTTATGGAAAAACTTTCATGGTTAATTTATAAATATTTCTTAACATTAATTTCAATGTTAAGAACTAACATCCGTGACTACGGGATGTATATTGCTTTGATGACAATCTTTGTCGCATTTGGGATTATGACTGGGTGGGTATTCCTCGCACCAGTAAACTTTACAAATCTGTTAAATCAAACAGCTTATGTATCGGTATTGGCTGTTGGTATGACACTAGTAATTGTAACAAGACAAATTGATTTATCTGTTGGTTACATTGGTGCATTTCTAGGAGCATATGTTGTAGTTGCTGTTGAGAATCAAGGGCAATCTGTTGTAGTTGCACTACTTGGTGCATTAGTAATAACAGTTATTGTTGGTATAATAAAAGGTTTATTTATAGCAAAAATTAAAGTGCCTGCATTCGTTGTAACGTTAGCTGGTATGTTTATCTTTAAAGGATTCTTAATGCTTAAAACAAATAATAGATATATTCCAACTTCACATCCATTTTTCCAAAAAATTGGTATTGGTTATTTACAAACATATGAAGTTGCTGGGGTAGACCTTATAACTCTTATTATTGGTGGAGTATTATTGTTAGCAGTAATATTCTCAGGAATTAGAGGACGAAAAAAGAATGTAAAACTTGGTATTCCGAATGAAAAGATTGAGTTATTTGTCACTAAATTGGTATTTATGTCAGCTGTTTTATCATATTTAGCTTGGACTTTGGCTTCATTTAGAGGTATATCATATTTATTATTAATTACTGTAGTGGTAGTTGCAATTTATCACTTTATGACAACTCAAACTACTCTTGGACGTAGAATTTACGCAGTTGGGGGAAATCCTGATGCTGCTGAATTATCAGGGATTAGTGTTGAGAAAATATTAGTTATAGTCATGGTTTCAATGGGTATTTTAGCTTTAATATCAGGAGTAATGTATGCTTCAAGATTACAAAATACATCTCCTAACCATGGACCATTCTGGGAATTATATGCAATTGCAGCCGCTTTTATTGGAGGGTGTAGTGCAGCAGGAGGTATTGGTAAAGTTGTTAATGCTGTAATTGGATCTATTGTAATCATGTCACTTAAAAATGGTATGGCATTATCTGGTGTTAATGCAAATATTGAATCTATTATCTTAGGTTCTGTATTACTTCTTGCAGTTGTATTTGATATTTATACAAGAAATGTTAGACCAGTTGATTTAGTAGGAATGCATTATGCAAAAAAAGAATTTGGAAATGAATTAAAGCAAGCTAAGACTGAGTTGAAAGAAGCAATGCTAGAATTTAAACTTGCTAAAAACGAGAAAAAAGATGACGTACTTGAATATGAATATAAAGTCACAAATGCTCAAGGAACATATAATAAGATTAATGAAAGAATTAGAATAGCAAAAGAAGAAGATTTTATAAAAGTTTAACTTAGGAACCAGGTACATAAATATGTACTAAAAATAAAAAAATAGAAGGAGAAAAAGAAATGAAAAAAATTATTAGTTTTTTACTAGTATCAATGCTTGTGGTATCTTTAGCAGCATGTGGGGGAAAAGACACAATCAAAATTGGTGTTGTATTACCAGATGCATCTGAAGAAAGATGGGCAAATCAAGATGGAGCATTCTTTATTGAAGAATTAGATGCTCTTGGTGAAGGTTACGAATATGAGATTTTATTCTCAGAAGGTGATGAAGGAAAAGAAAAAACAAATGTTGAAGCTTTAATCGCTAAAGGGGCAGAAGTTATTATTCTGACTACCGAAGGTTCTGGTGCTGGTGCAGTTCAAGCAGCTCACGAAGCTGACGTACTATTAATAGCTCATGACCGTATGGCAAAATCAGCTACAGACGCTGCAGATTTCTACACAACTTTCAATAGTTGGAATGTTGGTAAAGCTATGGGAGCTCACTTAGCTACTCAAGCTGCTGCTGAAGGATGTACTACTGCAGCTCCATGTGATCTTGCAATCTTCGCAGGACGTGTTGCTGACTGGCCAAATGCTACTTATTTCTTTGGTGGAGCATTTGAAGAATTACAACCTGTTCTTGGAATCTTTAATATCGTAAACATCAATGATACTTTCAGTGATGTTGCATTGTACACAGAAGCTACATTTAATGATGCAGCTAAAGATGCTTTACAAGCTGCTATGTTACCAGTTGATACAGACTGGAATCCTGAAGAAGCTGGTATAAAAGCTGCTGCTGTAGTTGCTAACATTACTAAAACTTCTGACAGCATATTTGTATTAGCTCCAAATGATGATACTTCAGCTGCAATCAGACAAGAATTTGCAAAAATGGAAACACCTTATGAAAATTATTTCACAACTGGACAAGATGCTTCTAACGTAACTTTAGCTAGTTTAATGGGAGATCCTATTAAAGGTAAAGGGACTCAAACTATGACAGTATTCAAAGACGTTTCTAAATTAGTTGCAGATTCAGTTGCAATCGCTAAAAACGTTGTAGATGGTGTAGATGGATTACTTGGTTTAACTTCTGGACCTTCAATTGATGGTGCAGCAACTGCTTACTCTCCAATCGATACATTATTAGCTACAAATCCTCAATTAACTTACGATACAATTTTTGCTTCAGGATATAAAGACGAAAGTGACGATACTTTTAGTAACGTTGACTTCAGTCCTTATAAATAATAATTTATTTACAAAACCTCTTATTTTAAAGAAAAAAACACTTTGAGCCTAGCTTGAAGTGTTTTTTCTATATTTTTTAGAAAGGTATCCTATATATTCTGATATTTTTGATATAATAGTAATAAGGTGATAGAATTGTTATAAGCAAAAAACTTCAAATTTGCAATATTAATTAAAAAAATAATTTACAATTATACAGGAGGATATTATGGGACACAATACTGCAAAGAGTGGATATGAAAAGTTAGTAAAAAGATTAAATAAGTTTCCTCAAGGAGTACCACCGTCAGATACTCTCTATGAAATACTCAAATTACTTTTTTCTGAAGAAGAAGCAAAATTAGTTTCTTTATTACCAATCAAACCTTTCACAACTAAAACCGCAGCAAAAGCTTGGAAAAAAACTGATGAAGAGGCTAGTGTTGTTCTAAACGAACTTGCTTCAAGAGCTTTATTAGTTGATGTTGAAAGAGATGGGAATCAGACTTTTTCTTTGCCTCCACCAATGGCTGGATTCTTTGAGTTTTCTATGATGCGCATTGGAGGTAAATTTGATCAACATTTACTTGGAGAATTATTTTATCAGTATATGAATGTTGAGGATGAATTTGTAACTGAACTTCTTACTTTACCAACCCCAATAGGAAGAACTTTTGTTCATGAAGAACAAATAGAAGATCATATGACTCATGTTCTAGATTTTGAAAAAGCTACTGAAGTAATTAAAACTGCAAGTCATATCGGAGTTGGAACTTGTTATTGTCGACATAAAAAAGAACATGTAGGTGAAGCTTGCGACGCACCTATGGAAATATGTATGACATTTAATAAAACTGCGGCTTCTTTAATTAAATATGGATACGCTAGAGAAATAGAAGTTGATGAGTGTTTGGACTTACTTGATTTAGCTAAAGAACATAATCTGGTCCAATTTGGAGACAATGTTCAAAATGAGGTATCCTTCATTTGTAATTGTTGCAGTTGTTGTTGTGAAGCACTTGTCGGTGCTAGAAAAGTAGGACCATCTATCGCAATAAATTCATCTAATTTTATTTGCCACATCATTGAAGAAAATTGTGTGGGATGTTCAAAATGTGTAGAAGTATGTCCTGTAGAAGCACTATCGATGGTATCAAAGAACACTCCAAGTTTGAAAGATAAAATTGCACAATTAGATGAAGAAAATTGTATAGGATGTGGTGTTTGTGCACGTGTGTGCAAGGTTGATGCGATCGATATGAACCCACGTGAAAGCAAAGTATTTACGCCTGTAAACATGGCTCACCGAGTTGTACTTGAAGCAATTGAAACAGGTAAATTACAAAATCTTATTTTTGATAATCAAGCTCATTTTAAACATAGAGCACTAGCTTCTATTCTTGGAGCTATCTTGAAACTGCCTCCAATGAAACAGATAATAGCTTCAAAACAAGTTAAGTCAAAATACATATTGAAGCTTATTGAAAACAATAATAAAAAAATTGTAAATAGTCATATTTTGAAAGGATAAAATAGGTGTTATTATGAAAAAACAAGAAATGGAAAAGATTAACAAGATATATAGAAACAGCCTAAAACCTCTTTGGGAGGAACTTGATTCAAAAGAGACTCACCAAGGCCAAGGATTAGAAAGACCTGTTTACCTAAAACAGTATGAAAGTGATAATATTATTGACTTAGAAATGAATGTTTCCCATTTAGAGAAACATTCATTAATGGAATCAGTTCAGTTAAGAAAAAGTATTCGTCAGTATAAGAATCAAGCATTAACTTTTGATGAACTAAGTTATCTAGTTATAAATACCTGCAAGATACATAAGATAGGTAATAACTGGACTATGGGTGTAATCCCTACTCCAGGAGCTACAAAGTCATTAGAAACTTATCTTTACATTGATAATGTTGAAGGTTTTGAAAAAGGATTATATCACTACAATGGTAGAGACGGAAAACTTTATATAATTAATAGAGATGTAGACATCAATTTAGTGAATAGAGCTCTAAATAATCAATTTAGAGGTGCTCAAGTTGTCTTTTTTTGGACAACAACTCCAATAAGAACTGAATATAAATATAGTTTCACTGCACATAAAATGATTTCAATGGAGGCAGGCCATGCTTGCCAAAATCTTTACTTAAATAGTACATGTTTAGACTTAGGTATGGTTGCAATTGGAGCATATTCGCAACTCGATTGCGATAAATTACTAGGTGTAGATGGAGAAAATGAATTCACCATTTATATTGCGACAGTAGGGCATCCGATAGAAAAATAACGTAATAACTATTTTGAAATAACTGGATTAAATTCCGGTTATTTTTATTTTTTCTGAAACCAACTATACTATTATCATATTTGTTTGTTATAATTAAACTGTGAATAAATTAGGAGGTAACATTATGAGAATGGAAAATGATATTAAACTCGACTTTAAGGATGTGCTTATTAGACCAAAAAGATCTACTTTAAGTAGTCGTAAAGAAGTTAGTTTAACAAGAAAATATAGTTTTAAATACAGCAAACATGATTGGGATGGAGTTCCAATCATGGGCTCTAATATGGATGGTGTAGGAACACTTGAAATGGCTGTGGAATTGGAAAAATCACAACTTTTTACTTGTTTAGTAAAAAGCTATGATTTGGACGATTTTAGTAATTTTAATCTTAATCCTGAATATTTTGCAGTGAGTACAGGAATTAGCAAGAATGATTACGAGAAATTAAAACTCATATTAAAAACATGTCCAAGTATAAAATATATTTGTATTGATGTTGCTAATGGGTACTCTAATGCCTTTGGAGATTTTGTGGAAAAAGTTAGAGGAGATTACCCAAAACATACAATAATTGCTGGTAATGTTGTTACTGCTGATATGACTCAAGAATTAATTTTAAGAGGTGCAGATATAATTAAAGTTGGTATCGGACCAGGTAGTGTATGCACTACTAGAATTCAAACAGGTGTTGGATATCCACAATTAAGTGCAATCATGGAGTGCGCTGATGCAGCCCATGGTCTTGGGGCTCATATCATTTCAGATGGAGGATGTACATCTCCTGGAGATGTGGCGAAAGCTTTTGGCGCTGGAGCTGATTTTGTCATGCTTGGAGGAATGCTTGCTGGACATGATGAAGGTGGGGGAGAGGTTATTCTTGAAACTTATCTGACAGGATTGGTTGGAAAAGAATTGAAAGAACCGAAGTATCAAAATAGAAAATTTGTAGAATTTTATGGAATGAGTTCAGATACTGCAATGGACAAACATCATGGTGGTATTGCAGATTATAGAAGCTCCGAAGGAAGAACAGTAAGGATCCCTTATAGAGGTAAGGTTGAATATAGTGTTAGGAATTTACTTGGAGGAATTAGATCTACATGTACTTATGTGGGTGCTCCTTCTTTAAAACAATTATCTAAATGTACTACTTTTATTAGAGTAACAAAACAATTTAATGATGTATTTGTAGGGTAATAAAAATCACAATCTAGAAAACTAGATTGTGATTTTTTGTTTTTCTGTTTTTTCTAGAAAGGAATCATGTCATTTGCCCTTATAATTTATATAAGGCGTGATATAATAAAGATGATATAAATAAATTTTAAATGGAGGATAATAATGGTTATTGGGAATATTAAAGATTTAGAGAGCAAAGTTATTACAATGGATGGTGCAAAAAACTCTGCGATGAAGGTTTTGGTATCTTCTATTGAAGGCTGGGAAGATTATGTAATGCGAGTTGTAGAAGTAGATGAAGATGGATATACTCCTAAACACAGCCACCCGTGGCCACATATCAACTATATGATTGATGGTGAAGGAGAACTGCTTATTGATGAAAAAATAAATAAAGTTAGTGCGGGATCTTATGCTTTTGTACCATCAGGTGCTACTCATCAATTTAGAAATTCAGGTAAAAACATGTTTCGATTCATTTGTATAGTTCCAAAAATTGGACACAAATAGTAAACTGTATTTTAGTGATACATTAAAAATACGATATGTTATAGTTTAAATAAGAGGTGATTAAATTGAATAAAAGATTATTACTTTCAATAATAGCAGGTGCTATATTAGGTGTGATTTGTGTACTTGGTGCTCAAGTGCGTTCAGGTTTTGACTACAGTTTTGAATATTTGTTTTCTTTTTGGTTTAATAGATTACTAATGGGGATTGTAATTGGTCTTTTTGTTGCAGAACCAAATATCAAAAAAGCATTAGTAAGAGGAGCAGTTATTGGTTTACTAATTTCTTTTGCATTTTATAGTTCGACTGGATTTAATGATCATATAGGATTCTTAGTTGGCGCATTTTATGGTGTCATTATTGAGTATTCGGTCTTAAAAATCAAGTAAAGTCAAGAGGTGTTATTGTGCTAGAAAAGGATATGTATAAATTTATTAAGAGTCATCTTGAGGATTTAGATTTTTCTGTTAAAGCAGAAGTTCTTAATGCAGATATTGTAGCTGTTAAAGATGATCTTGTTATCATTATTGAAATGAAAAAGACTTTAAATACTACACTGATGTATCAGGGTTGTAAAAGACAAAGAATTAGTGATTACGTTTATCTAGCAATTGAGAAACCCTCTTCTAAACAATTAAGATCTAAACAATTTAGAGAGAAAATGCATTTAGTTAGAAGACTTCAGCTAGGTCTTATGTTTGTAAATATTGAGAGAGAAACAGTAGAAACTTTTCTAGATCCAAAAAACTATACTTTAAGAAAAAACAAGATTAAAAAACGAAAACTACTAAAAGAATTCGAACAAAGATATACATCATTTAATGTTGGAGGAGTTACCAAAACTAAAATAATAACTTCTTATAGAGAAAGAGCTTTGGTAATAGCTTATCATTTAAAAGATTCTCCTTTATCAGTTAAGGAAATTAGAAGTCTTTCAAATGATTTGAAGTGTGCTTCAATTTTACAAAAAAATTATTATAACTGGTTTGATAGAATCGAAAGAGGAGTCTATCAGTTGAATGATTTAGGGCTTAAAGGATTAACAGAATACTCGTTTGTACTGAATGAGATTATTAAATAATAAGACAAACTATCATGTGTTTGTCTTATTTTTGTTATGTTCAAATTATAGTCTTCTGTGTATGTTTAGATTTTTAGGGTTTATGTAATAGGCGATTGCTAATTTTGTGCTATAATTAGTTGTCTTTATTATTAAATAAGAGGTGACAAGATGATCAGTATAATATTGGTTTTATTACTAGCAATTGCTTCAGGGTTATTAAGTAATTCTTTAATAGTTTTAGAGGTATCAGGAATTATTTTAGCATTATCTTTTAGATTTAGAAATATGTTTAAAAAAGCATATATTTTTTATATTTTAGGCGTTATAATTTCAGCAACTTCATTGTATTTTCACGAGATAAAATATTTTGATATTGTAACCAATGGACTGATAGGATACGGATTAATCCTTGTTGTTATGTTTACTGGTGTTTTTCCAAATAAGTGGTTTATTAGTAAAAGACTTAAAACGAATAGAGGAGTATTTTCTATTTTGTCTTTTATTATGATTTCACCACATGCTTTAGGACATATATTTAAGATTCTTGGTGGAGTTAATTTGTTTGGTATTGTAGCTTATGCTATAATGATTCCTTTAACTTTAATCTCTTTTAAAGTTATAAGGAAAGAGATTAATCCAAAAGAATGGCGCAACATTCAAAAAGCAGCCTATCTTATTTATGTAACGTTGTTTACACATTTAATATATGTATCAGCTTGGGAAAATAGAGTAGTCTATGTTGTGATTGCTGTTCTTTACTTAAATAATAAAATTATTAAGGAGTTAAAAAGATGAGCTTACTTGAAAAAGCAATATATTCAGGATTGATATTCTTGTTTTCATATATTGTATTATCTTTAGTATTAAGAATGTTTGAGTTTACAGAAGTATATGTTTCTCATATGATTGGTGGAATAGTAGCAACTATATTAGGTGTTGGAGCATTTATTATTTTGTTACTATATAAACGAAAAGAATAAGGTAATGAATTAATCACTATTTAGAATTAATATTATTAGCGTTTATAGCTGTAATTTTGTATACTATGATAAAATATAAATGAAGATATTTCATAGGAGGAATAAATATGATAGCTGTACTGAGTAGACTACAATTTGCATTTACAATAGCATTTCATTTTATCTTTGTTCCATTAACAGTAGGATTGATATTAATTATCCTTGTTTTTGAGATTAGATATTACATTAAGGGAGAAGATAAATTTAGAAAACTATCTAATTATTTTAGTGATATTTTCTTAATTAATTACGCTTTCGGTATTGTAACAGGAATTGCAATGACAATTCAATTTGGAACTAACTGGGCAGCATATTTAATTGCTATGGGAGATGTATTTGGTTCTCCACTCGTTTTAGAAGCAATTGTTGCATTCTTTTTAGAATCAACATTCACAGGAATATGGTTGTTTAGAAGACATACAATTTCAAAACGTTTGAGATTGATTGTTGTGTCAATGATAGCTATTGGAACAACATTTTCTGCATTATGGATTATTACCGCAAACGGATTTATGCAAAATCCTGTTGGAGCAAGTTGGGACGGATCCAAGATGATTTTGGAGAATTTCTCTAAGCTAGTCTTTAATCCATATGCTTGGTATATGTTAGTTCATAATCATTTATCAGCTATTATTCTAAGTGGGTTTGTCGTTCTTGCCATTAGCTCGTGGCATTTACTTAAAGGAAAAGAAGAAGACAAAGCGATTTTTGCAGTTAGTGCAAAATACGCTGGTTGGATTATCTTAGTTTCATCAATATTGATTGCTATAAGTGGTAGTTCATATTTAGACTTTATAAATGCAATTCAGCCTACAAAAATAGCTATGATAACTGGTACTCAAACTGGAGCATTAGAAGCTGTTGTTAGAGTTGCTTTTGGACTAATGCTTACTTTAGGTACTGTATTTATAGTTATCTCATTATATACTATCGTATTCTTTAAAAAATATCTTAAATCTGAAACATTACAAAAAATATATATTTATCTAGTACCATTACCTTATCTAGCAATTACATTTGGTTGGATGGTCGCAGAAATGGGAAGACAACCTTATATCATATATGGTTTCATGGAAGTATCTGAAGGGATTAGCGATGTTCCGGTTTCTCAAGTATGGTTTAGTTTAATCTCTATTACAGTCTTTTACGCAATATTGTTTGTAATGGATTATGCATTAACAATATCGCGTATTAAAAAAGGATTAGTAGAACCAACTGGAGGTGAAGATAATGAGTAGTGATACTTTAGGAATTATCTTATTCGTCATTGTGTCTTTTTCATGGACTATCTATATTATTCAAGAAATGTTTATTACTGGATCTAGTGCACTCAATATGAGTGTTGCTAAAGACGAAGGTGAAAGAAAACAAATTCAGGTTGCATCAGGACTACATTTTGATGGTATTGAGGTTTGGGTGGTAGGAGCTCTTACAATTACACTAGGAGCATTTCCATTAGTTTTTGCAACTACTTTAACTCATTTATATATTCCTTTCTTCTTGCTAATATATGCAATAATTGGTAGAGGAGTTTCGATTGAAGTAATATATAAGTTAGATTCAAAAAGATGGATTAAATCAATGATAATTACTTGGACTGTTTCAAGTATAGCAATCATGTTTATACTTGGTGTTTATTTGACAAATGTCTTCCGTGGTTTCCCTTTAGGAGAAACAGGAATGACTGAAGGTTTCTTATCTATTTTTAATGTAACTGGAATATCAGGAGGGTTATTATTTGTAGCGCTTAGCTTAGTTTCTGGAGCTGGATGGATTCATTTAACAACATCTGGGGATTTAGGTAAAAAAGCAATTCAATTTGTGAAGAAGGTTGGAGTTATTTATAGTGTTCCTATATTACTTTTATTAGTATTTATGGGATTCAATAATACCGTTTCATCTATCTTTATTGGTGAGTTATTTATGAGCTCATATTCCTATTTTGTTTATCCTGCATTAACAGTTATATTCGCTATTCTAACTACATATTTTGGATATAAAGAAAACGCTAAAAAACTCTTTACGTTTTCAATTCTTACTATGGCTTTATTCTTGTTAACTGGATTTACTGGAATGTTTCCTTATATGGTACCTTCTCACATAGATGTAACATATGGAATAACTTTGTATGACGCAATGGCAGGTCCTTCTTCACTTAAGGTAATTATAATTGCAGTCTCAATATTCTTCCCGATAATAATAGGTTATCAAACATGGAAATACATCATATTTACTAAGAAAGTAAACTATAATGACGAATAGGAGGAAACATAAATGGCTATGAAACTAATGCTATTACCATCAGTAAGATCTAAGTTTGTAAAAGATGATAACATGAAGCTAATTTATTATTCTCTTATCGTGTTAAGTGTGATAATGATATTTACTAATTACTATATGTATTCATTTATGTATGCAGTGAAGCTTTCATTAATGATTATTGTTGCTATTGTAGCAACAGTTGAAACTGAAATATTGTTTTATTCTCATGACAAAGATATAACAAGAAAAGTTTCGAAAGGATTAATTAAAAAATCTTATCCTAAAATAACAGCTTTAATTTATGTTCTGTTAATTCCAATTGGAACACCACTTTGGTTAGTTGGGTTAGGAGCAGTGCTTGCTACCTTATTAGGTAAGTTATTATTTGGTGGGTATGCTCATATGATTTTCCATACTTCACTTGTTGGTGTCATCTTCGTAACTATGGGGTGGCCACAATTAGTTGATGGGGTTGCTTTTATGACGTCATTTGATAACTATGTTTTAGACTTGTTATTTAATAATGATTTCTTTAATAATACGCTAAGTATAGGCGGTCTTTATGAAGCAAGTGGAGTGACAAGTGTTATTGATATATTATCTCATACTCCAATGTATTCATTGCTAGATGTATCACTTGGAATTGTTCCTGGAATAGTTGGAAGTGCAGTTGTACTTCTAGTTATGCTTGGATTCTTAATATACAAAAAAGCAGTTAACTGGATTACTCCAGTTACGATTATCGGTTCATTCTTAATAACAGCGTTTATTATTGGACAAATAAATAATGAAGCATTTGATTATGCATTTTTCCAATTATTTAGCGGTTCGCTGTTGTTTGTTGTTGTGTTTGTAAGCACAGACCCTATAACAACCCCAGTTGATGCTCGCGGTAAAGTAATATTTGGAGTCGTTGTTGGTGCTTTAACTATAATTATTAGAAATGCTGGGAAATACCCAGAAGGAATATTCTTTGCGATATTATTCATGATGATGTTAACACCAATGATAAATCAATCATTTAAAAAGACAATTAAGCCAAGAAAAGTAGTGCCTAAAAAGGATGGTGCTCAAGATGAATAAAACGTTATACTTTGCTGCTTTCTTAACAGTTACAGCAGCCTTAGTTACAGCAATTGCCTATTTGGGATATGAACTTACTGCACCTAAAATAGCAGAAAATCGAGATATAAAAATAACTAACAGTATCGCGTTACTATATAGTCCTGATGATGGATACACAAAAAATGATGATCAACCAATCAATTTCTATCAAGAACTTGATAGAAAATACAGCAGTGTGATTACTGGTGTTTATGAAGTATTGGATAGTGATTTAGAAGTACACGCTATTATATATAATGTCAAAGCACAAGGGCGAAACGGATTAGTTAACGCTCTAATTGCAATAGACCCTTTCAATGATACAGTAGTTGCAGTAACTTATTATGAACATGGAGAAACACCGAATATTGGTGAAAAATATACAAGAGAAGATGAAATAGATAAATTACTTGGACAAACTATCCCAGGTGTTACCGTAGATGTAATTGCAGGAGCATCAACTACATGGATAGCTATTGATGAAATGTTTCGAATGATCAGTACTCATTATGTAGATGAGGAGGTACACATTGATGGCTAATAAAAAAAGAAGAATTACACCAAAAGACAATATCTTAAAAGGATTATTTAAAGAAAATCCAACATTTGTATTAGTACTCGGAATGTGTCCTACCTTAGGAGTTACTACATCCCTTGAAAATGGATTAGGAATGGGCCTAAGTGTCTTATTTGTTTTAATCTTAACAAATGGGTTAATAGCATTAATAAAAGATATTGTACCACCAGAAATTAGAATTCCGGTATATATTGTTGTTATCGCATTAGTAGTAACTTTAATTGAATGGTTATTAAATGCATATATTCCTAATTTATATGATGCATTAGGTATTTACTTACCATTAATTGTTGTTAACTGTATTATACTAGGTAGAGCAGAAGCATATGCTAGTGACAATACAATTAAAGATTCAATCTTTGATGGTATTGGAATGGGTCTTGGGTTTACCTTAGGACTTAGTACACTAGCATTCACAAGAGAATTACTTGGAACTGGTTCTGTTGAGTTACTTGGATTTACTTTGTTTGAAGCAAGTGTAGCAGCTACATTCTTAGTATCTCCACCAGGTGCATTTCTAACACTTGGATTGTTAATAGGGATTATTAATACTGTTCGTATTGATAAACAAAAGAAAGCGAAAGCGATAATGGATGAAAAAATCAAAGTTGCATTAGCTAAAAAAGCAGCTAAGAAAGCAGCTTTAGAAGAAGAACAAAACAAAGATATTTTTAAAATAAACACTAAGGAGGTCCTAACTAATGAATGAGTTATTAACGTTAGCATTTACATCGTTTTTAGTGCAAAATATAATTCTAAATCAGTTTTTAGGAATATGTTCCTTCTTAGGAGTTTCAAATAAACGTTCAAAGGCACTCGGTATGGGTCTTGCAGTTTTCTTTGTTATTACAATTGCCGGTATGGTAACTTGGGCAGTTTACTATTATATTCTTTCACCAAGTGAGTTTAATAACTTTACTGACTTGACATTCATGCGAACAATTGTCTTTATATTAGTAATTGCAGCTATGGTTCAAATCTTAGAAATGGCTATTAAGAAGTTTTCACCTGAGCTATATAGCGCACTTGGAGTATATTTACCACTAATTACTACAAACTGTGCTGTACTTGGTGTTGCGTTACTTAACATTCAAAATGGATTTACATTTACTGAAACAATCGTTTTTAGTGCTTTCACAAGTTTAGGATATACTGCAGTAATATTTACTTTTAGTTATATCCGTGAAGCTATGAATAAAGCACCAATCCCTGAAGGATTCAAAGGAATACCTTCAGGACTTATTGCCGCATCAATTATGGCATTTATCTTCAAAGGGTTTATGGGGTTGATATAATGTTAATAGCTATTATAGAAATCGCTGCAATTGGACTTGTTTTAGGACTTGCGATTGGTATCGCAAGTAAATATTTGACAGTTAAAGAGCACCCCTTAGTACAAGCAGTTTATGATGAACTTCCACATTTTAACTGTGGTGCATGTGGAACTCCTGGTTGCATGGCAAATGCAAATGAGATCGTTAATAATAATCAACCATTAACTAGCTGTAAACCAGGGAACCAAGAAATGAGAAATACCATTCAAAAAATATTAGATGATTACAAAGATGGTAAATTAACATTTGAAGACGATAAAAAATAAAATAATAATAAAACATTAATATTGCTTAAAGCATTTGATATTAATGTTTTTTTATCGCGAATAGATTAGTTTGTATTAGATGATTAGATTATGCTATAATTTTAGTGTGAAAGTCTTATGTTGGAGAGTAGCTATGTATATAGAATCAGAGTCAAGAGAAGTTATAACAAAATACAACAAAATGATTAAAGAGAGAAGTAAAAAAATTCAAAAAATATGGGTATCAATCCTACTTGTAGTTGTAGGGATACTTGTTATTTTGGCATTGATTCCAGGATTGCTTAATAATGAGACAGGAGTTATTTTGTATGGGGTTTACGGTGGCATGACTATGCTTTTTCTTGTTATTGCAGTAACTGTTAGCTTTGTAAGTGTTAGTGATAAACCTGCTTTCAATTATTTATATAAAGAAATATATGACAAAATAAATCTAGAAAAAGGGACATTCTATGAGTATACTCCTTTTGAAAAAGGAGATTTTGATTTTAACAAGCGAAGTGGTCTTTTTTCAAAGCATGCTAGAGCTAGTGTATATAGACATGTTAAAGGAGTATCGCCAAATGACAACATATTTGAGATATTTGATACTATTTTAATAACTGGTGGGGGAAAGAACAAAACAGTTCATTTTAATGGTATTTATTGCACGCTTAAATATAGTAGCTCAAGTCTATTACAAATCCGATCTCATTCAAAACCTAGGTTATCAGGAGTGAAGTTTGAAAGAGTAGAGGAGGAAGAAAAATTCAAAGTATTCATTGAAGAAGGAAATCGCTTTTCTTACAACGAGGAAAAATATTTGGATACAATGAGTAGATTGAAAACGGATTTAAAAGCAAAAAAAATATATTTAAGTATCACAAATGATGAAATTCATTTCGCGTATGTCCCTAAGACGCATATTAGAAAACAAACAAACTTATCAACAAATAGATTAAATGATATATATAGTGATTTTTTATATGAAATACAATATTTAGATGAACTAATGGAAACATCTGAATTTTAGATAAGAAAAACAATTAATAGGATTGATTGTTTAATACGTAACATGATGAGGAGAAACTATGGAAAAATTTGAGTTAATTGCCACTACAACTTTTGGCATTGAAGCAGTTGTAAAAAGAGAACTAATCGCCCTTGGGTTTGAGGTTGTAAAAACTGAAAATGGTAAGGTTACTTTTCTAAGTGATAAAGCAGGTATTGCTAGAGCTAATTTATGGTTAAGAAGTGCGGACAGAGTACTCCTTAAAATGGGAGAATTTAAAGCAGTTACTTTTGATGAATTGTTTGATCAAACGACAAATTTACCTTGGCATGAGATTATAACTCTTGATGGTATATTTACAGTTAATGGGAAGTCACTTAAATCACAATTATCAAGTGTTCCTGCCTGTCAAAAAATGGTAAAGAAAGCTGTTGCTAAAAATTTAGAGAGACACTATAACGTTTCTTGGTTTAAGGAAACAGGTGCAGAATTTACAATTCAAGTAGCATTCTTAAAAGATATCGCCACACTAACAATAGATACATCAGGACCAGCACTCCATAAAAGAGGATATAGAATCAATACTGTTGAAGCACCATTAAAAGAGACTTTAGCAGCAACTTTAGTAATGCTAAGTTTTTGGCGAAAAGACAGAGTTTTATACGATGTATTTTGCGGTTCAGGTACTATTCCTATAGAAGCCGCATTAATAGGAAGAAACATTGCACCTGGTCTTAGTAGAGATTTTGCATCTAAACATTGGCCGATTATTGGAGATGCAATCTGGAAAGAAGAAACTAAAAAAGCTTATCTTGCAATTAATCACGATGCGGATATAAAAATATTTGCTTCTGACATTTCTAGAAAAAATCTTGAGGCAGCTATTGGAAATGCAGAAGAAGCAGGAGTAGATGATTGCATTACTTTTTCTAGCAATGACTTTATAGATGTTGATTATTCGCACGACTATGGAATAGTCATATCTAACCCACCATACGGAGAAAGATTATCAGATCAAAAAGAAGTAGAAAAGTTGTATAAAAATATGGGTAATATATTTAATAAACTTGACACTTGGTCTAAATATATCATTACTTCATTTGAAGGATTCGAAGCAGTATATAATAAAAAAGCTGACAGACAAAGAAAACTTTACAATGGTCGGATAGAAACTAGATATTATCAATATTACGGTCCTAGACCACCTTTAGAAACTAAAGAGTAAACTAATATTTAGTATTTGTGTAAAAAAATCCCAATGGATTAATACTCATAATTCTTTTTTTGAATTAGGGAGACTTATTATAATATGCATAATGTTAAGCACCTCATAATAATAAATTTTGTGTAGGTGCTTTTAATATGACAAAAAGAAATTTGTTGACTATGGGTGCTTTTTTTTATTTGTGATATAATATTTTTTGAGAAGGTGTAACAATGTCAAAAGATGATAACAGAAGATATTTAATTTTAAAGGATCCAAACATATATAAAGGATTAATCTTACTTGCATTACCACTTATGATTAATAACTTTATTAAAACAATTCATGATTTAGTTGATATGTATTTTGTGTCTAAAATTCCTAATTTTAGTGCAGAAGCAGTTAGCTCTATTTCGATTACTTTTCCTGTTATTTTCACCTTTATTTCTCTTGGAATGGGTTTAGCAATTGCAGGTACTGCATTGATATCCCAATTTGTAGGTTCTAATCAAATTGAAGATGCCAGAAGATACGCTACAAACCTTCTATTTATAGCAGCAATTACTGGTATTATCTTGAATGTAATTTCATATTTCGGTGCACCTTATATCATGAATATGATGGGAGCTGAAGGATACTTACTTGAAAATAGTATTTCATATTTACAGATTAGATCATTTGAATTAACTTTTGTCTTCATATTCTTTGCATTTACTGCAATTAGGCAATCTGGTGGAGACACCGTTACTCCAGTTGTTTTTGGAGTGATCACAATGATAATAAATATCATTTTATCTCCAATCTTAATTTCACACTTAGACCTTGGAGTACAAGGGGCAGCATATGCTACAGTGATCGCAAATATTATAGTTGTACCATTTATAATGTACCAACTATTTTTCTCAAAAGACGGTATTACTATTTCATTTAGTAAATTTAAAATTCAAAAATTTATTTCAAAAAAAATAATCAATATTGCATTGCCTGCTGCAAGTGGACAAGCAATAACTGCAATTGGGTTTATTATTATGAATACAATAATTATCTCATATGGAGATCAAACAATAGCTGCCTTTAGTGTAGGGAACAGAATTATTAGTCTTATTCTTCATCCTGTTATGGCAATAGGTGCAGTACTTGCTGCTTACATTGGACAAAATATTGGGAATGCAAATCCAGAAAGGGCAAAAGAAGCATTTTCTAAAGCTATGAGATTTTCAGTTGGAATTATGATTGTTCTAAGTCTGATAATTCTTGGAGTTAGAGAACCTTTAGTTAGTGTCTTTTTAGAAGGAGACCAAGGAGCTTTAGACTTAGCTGTTAGATATATGTTTTATTTACTTATTGGGCTTCCTTTAATGGCGATTTTCCAAACATTTATAGGTGCATTTAATGGAACGGGGAAAACCAAATATACATTTATCTTCGGAGTAACAAGACTTTGGATTCTTAGGATACCACTCATATTCATCTTTAAGTATTTCACAGATATGGGAAATAGTGGTATTTGGACAGCGATGTTACTAAGTAACTTTATAATTATATTTGTTGGATATTTTCTTTATAGAAGACTTGATTTTAAACCTAGACTTAGAATATGAATCATACAAATAAAAA
>Ga0075113_1000128_pt1 | contig 25145 bp, 40 predicted proteins | sample AntAceMetag02UKA_FD_69788 | JGI IMG/M metagenome (GOLD analysis project Ga0075113, IMG submission 69788) | Saline lake microbial communities from Ace Lake, Antarctica - Antarctic Ace Lake Metagenome 02UKA | ecosystem: Environmental > Aquatic > Non-marine Saline and Alkaline > Saline | place...
TTAAGGCTAAAAGATATGCTTGAAGATGAAGTTAATGAGAAGTATTATTTGAGTGAAAAGCAAATAGCAAAGACATCTTTTTTGGGTAATAAGCCGTATATAGAAAAAGGAACAGGTATTCACCAATCAAATACTATACAAACTAAAGACATTATAAATACTTTGTCGGCTGGTGATTATAAAGCCCCACCAATGATAATAGACCCTAAGTGCATAAAGGTAGCTGACCTAAACATACCTGGGAGAATGGAAAGTGCTTGCAGAGTTTATAGCCCAAATGGGCTTGCTCCTGCTTGTAATACTTGCGGTGGTGGTGGGCTTGAAACTAAGATTATGGAAGAGCAAAATCCTAACGGCATAATTTATGAGAAACCATTAGAAAGGAAAGGCTGGCACAATAAGGCTTGCGAAGTTCTAAATCCAAATGGAATAACTACTTGTATCCATACACAAAGCAATAATCTTTTACAAAAAATAAAAGTAGATTATCGAATCCGCAAACTAACACCCAAAGAATGTTGGCGATTAATGGGTTTTACTGATGAAGCATTTGATAAAGCTAAACAGTCTGGTATGTCGAACAGCCAATTATATAAGCAAGCGGGTAACTCAATCGTGGTAAATGTACTAGAAGCAATATTTAAGGAGATATTATGAACACTAAAATTAAAGAAGTAAAAGGCACTGTAGCATATAACGAAGATATATCACACGAAAAGTTACTTTTAAGAGTAACTAGTGATAAATTTGAAACATTAAGCATACAATATGAAAATATAATGTTTATAGTTGATTATGCTGATGTAACTAAATTAGTAGATGTAGCTAGGAAAAGCTATAAGTATATTAAATGAAAGCAACAACTAAAATGATTGATTTTGCAGATGCTATTGCAGAAACTCTTGACCTACCACCACTAGACACTACAGATTTCGATGAGGTTTCAGAGTTCATTGATGAATAAAAAAGCGAGTTCTATTATCAGCAACGGCATAACGACTAACCCTAACCACCATAAGAAAACCATTTTATTTAATTATAATTTGGTTTTTTTGCGTTTATGGGTTGTAATTTGGTGCGGTATGGTGTATACTAGGTGTAGGAGGCATTTGTTTGCTAAACCTATGCATAGAATTATTGATATAAACCTAGTAACCAAGATAGAATATTCAGAACTAGAAACGCAAGCAGATATGTTTTTATATGAAATATATTACATAAATAAACTAAAGCCACAATTAAATTCTGATGATAAGGCAATAGATGATTTAACAATAGAATTGCCAGATATTATATTTAGTTTATTTGAAACTAAGTTATGGCATAAGTGGAAAGCAATAATATCTGAAGAGAAACAAAGTAATATAGATAATAATGTTCAAGATATTGATAAAAGAACTGAATCTATGTGGTTTGCAAATATTAAACAAGGAGGCAACTAAATGGAATACATAGCAAGTTTGAGTTATGGCAAGGATAGCATTTATATGTTAGAAGTTATCAAGCAGAACAATATGCCTTTAGATAGAATTATTACTTGTGATATTATGGCAACTAATACAATACATGCTGATTTACCGCCAATGATTGAATTTAAGGTTAAGGCTGATAAGATTATTTTAGACAGATATGGGATAAGAGTTGAGCATATTAAGAGCAAATATAGTTATGAAGATTATTTTTATAAAATTAGAGGGAAAAGAGCAAAGCTAAAAAATCAAGGCAAAATATATGGGTTTCCATTTCAGATTGGTGCTTGGTGTAATTATATACTAAAAGTAGCTCCATTAAATAAAGTTTGTAAAAATAATATCTCTTATATAGGCATTGCCGTTGAAGAAAAAAAGCGATATAAAATATTAAATGATAATAAAATTAGTCCGCTAGTTTTGCATAACATAACCGAAAATCAATGCCTTAAATAGTGCAAAGATAATAACTTATTATCGCCTATATATAATAATATTACTACAAGAGGTGGTTGTTGGTTCTGCCATAATCAGAAGCTGGGCGAACTTAGACAGTTATATCATAATTATACTGATTTGTGGCAATTAATGCTTAAATGGGATAAGGATAGTCCTGTTACATTCAAGGCTAATGGCACGACAATACACGATTTTGGCGATTTATTCAAATTTCAAGACAAACAACGGACAATGTTCGACATAAAGGAGGTAACTAAATGAGTAAAACTCGTGCAAGCATAGGTTTTGGTGAGGAGTTATGGCAGAAGATAACAGTAGGTGCAGATAAGCGTGGTATAACAAAAGCTGGGCTAGTTAATATGGCAATGATTGCGTTTCTTGCTAAAGACTATTATGCTGTTATGGCTTTTAAAACTAAAGAAGAGTATGAAAATCATAAACGCATAGATGCGTTTGGGCAAGTCGCTGAAAAATGGCAAAATAATAATAAATATGTTGAATAGTCTAAACGCTGTTATGGCAAAGGAGGCAACTAATGGGAATAGACAAATTATATGCCATTCTTAGCAAGAAATATAAGCACATAATGTACGACCACCCAGTTCTTGAGGGTAGAAAGCAAATCATAGTGAGGGTTAAGAATAAAGAATATTCTATTGTGAACAAAAACGGTTCACTTGAATATGATATAGCAGAGTTTTGTAAATGTGATGTAATTGAGTTAGGCGATAATCTAAGTGGCGAAAAGATATTGAAGATGCTAGAAAAACTTACGGAGGGCAACTAATGGCTAAATTTATAGAATTAACAGTAAAGAATAATCATGGACCTGATGAAACAGGCTATGCAAATAAAGATACTGAACAAGACTGGAATAATGGTGAAGCCTTTTTGCTAACTCTAGCAACTAAGCTAAGGGGTTAGCAATGGATAACATTACAACTATTATACCCAATTTCCTTGATGTAGATTATCTTGTAGAATACCTTATCGATGTTTCAGTACAAAACAAAGTTTTAGCCATTGAAGAGCTTAAGGCTGATGCTAAATCGGCTAAGGTTTCTATCTCAGCGGTTAATAAGCAAATCAAACTTGCTGAAACTAAAATTATCCAAATACATCAAAACAAACTTAGGCAACAACACAAACTAACAGATATGCCAGAACAAATCAAGAACACTACTGGCTATATTATAAACGAATACGGTATTAAAATGTGTATGCCCAATTCAGAAGCTATGCTCGAGATATGTTCAAAGCCTATATTTATTACTGAACGGTACCAAGACATAGACACTAGCGAGGAGAAAGTCAATTTCGTATATAAAACCGATGGCAAGTGGAAAGAAACTATCATACCCAGAGAATGGATTGCAAATTCTAACAAGATTATGGAGCTTGCTAAATTCCCTACTGGCATAAACTCAGATAATTCACGCAGTATAATTAAGTATCTCAATGATATAGAATCAGAGAACCGTGGTACTATTCTAATCAAGAAAGCAGTATCTTCATTAGGTTGGACTGAGTTCGGGTTCGTGCCTTATATCGATGATGTCGTATTCGCTGGCGGTGATAATTATAACCTAATTTATAAGCGTATGAAAAACAAAGGCAATTTCGATACATGGAAACAATTGCATATAGATGCCTTAAAGTTCCCAATACCTAGAGTAGCTATTGCGTGTGCTTATGGTTCAATATTACTTAAGCCACTAGGTGTAAACGGCTTCTGCGTTCATATGTGGGGTGTTTCAGGTAAAGGCAAAACTATTGCAGAAATGTTTGCTACATCAGTTTATGGCAACAGCGATGACAAGGAGGGACTTATCCGCAACGGTGCGATTACAGAGAACGCTATCGAATCGGTTATGGGTTTTTATGGTAACTGTATGCTTGCGATTGATGAGTTATCCAACCAAACACCTGAGCAACTAACTAAACTAGTATACAAGATATCCAATGGTTTAGGCAAGGATAGGATGACTCGCAGTATTGGTATGCAGAAAGTTTCCAGTTGGAATAACATAACACTACTCAACGCAGAAAAACAAATAACCGATGCACAATCATTATCAGGTATGCTTAATAGATTAATCCAAATAGAATCCACTGAGGATGTTTTCGGTACAGACAACAACAACGATATGCGTGACATAGCAAACGCCATTAGGGAGCATTATGGGTTCGGTGCTAAACTCTTTATCGAAGCAATCGACAAGTGCGATTTCAAGCAGATTTTCAAGGATTACAAATCCAAGATACCTGCTAAATACGAAGCCAAGCAGGTCAACTCAGTGTGTGTATTACTAACCGCTTATCATATAGCGTGCAAGTATATTTACGATATTCCTAATGAGTTTACTTTCGATTATTTCAAGGACATTATCCAGACACAGGAGCAGAACTCTATGGTGCTGAGGAACTATAATAGCCTTATAGAATATATCGATGCTAACTATCTTATGTTTGATGATGACAACACACTTAAGCAGTCAAAATGGGGTAAATATACTAAGGATGGGTACATCTGCATTCTACCAGAACGGTTCAACGAATGGTGCCGAAAACACAACATAAATAGCGACACTTTGCTTAAGGGTTTAAAGGCTAAAAATCTGCTTAAAACTACTGGTGAAAAACGGCTAAAATTCAGAACAAATGGACTCACTGGCAGTGGTACCAAGATGTCTTTTATAGCTATTAAGGAAAAACTCGCCGATTTTGTTGATGAACTTGAGGAAGTCGAAGATGGGGCAATGCCGTTTTAATTCAAAATTCACTGGTCCGAGTGGTACATAGTGGTACCATGAGTGGTACTATAAAAATTGCTAGAAAGCCTATGAATGCTATATATATATATAGTAGGTACCACTAGACCACTACTATTACTATATTACCCTTATGTGCGAGATATATTTTTTTACTAAATTAAAAATGTTATCCTACAGATGCCGTTCTACCCTTGAACCAGTGGTACCAGTGGTACCATGGCAATTTAGAGCAACAAACAACAGCACTTTTTTAGGTGCGAATAGGAGGTAACTATTATGAAAGATTACAGTATGTGTATTGATAAAAAAATCATAGATAATGCATCACTTTATAAAGAGGTTTGCGATTTATTAATAGCAGATGATTTTATAAACGAAAACGATTGTTGCGAAACTTATCTTAATATCAGGCTTAAAACTATTATAACGGCACTTATTAACAACGATGCTGAAACTATTCCTTTACTAGACCGTGAATTAATACAGATGATAGACAAGTACGACGACCCAGAGGAATTTAAACAGGCTTATCTTAAACGTACTGACCCTAATGAACCAAATCCTTATGCTGGTATCGTTTTTCCGTTTACTAACGATGAACTTCTTAATCGCAAAGTTGCTAAACGATTTGAAGAAACGATTCAAAAAACTCACACAACGACGCAAACTTAAATAAGTTTACTATTACTAAACCGTATTAAAGGAGGTTAGACAAGATTATGGCAACTAAACATAGCACGGAAAACTTAAAACAGTTTCAAGACCTAACCGAGGCAGAGCAGAGAAAAATATCTACTCAAGGAGGAATAGCCTCAGGAATCGTACGAAAACAAAAAACCTTGTTAAAAGATGCACTAATAATGATAGGAAAAATGGAATTAGACCTACCAGCAGACGAACAAGCGAAGATGGCACTAAAAACCGTGGGAATGGAAGCAACAGAGGAAAATATAATGCTCGCTAACCTATCTACAAGATCCAAGACGAACCATAAAGACTTTGTGGTCTATAGGGACACGATAGGTGAGAAGCCTATTGAAAGGGTCGCTATGGCAGTCCTAGAGGACAAAATGGACAGTGGTGAGATAATGGCTAAATATTTCAACTTTGAAAATGAAGAAGATGACTAGAAATCGACAGAAACAAGCAAACTATCGGAATTTGTCGAAGATAATAGTTGGAAAAAAGAAAAGGAAAAGTATGGCAAACAATAGTAGTTGACTGCTATAACAAAGCTCGCAACATTGAGAATTTAGACTGGTGTAAAACTGCGTTTATAGAGGAAGACTTTTACGATTAAGCAGACTCGCAGACTTGCAAACTCTCGCACAGACTCAGATTTTCGTGGAGATGCTGATGCCGAGATGCGAACATCTGTTCGCAAAATCCAAAACCTGAACACCCGTTCGCATTTTCGGGTCATTGAGCTGGAACGCCAGAGAGTCCACGACCGCCACCGCTGGAGCATAGAACCGCCACCAGGTGATTATATTTACACCTGGCACGACCTGCATCATGATGGCATAAGAAAAGCCCGCTATTACTAGTAGGCTTTTTTTTTGTTGGTTAGTACCTTGAATCAGTTTTGATTGTTTTCTCAAATTTGTCTTGCTCTTTTTGAATTGACATAGAAATATATCTACCATCAATCATTGTTAGATAATCGTTATATTTCCTGTTCGCATTTTCCAAATTAAAAGCAAAATCGATTAATTCGTTATCGTTATAAATCCTATATATCATCGTATATCCTCCATATGCCCGCCGGGGCGGGCGTTGTTATTTATGCTATTTCTTATATGTACAATCTTTATATATCTCTAGCATATTCAAAATATAAAAGTTCTCGGCATCAATAGCTTTTTCAATATCCATATGTAATAAAATCTTGATTGCCTTAATCTTATCCGCTTGCTTCTGCAGAAATTCATCCAACCCGCAAAACTGGATTGCATCCGTTCCGTGGCCTTCAATAAAGCCAAAGTTTTTTTTGCTCAATTCGGTCATGTCATAACCAATTGAGTTGATGTTCTCTTTAATTAATGTTGCTTTTGCTTCTTTGTCGTTAAAATATGTCATTTTTATACCCTCCCAAGTAATATATATGTTGCTATTTGTCTAGCTGTTGGTGCTGCTATGCCGTGGTTTTTAATTAATATTGCTTTTGCTTCTTTTCTGCTCATTTTGCTACCTCCATTTATTTACTACCTGCACGACCTCCAAATCGTGCAACGCTCAGAGCCTAAAGTCTTTTTATGGTCGCTCTGTCGACCTATTGATTATCGCAAGCCGTTAATATTGTTAATAATATCACCAGCGGCAGAATTAAAGTTGCTTTTAATAGTTTCAGCATTTACACCTCCTTTCTTCTTTATTACTATTATATTATACCACACTTTTTCACAAAATGCAATACTATTTGGCAAATTATTTAATAAATATGCAATTCTTTAGCTGTACCCAATGCCCAACCAATCAGCATAATAAAGCACCTGCAAGGTGCATAAGCCCGAACCAATAACACTTGCCCCCCCTTTGTACCCACTGATATTTTCGGGCATATAGACCCGCTCACCTAAAAAAGTAAAATTAAACTCTTGCACCTACTTGACAAAACATAAGAGATGTGGTAAGATGGAGGAAATGGAGGTAGGCATAATGACGGAAACGAGAAAGCCAACGGCAGAAGATAGAGAGCTTATTATAAAGCAAGAAAGAGATATTTCAATTTGCGGAAACATAATTGCGGAAAGGATAGATGGAAAGGGTGATACCTATGGTATTTTAATTGTAGACACACCTTGGTATTCGCCAGAAAGTACTTGGGATTATTATTGCATACACCCGTACGGCAATGAATATTCATCTGGTTTTAGTGTTATTAGGATTAAGAAAGAAACTATAGTGCCATTTTCGTATGATACTTGCGAGAAAAAAGATTTTTGTTATGACAAAGATGATGGGTGCAATTATGTTTTCAAAAAAGAAAGGAGGTAGGATATGGAAAAGAGATTTACGATAATATGTGTAATAGGAAACAGTAAAGAGTTAGAGGGAAAGCGTAGTTTATTAGCGAATGTAGGAGATGGGGTTTTGTGTTATTTTCACACAAGCGAGGCAAAAGAGGTAGAATCGTTTATAGAATCTTTTTTTAAGCCTAACAACAATGATTTTTATTATTTAAATTTAAGTGGAGTAGAAATAGAGGTAAATAATGCAAAAGAAGCAGATTGCGAGTGGTTTTATAAAGTGATAGGTTCTACAGAAGAGGTATCTAAAGAAGAAGAAAGTGTAATAAGTGCAATAAAGGCAACGATAGATAAAAGGTTTCGAGTTATATATGAAGAATGCAAAGATAGCAATCCAGGAATAGAGTTAAAAGCGTATGAGGATATGAGTTATATTGAGAAGAATTTCCCATTGTTAGGAGGAAATATAAAGGAGGTTAGAGTGGAATGAAAAAGATAGTTATGCAGAGTAGGGAACTGACAGCAGAAGAGAGTGGTAGGTTGAGGAACGATGGTAGTCGGTTAATGGATAAGGATAATGTATTACCGATATTGTCCACAAGAGTGTGATTCAAAGATAATAGGAAAAGCTGTTGATAAAACAGTAATGCATCCGAAAATATATAACGGTAGTTATATCAGGAAATTGGATAATCCGTTTAAGGGAGAAGAATATGACACAAAATTTGGAGGTTAGAATGAGTAAAGTATATACAACACTAGGAGCAAGCAATCATACAGACAAAGAAAGAGAATCAAACGATTTTTACGCAACAGACCCTATATCAATAGAAAAGTTGCTTGAAGTTGAAAAGCTAAACAATGATATATGGGAATGTGCGTGTGGAGAGGGACATTTAAGCGAGGTATTAAAAAAACACGAACATAGAGTTTATTCAACTGATTTAATTAATAGAGGTTATGGCATTAGTGGTATTGATTTCTTAAACTGCAAAAACAAATACAAAGGTGATATTGTAACAAATCCACCATATAAGTATGCAAAAGAATTTGTATTAAAAGGGCTTGATTTATTAGAAGATGGTAATAAGTTATGTTTGTTTTTAAAAGTACAATTTCTTGAGGGCATAGCTAGAAAAAAAGAGATATACGATAAGTTTTCACCTAAAACAGTATATGTATTTAGCAAAAGAGTTTTATGTGCTAAAAATGCAGATTTTGAAAGAATGAAAGCTGGAGGTGGCAGTGCAGTAGCTTATGCGTGGTATGTATGGGAAAAAGGCTATCAAGGTGAAACCGTTATAAAATGGATATAGGAGAATAGAAATAATATGACACACGAAGAAACGAGGAAAAGCAAAGAGGGTATGGTGATTAACGGCATAACAGTGTTGCGGTTTAGTCATACGGTAAGGGAAGCCGAGCAGAGCAAGAGTTATTATGTATGTCGGTGTCACTGTGGGCGAGAGTTCGTAGTAGGTGCTAACAGGCTGTATAAAGATGTGCTAAAGAGCTGTGGTTGCATAACAGCGAAGATAGGCAAGGATAATCGAGTGCTGAAAGAGGATATGATGGGATATTTGCGGAAGTACCGAGCTGATGGGCTTAGTTATAGGCGGATAGGTGATAAACTGAAGTACGAGTTTGGAATAGAGGTAAGCCGAACCACGATAATGAAACGGTGTCGTGAGATGGGGGTGTAGATAGCAGACTGGAAACTGGCTTAGAGTAGATTAGAGTAGATTATATGGGATATAGGAGTAAAAAGATATGCAGAGATTAGAAGAAATGCTAGCAGTGGTACTGAAAACGGAGAAGTACTGGAAAGAGCGAAAGAAAACTATAAGTGATAAGATGAAGAACCGAAATAACAAGCTAGTAGCAATGAAAAAAGCTAAGGCAACTCGTTATAGCATAAAGAAAGTAGAAGCGGAGTGGTTTAGTTTAAACAGAGAGTATAACGCAGTACCAGAAACACTGGTAGTAGTACGGCATAGGCGAGATGGTCTGCGTGGAGTGATAGGGCTGATAACTGAACTGGAAACTGCTACAGCGGAGAAAGCTGAGGAGTTAAACAGCTTCGATATAGTATTGAAAAGTTACGAAATAGCAAGGATATGTGATACACTGTACAGTCGTGGAGCTGATTTAATCAAGAATGACCGTAAGTGTTTCAGTGAGCTAGCGTGTAAGTATGCGAAAACGGTAACGGAAGATTTTATTAAGTATTATTATAAAAAGAAAGTATATTTTAAAATGCTAAAGAAGATGTATCCTGATGAAATTGGTGATGATTTATTCGCAAAAAAAATAGAACCTGCGTGGAAAGACTGTTTCGACATAAGGGCAAGGGCGTTTGATTTCGAGTGTTATATGATAGCCTTGGAGTGGAATCGTAAGGAACAGGACAGGTTTTATTTGCCTAGAAGAGAGTGCCTAAGGAATTTGGAGGATATTAACGGGCAAAAGGTAGATTTAGTGGCTGATTATCAGGACTTATTCGATGGTAAACTTGATATACTAACAGTATCACTACCGCAACGGGTTGGAAAGTCAAGGCTGAGTTTGTTTTTTCTGTCTATGTACTGTTTCAAGAACCTGAAGAACAGCATAGTAGGGATTGGACACAGTGCAGGATTGGTTGGTACGTTTTATGAAGAGATACTAATGTATTTCACAACACCTAAAGATTATAGAGTGTTCGAGATATTTAAAGGTCATTTGGTTGGCAAGAATAACGCCGAAAAGGGTACGATTAATATCGACAAGCAGTTGGGTATACCTAGTTTTACTTTCAGAAGTATCGATGGTAATATCACTGGGCAGACTGATGCAAGTTTACTGAACTATGTAGATGATTTGATTAAAGACCAAAGCGAGATAATCAACAAGCGGATAGCAGATAATATATGGAGTAAGTTTAATAATCTGGTTTTAGGTAGAGCAAAACAAGACATACCACTACTGTTTGTAGGAACACTGTGGGGCGATAACTGTCCATTGACAAGGCTGATTGTAGAGTACAAGAACGATAACAACCCTAGGCACAGGTTTCGGCAGTTTGCGTGGTGTAATAGTAAGTTAGAATCGCAGTTCGATTATCAGTACAAGGTAGGGTTTAATACACGGCATTTCAAGAAGCTGGAACGGACAATGAAGAGAGCTGACCTAGCACTATGGAACGCAATGTACATGGGCAAGCCGATACCAAGAGAGGGCAGACCGTTTAATATATTACAGTATTATAAAGACTTGCCAGAGGAAAAGCCTGATTTCGTGTGTGCGTTCGTTGATGTAGCGGTAGCAGAGGGCGGTGATAAGTATTCTATGCCGATAGGTAATGTGTATGAGGGAACTAAGTCGATATATATACACGATGTAATATACAGTAATAGAGGAACAGACTATACGATACCAAGAACAGTTGATAAGATAAAACAGCATAACATAGAGAAAGTGGAGTTCGAGGAAAAAGAGGGAGCTGTCGGCAAAAAGGTTAATTTCGGTATAGCAAGCAAGGTAGATGAGTTGTTAAGGAAAGATAATTACAGATGCGATATAGGGAATCATAGCGGTTCTGGCTTGAAGTCGAAGTTATCTAGGATACTGTCTACGGCAAACGAGATACTGGGCATAGAAACTGATTTCGGTTATAAGATATATTATTTAGATGAGGAACTAAGAGTAGGGAATATGGAGTATAACGATTTTATAGACTGCGTGCGAAATTTCAGTGAGGTAATAGTAAAGCAAGAAGATGATGCACCGGATAGTTTAAGTGGTTTGATATCGTATTGCGTAGATGGCAAGAAGAAAGGCAAGGTAGTGGTGTTGGATAAGCGGAAATGGTTGCCGTATTAAAGTAGTACGGTGAGGCGAAACGGGCTGTAATGGCGAGGATATAGGAGATTAGTGGTATGTAAAACGAAATCAGAATTGGATTTAACGAAGATGGAAAAACTAAAAAGGAGCAGTAAATGAAAAATAACGAAGTAAACATATTAGGCACTATATATAAAGTAATAAATAAAGATTATAAAAAAGAAAAAGCCTTTGTTGAACGAGGAATAGATGGATATTGTGATGGAGTATTGCACGAAATATGTATATGTAATATGAAAACATCTCCTAACTATGAATCAGAGACTAAAGAGTTTTGCAATATTGTAGAAAAACAAATACTAAGACATGAAATCACACACGCATTTTTAAATGAAAGCGGACTGGCAGATAGTGCGTTTGCTTATGACCGTTCTTGGGCAAAGAATGAAGAAATGATTGACTGGATTGCAAACCAATTTCCTAAAATGGTAAAAGCAATGACAGAAATGGAGTGTTTGTAATTAGAAATAAAAAATTATATATAATAACTATATTTGAAGAGGGAAAAGAGGATAGTGATAAACTTGAATTTATCTGTACAAGCTTTAAAAAAGCAAAGCATGCTATACTAAACCATAAAAGCGGATATTGTCCTGGCAATCATTGTGTTTGCTTCCATATAAACGAGGTTATTGCAAATACAAATATAAAACATAAAATAGCGATAGAAATAACCACTTGACAGCTAAAACAAAGTATGCTATAATAATAAACATAAATAACTTGTGTTACTGCTTAGGTATCGCTACGGCAAGGCTACGGCAGTAACAACCATACAGGCAAAAGCGGTGTTTCACAGCCATATAAATTGCGTGGTATAACAGTGGCAGTTCGTTGGGTTCATAACCCAAAGGTCATCGATTCAAATCCGATTCCCGCTACCAAATAATTAATAGAGGTATTATTATAATTGCCTCTATTTTAGTAGTTGACAAATTACAATAAATATGATATAATTAATATTGTTGAATAATATAGGAGGTAACCGTATGTCCACTAGACCAAGTCAGTTCGGGATTAATCGCATATTTACTGATGAAACAGTAAGCGAAAGTACCGTTATAAGCATACTAGAAAAGACATTAGAGAAACATAGAATAAACGCCACCTATATAGAAAAGTTAGATGAATACTATAAAGGCAACCAGTACGATAACATAACAAGTAGCGGTCGTAACATTGATGAAAAGAATGTAGTTAATCTAACAAAGGTTTTTATAGATACAGTTGTATCAATAACATTAAACAAAGAAATAACATATGTAGCTAGAAAAGATATATTTAAAGATGATGTCGAGAAGATAGCGAACTATATGCGTGATGAAGATGAACATACTATAAACTTAGACACTTGTACTAATATGGTTGTAGATGGAATAGGTTATCAGTACTGTTTACAGAACGGTGAAAACGACATTACACCGCACAGTCCGTTCACTATAGGCTTGTTTTCTCCTAAAGATACATACTTAGTAGAAAGCCTTGATATAGGCAATCCAGTGGTATTGAGTGTGCATATAAGCGAGTATGATGACATTAAACAGTATGCTTGTTTTGACAATAAATATAAGTATATAATTAAGAATAGCAAGAAAAGTGGCAAGCTCGAAGTAACCGAAACCACACTACACGATTTGCCGTTCAACCCTATACAGTGCTATAACAACGATATGTACAGATTATCAGCAGTGGCAGATTTAATGGGGTTGCAAGACAGTTTGAACACTTCTATTAGTAACTATAACAACGATGTACTGATAAAAATAAACCAAATATTAGTTATTATAGGTGCTGAACTTGCTCCAGAAGAGGCTAAGAAACTTAAAGAAAGTGGAGTATTGCAGATAACTGGTAAAGATGGTGTTAAGCAAGATGTTAAGTTCGTAAGCAGTCAGTTAGACGGCAGAATTATTGATTTTGTCAAGAACACTGTAGAGATGATGTGTTTAGTAAGTGGTTGTCCTAGCCAAAACGCAGGAAGCCTAGAAACTGGCAAGGCGGTCGAAACAGCTAATGGACATACGATAGCTAATTTTGTTAGTAACCGCAAGGAGCAAGCGTTCCATAAGCCTAAAAGACAGCAACTAGATAATATTATAGCTATATTGAAACGCAAGAAAAAAATAAGCAGCGATATAACAGCAAACGATATAGATATTAAGTTTGATAAGAACAGACTTACTAGCATAAGTGATAATGTTATTAATTTAGTTAAGTTACTTGATGCTGGGATGGAAGAGTATGATGCACTTGTCGTTTGTCCGTTTATAGATGACATATCAAGTGTTGCAGATAGAATTAAAGAAAACAGAGAAAGAATGGGGCTTAAAACTGGTAAAACCGAAGAGGTTATAGTATGAAAAAGATAAGATGCCAAAACTGTCCCAAAGGCATACTGTTCGCTATTTATGATAAAGCCACTAAAGGCAAGATAGAGGGCAAGTGCAGTTGGTGCAAGGCAATATATATTTACGACTTGGAAACTGGGGAGTACGAGCTAGTTTCAAAAAATGTTAGAGAAAACATAAAAACGCAAGAATAGTGAAAGAACACTTAAAAATGCAAAAGGAGAACCATATGAAAGAAGTGAAAGGATGTATGAATTTACAGCTATTTGCAGAACTAGCACCAGTAGAACCACCAGTGGTAGTAGCACCACCAGTTACTCCACCAGTAGTTGAACCACCAGTAGTTGAACCACCAGTAGTAGTTGAGAAAACTGTTTCTAAGAAGATGTTTGATGATACTGCTAGCGATTTAGCTAAGGCTAAGAGAGAGCTAAAAGAACTGCAAAACAAAGGCAAGACAGCAGAGCAAATCAGTGCTGATGAATTGGCGGAAGCTGGAGCTAAACTTTTAGCACTACAAACTGAGTTTGAAGAAACTAAGTTAAAGTCTAACAAATCACAAGCATTAAGTGCAGTTGCTGAGGCTAAAGCTAAAATTTCTTTGAAAGAAGATAATAATAGTTTCGAGTTATTAATTGATGCTATTACTAGTAGCGATAGTGAGAAAACTACTGCTAATTCTTTAGAACTAAGTAAGCTAGCTTTGGCTATTTACGAAAAAGGTGTTAATGATGTTAAAAGTGGTGATTATAATAATATGACTAACGGTGTTAAGACAGGTGACCCTAGTGTAAAGTCTACTTATGGCGAAAGGATAGCAAAGAATAATGCAACTGCTGATAACAGTAGTATAAAAGATAAATATAAATAAAAATAAATAGAAAAGGAGAACTAAAATGGCAATAACAACAGAAACGCTTACAAGCGACAAGAATATTCTTATTGGTCCAGACCTAGCCTATAGCATTGGCGTACAAGTTACTAATACTAACTTAGTAGCAGATGATGATGGTAAAAAGATAATTCTTGCAGGAACACCTATCGGAGGTAAGACTTCAGCATTAGCTAATAGGCAAACAGTATTGATTGCTACTAATAACGCAGATACTGAAACAGCAGCAGCAGTAGCAGCAACTTGTGTGGTAGCAGCAGCTAGTGCAACTACAGACATATTAACAGTAACCGCAGCACCAGCAAGCATAGCAACAGCAGGTAATGATTTAAGTATAAACTTAACGACAGCAGCAGATGATGTATTAGCGGTTTCAGCAACTGGAGCAGTTATAACAATAGCTTTAGCTAACTCTACAGCAACTAAGAATACAGCAGCATTGATTCAAGTAGCAATAAGAGCTTTGTCAACAGTTGATGAAGTAGCAGTAGACGCATTTACATGTGTAGCTGGTGGAAGTTGGGATAGTGCAGCAATAGCAACAGCAGAAACTGGTGCAGTAGACTTTACTGGTGGAACTGAGGCAGTACCTGGACCATCTAGCGGTCAATATTCACAAGGTGTAGCATTACACGATGTTGATGTTACAGATGGTCAAGCTAATGGAGAAATGGTAGTATCTGGTTTCGTTGATTCTGAAAAGATTACAGCAATAAACCCAGCAGCTTCTACAGAACTAACTAAAATAACATTCCAAAAGGGGGTTAATAAATAATGGCTAATATTTATGATATAGTAACCAGCAAAGAAATAGCTAGTTATTGGACAGAAAGTTCAAGAGAGAGAGTGCCATATTTTGGTGCAAGCAAATTCCCTGTCAAGAAGAAATTAGGTTTAGATTTATCTTGGATTAAGGGTGCTAAAGGTTCGCCAGTTTCATTAAGCCTATCAGCTTTTGATTCTAAGGCAATTCCTTTAAACAGAGTTGGCTTTAAAAAATTATCAGCAGATATGCCGTTCTTCAAGAATAGCAAAAATATTGATGAAAAACAAAGACAAGAATTAAACAAAGTTATTGGTTCTGGCAATGCAACTATAATTGATATTATCATAAACCAAATATTTGATGATAAGAGTTCTCTAATTTCTAACGCACTTGTTGCACAAGAAATGATGAGGATGCAAATTTTAACTACTGGCTCTTTAGCTGTTGCTAATAACGGGCAAAGTTATAGTTATGATTATGGAGTTCCAGCTGATAACAAGAAAACACTTACAAACACAGCGAAATGGGATGCTCCAACTACTGCCGACCCAATAAGAGATATACTTAGCTGGCAAGAAATAGTTACTGAAAGCACTGGCGAAACTCCTACTGAATTATTAATGAACTCTACGACACTTAGATTAATAGGTAAGTGCGATAGTATTAAAAACGCAATATATGTTATGGGTAACGGCAAAGTTGTACCTAGTACTAGTGCGGTTAAGAAGTTTATACTTGAAGAAACTGATTGTATTGTTTATACTTATGATAAAGGCTATAAGAACGATTCTGCTGTATTCACCAAGTTTGTAGCAGACAAAATTGTTGTTGTTATGCCATCATCTAATTTAGGTGACACTTTTGTGGGAACAACACCTGAAGAAAGCGATTTAATTAATGATAGTTCAGCTTCAGTTGACATTGTAGAAATGGGTATTGCAATAACTACATCTAAAGAGATTGACCCAGTTAATGTAATGACAAAAGCTAGTATGATTTCACTACCATCATTCGAGTTGGCAGATTCAGTTGTAATAGCTACAGTAGCGTAAGGAGTAGTATAATGAGTTGGGTAAAAATCAAAGATACAAACGGTAATGTGCTAACTGTCCCAGAAACAGCGTTTAACGATAGTTTCAAGAACAACGGTTGTGTATTAGTTAAAGATGTCAAAGACAAACCTGTCGTTATTCCTGCGGTAGCAGTAGCACCTACGTTTGTTAAAGAACCGTTACTTACAGATAAACCACTAATGGCTGGTGGTTTGGTTATGGATACTAAAATAGTAGCGAAACCAGCACTTAAAGGCAAGGCAAACCCTTTCAAAAAATCTTAGAGGTGGTATTATGATAGATTATGATACAATTAAAGAGAATTTAGAGCTAGAAATACTAGCTAACGGGTTGGAGGTAGTTAATAATACATTAGCTATCTCTGCTGACCCGCTTATTAAGTCTAAAATAATATCTAAGAAAATACAAGATGCCACTATGCGAGCTTACAATAAACGCAGAGGTTCTAACGCCACTGATGTTTATACATTCGATATGTTCGAAGATGAAGCTGATAAATACCAAACAACGATTACTAATATGGCTTACACAGCTTTTACTAAAATCGGTATTGAGGGTGTGTTGGGTAATTCAGAGAACGGAATATCTAACAGTTACGAGAGTGGTGGCTTATATTTGAAAAGTGATTTAGCTAATATAATGGAAAAGGCTGGTGTATTATAATGGGTAATGTTATGAACACAAAACTTAAAAGTAATATATACCTATGTAAGAAACTAACTGCAACTACTTGGGGCGAGCCTGTTATTTATAGGTTTAATATATTTCAAGTAAACTCTAGCACTAAAACGGAAGAGTACGGCACTAACTTCACGAGTGACTTAAAAATAATGTGTACAACTGATGAGAGTGTTTTGTTTTCTGTTGGTGACAAGATTTATTACAAGAAAACACCGCCTACAACACATAATAACTTGCAGAACAAAAAGGCTGATTCTAATTATATGATAAAACAGCTACCAGTTATTGGGTTGAACTTTTGCAAGGTATATCTTAATAACATTAAAGGTAGATAGCATTATGGCTGATGTATTAGTTAATATTAGGCGTAAGCTGGACAAGCTAGCGGACTTGCCAACTTTGACAGACACAATCGCAAGGACTGTCGCAGAGAGAGGCAAAGACATAGCAAATAAGAATTATTCAAGAACACACGTTAATATGCCGACCGAACCTAGTGTGTATACAACAAGTCAAGGTAAAGGCAAGACAGAAATAATTGCTTACGGTGATGGTATAGCGTTTGAAGAGTTTGGAACTGGTACTAAGGGCGAAAATTCACCTCACCCTAGATTACCTAAAGTTAATGTGCCTATAACGGGCAAGTGGATATATAATTATCCTAGTACGTTCAAGAAAACTAACAAAAAAGGTGGAATTTATTGGGTTTATGCTGGTCGAAACAGAAACGGACAGATTGCAGGTAAGCAGATGTACGAAACAGCGATTGAGTTAAGGGCTAACATACCTAGTATAGTAAAAAAAGTTATTAAGGAGTTATAAATGCTTGATTTTATAGAATGGCTAACAACATATATAAACACTATCCTTAATAGTGATGCCGATTTCGATGGTGCTGTATTCCATACAGTGTACGGTTATGCGTATGATAGCGAGTTTGAGTTCCCACAAGTAACGATACAAGTTATAAACGATAGTGAGAACGAAAGCTACACAACATTCGATGGCGAGGAAGTTAGTAATTTAGGCTTACAAATTGATTGTTTCGCACAAGAAATGAGTATTGACTTAACTATAACTGAACCGCAAAGGGCTTGCTTAGTAATTAGCGATAAGATTAAGAAGATATTTCAAGACCTTAAAACAAACAAAGTAAAGACCGAAATACTTGGAGTTACTAGAACTGGACATAACTTCTCAATGCCGATAGATAATGGTGAGCAGTTATATAGAGTAATATCTAGGTATAATTTATTAATAAACGAATAGGAGATAAGATGAAGTCAAACGAACAAATAAAACAAGAGTTAGAAAAAGAATATGAAGAATTGAACAAAAAATATTTAAAACTTGATAATTTTGGGTGGACAGAAGAATTTAAACAATTGCCACAACTACATCAAGATTTATTAAATTTACAGAACGATGCAATGAATAGCTATTGCTATATTTTGCAAATGCGAATTAAAAACTTATAAAAAATAGGAGGTAACCAAAAATGGCAATAGCAATAACATCTGCTGGTATACAATTTTACTACGCAGTAGAAGCAACAGCAGGCACAAGACCAACAGCATTGGCTGATTACACAGCAATTAAAGGCATAAAATCTCTACCTACAACGGAAGAATCAAGAACAACTTATGATGTTACTCCACTAGAGGAAACAGTGCAAGAACTAGAAGTTGATGGATTACTAGGTGCGTCAGGAGAATTAGAAATAACAGCAGTGGGTTCTGAAACCTTTTATACGGCTTGGAAAGCATTAGTAGCTGCTTATGCTGCAGGAATAGCTGATGGTGGAAAATCTACTTGGTTTACAGCTGTAATACCAAACCTTACTGAGAGTTGTTATTATACAGCAAAACCGTTTGCTATGACATCACAACTAGCGTTAGACACAGGAAGTGCTGTAGATTTTGTTGTTAAAATACTAAAAACTAATACTTCAGCATATTTTGCAATACCTACAACAGCACAAAACTAAACTAAAATCATAAATTAAGGAGAATTAAAAAATGAACAAATTAGTAAGAGAAATATACTTCGGTGATTATAACTTTAAGTTATCACCTACAAAAGAAATATTTAAATGCACAGTAAGAGAGTTTCCTGATTTCTTTGACAATATGCAAGAACAAAAAAAAATAAAAAATAAAAAGTTTTCAGAAATGGTTTGCGATGGTAGCATAGATAAAACTATGGAAGAACAAGCAAAGGTTGTTGCGTTCTCTATAAGAATGATGTTGAGAGAATACGAAAAAACTATTACTGATGATTATATTATGGCGTTAATGGATTATGTTGATAACAGTGGTAAAAATAATAAAGTTGAATTTGCTGCTATGGTTATGGAAGTACTGTTATTGGGTTTTACGAACGACAGTCAAAAACCAAAACTGAAAATGTCAATGAAGTAAACAGTAATGGTGAAGAAACTGTAAATAATGATAATAAAATAATAGATTTAGTTGAGTATATGGAAACTGAACTTTTAGAGAGTGCTTTGCTTTATGGTATGACTGTAGAGCAGTATTGGCACGATAACCCACAGCTATATTTTAGGTATAGAAATGTTTTTATACAGAAACAAAAAATGATAAGTCATAATATTTGGCAACAAGGTGCAGTTATTAAATCAGCACTTATGAGTAGTCCTTTAGTTGTTATAGGTATGACAGATACTAAGAAGTATAAAGTGCCTAAATACATTGAAGAACCTAAGTTTGATAATAATAGCGAAAACCTAGATAAAGATGGTAACAAGATTTTAACAGAAAAAGAAAAAGAATTTGAACGACTAAAGGCAAGAATATTTTTCGACAATTTAAACTAAAGGAGATAGTGCATTATGGAAACCGAAAGGCTAGTTATATATATAGATGTCAAATCTAATAAATCCGATAATGCACTTAAATCTGTTAATAGTAGTTTAACAAAAATAAATTCAAACTTGCAAAGTCAAACTGCTATACTTAAAAAGTCTGGAGAGTCTTATTCTAAATTATCTACTAGGATTATTAAGACTGTTACCAGTTTTAAAAAATTCAATAATGTACTTAACAAAAAATCAGGCGTAACTTCTATGAACAAGAATTTAGGTCTTTCTATAGCTAAGTTTACTGCTGTTATTTATGGCTTGAAAAGAATTACTAACGCTTTCGCTGGGTTTATTAAAGAAAGTAACTCTTATGTAGAGAACTTAAACCTATTCCAAGTAACATTCGGTGACCTTAATAAAGAAGCACTAGCTTTTGCGAAAAACTATTCATCAGCACTAGGGTTAGACCCTAGTATTGTTATGCGTGATATGGGTTTCTTCAACCAAATCGCAACTGGTTTTGGTCTTGCAACAGATAAAGCCTTTGCTATGTCTAAGACACTAACACAGATTTCTTACGATTTAAGTTCGTTCATTAACATACCGATTGCTGATGCGGTTACTAAGGTGCAATCAGGTATTGCTGGCGAGTTAGAACCACTTAGAAGAGTTGGTTACGCACTTGATGAAGCTACCCTACAACAATTGGCATACAGTAAGGGTATAAATACATCAATTAGGGCTATGACACAAAAAGAAAAGGTTCAATTAAGAGCAGTAGCTATTTATGAACAGTCTACTAATGTATTGAATGATTTAGCACAAACAATAGAAAGCCCAGCTAACCAATTAAGGGTTTTAAACCAACAAATAACATTGTTGAAACGGTCAATAGGTAATGTATTCATACCTATGCTTAATAAGGTTATACCATACCTAAGAGCATTTATTGAAGTTCTTACAGATAGCTTTAATGTTATGTCTAAGTTCTTCGGGTTTGAGATACAAGGGGCAAGAGAAGCGGCAGCTACTAACTATTTAGACAGTGTAACAGCTAGTGCTGAAGAAACAGAAAAGGCTTTGAGCAAGGCTTTATTCTCTTTCGATAAGTTTGAAACACTAGGTGGTGCTAGTACAAAAACTGCTACCGAAACTACATCTACTATTGATATTGACATTCCAGAGTATGACGCACTTGTTGGATTGACTGGTAACATTGATGACATAAAAGAGCAAGTAGAGGGATTTATTCCAACTCTACAGACGATAGGTGGGTTAGTAGCTGCAATAACAGTATCTAAGTTATTAGGTAGCTTGTCTTTAGTATCGCTATTTCTTAGTGGGATAGCACTAGCGTTTATAGCTTTATACATTGAAGATGAAGATTTTAGAGAAAGCATTGATGCTTTGGGTGTATCTTTAAAGGCAGCGTTTGAAAAAGCAAAGCCAGCTATTCTTTGGGTTTGTGAGGGAATTGTTTGGTTTATAGAAAAGTTTGTAGAAGCAACTGCGTGGGTACTTGATTTCTTAGAACAAAACAGAGTGTTAGCAGTAGTATTAGGTGTATTAGCAGCAGCAATATGGGTTATAAACATAGCTATGGCAGCTAATCCTGTAGGTTTATTAATTATTGGCATAGGTATCGTAATTGGATTGTTTGCGTTATTAGTTAATTGGATAGTAAAAATTTGGGATAAGATCAGCCTATTTGGTAAGAAAGTTGGTAATTTACTTGGAAAAGATTGGGATATAGGTATAAAGCATATAGAAAAAATAGAATATGAACCTTTACCACAGTACGCAACTGGAGGTTTCCCACAAAGCGGAAATGCTTTTATTGCAAACGAGAGTGGTACATCAGAATGGATAGGAAAGAACGGTAACAGTTCCGCAGTAGTTAATGACACACAAATGAGCGATATTATGCAACAAGCCGTAAAGCAAGGCGTAATACAAGCACTAGCACAAAGTGGCAATAAGAACACTGATAGGGAATTAGTTATCAATATAGATGGGCAAGAGTTAGCAAGGGCAAATACAAATAATCAACTTGATGCTTTTAGCGAAGTTGGGATTGTACTTAATTAGGAGATAGATATAATGTTTGAGAAAGGTAAATTGTTTATTCATAACAGTGATGAATATTCTGAATATATAGTATCAGATAAAAATATAAAAAACGATTGTGTTAATCATAAAGTAATGGAAGAAGCAGTAAAAAAAGCTGTAACTGAAGCACTAGCTAAAAACGCTTATAAAGTAGAGGTGCATAATGGCAAATAACACAATACCAGAAAACACAGTTATATTAAGTAGACCTGACTTTAACGAGGCTGTTACTCTTACTTCAGCTAAGGTTAGCGATATAAGTACACTTTTTAATAAGGCTTATGTCGGCAATGCTAACCCAGAAGAGGGTAGGGCTTTAAATGGTAGTATGCCAGATATAGACAATTATTCTACAGCAAGAGTGCCTAGAGTTAAAGTGTTGTGTAATTATACTGATATAGCTACTTATAGACTGTTTTACGAATTTATTAATAACCAAAAATATAATCAGTTCTATGCAACTTATTATGATGAACACACAAACGAAGTAGTAACTAAGGCTATGTACTCATATCCTAGCGAGTTTGCTGAGTACCACCGAAAAGGCAGAGAGATATTAGGCGTGTTTGGTTTAGAAGTGAACCTAGTAGGCACACTGAATACACTGGATAGCTATCACATAGTTTATAATGATAATATTGATGGTAGTGGTGCAACAGTAGTGCAAGGAGATTTATCATACGGTGAAGCAGTACTGTTAAAGGATAATGCTGAATTTACTGTTGCTGGAAAAACTATAGAAGAATGGAACGACAAAGCTGATGGAACTGGTAGAAGTTATCCTACATCAAGCTATCAAATAATGTATAACAGTTTGAACCTATACGCAATATATAGCACTACAACTCTTTACACTTGCACATTTAATTATCAAGGTGCAGTACAACCAGCTAGTGAGGAAGACTGGTTGCCTAGCAAACTAGTGACTTTTGGTAGCCCTATAGTAGTATTGCCTGAACCGACATATGTAGAAGATGAAACTGAATTGTACACATTCGCTGGTTGGACTAACATACCATACGACAAATATAGAGATGAAAAAGATGGTGTTGGCGAATATAAAACAGAATTTCTAACAGATATAGAAAGTGGTGCAATAACATTATATACAACCACTACTAATTGGGGTATAAAGGGTGATAGCACATTATATGCGTTATGGTTCTCAGTAGACCAAACATTAACTTACGATACTACTGGTGGAGATTCAATGGATAGTTTAGTGCAAGGATATAATACTTTAATTGAAGAACAAATTTATCCTACTAGAAGCGGATATTCTTTTAGTGGTTGGTATTATGATAATACTACTTTTGCTAATAAGTTTAATAATGTTTATATGCCATTAACATCAACAGTTTATGCAAAGTGGTTGGTATTATGATATATTATAAAGCTGAAATAGATATAATACCTATTGGTGATGGAGATGTGAGCAGTGCCGTACCAAATAGTGCTGAAAATAATATTTCTAGTGGTGTTATAATATCTAACGGAACAGTATTTTATGGTGACAAGCCGTTTATACTTAGTGATGATTCCGAGATTAATGGTAGTAAACTGGATTATGGCGATACATTTATGAAAGATGGTTCATATACTTCTTTTGATGTAACTAAAGATGATTATATTTTTGGTAATAGAGTTTTGTATGATGAAGTTTTTTATATTTGCATACTTAATACTATCGGGGTTACAGTGCCAAACATAGATACGACTTACTGGTCAACTGATAATGTTTTTGCAAACGAATACAAAGGCTATATGTCTAGTGATTGGGCTGATGATGATTTAACACTAACTGTTAGTGGCACTGATATAGACCACTTCACTATATACTTCGATAGAATTAGAGGGCAGTACCCACAAGAAATACAAATTGGTTCTACCACATACCCAAGTGATGACCCTATTTTTACTGTTGCTGGTATTACTGCAACTGCAACTTTCACAGTTGTTATGCGTGATTGGAAGCTACCTAAAATGCCGTATATGATATGCCAAATATCTATAGGCTTAAAACTAACTTTCGATAATAAATCACTTAACAAAGTTACTAGAACAGATAGGGAAATTTCTGATAACAAGAAACCTACTTATGGTTTAATTGCACAGACTGGTAGCTTAGAACTTAAGGATATTAATGGTGAGTTGGGAGAGTTAGCTGAACAAAACTTGCTGAAACCTAATAAGGATATCACTATAACACTAAACGATAATGTAATAGGAACATTTAAAAGTGATATTTGGAAGTATGAAAGCACACAGTATGAAGCTAAAGTATCTATGAAAGATGACATAATGCGTATGCATAGTATTTATTATGATGGATATTTGGATATATCTTCATCAACTGGAAATGCTTACGATTTGTTTACCGATATAAAAGCTGTAGCAATAGCTAATGGTTATGTTTTTGAAACAATAGATGAAACTTATTTCACTTACCTACAAAGCATAGTCGTGCCATTCTATTATGTAACTTTTAGCACATTATGGCAAGCACTAGATAAGTGGTGTCAAATAGCTACTGCACATATATATAGTGATACTGATGGAACTATAAAGGTGGTTAAATATGAGTTATAATGGTGAAACTATAAAAATACCTAGTTCACATATTAAAAAATATGAAAGTGACAAGGTTAATAATAATGTTATTGATAAGGTTTCTGCAACACTTAAGGAAGCTACAATAAACATTACTAAGATAAAGGGATTCAAGGCAAAGGCAATAGAAGTTTATAATGGTATGTTTGTTGCTGTAGGTGATAATGGGATATATTATAGTAACGATGGTATAACTTTTAACGAAGCAAACTTGAACTCAATAGGTATAAGCGAACTTAACGATATAACTATTAATACAAGTGGAAATAATACTGGCAGATGGGTTGTTTGT
>Ga0075113_1000133_pt1 | contig 24551 bp, 20 predicted proteins | sample AntAceMetag02UKA_FD_69788 | JGI IMG/M metagenome (GOLD analysis project Ga0075113, IMG submission 69788) | Saline lake microbial communities from Ace Lake, Antarctica - Antarctic Ace Lake Metagenome 02UKA | ecosystem: Environmental > Aquatic > Non-marine Saline and Alkaline > Saline | place...
AAAAAAGTGAATATATGTTTTTCGAACTTGTGAGAAAAATATATGAACGGTGAGCCTATGTGTTGAGATGAATAACGAATGAAATGAGGAAATGAATCCAACTTAGGTAAATGATTCCTAGTTCTAAAAAATTAACCAATGAAATGAGTATTATTTTTAGAGAGGTTAGTAGATTCCTGGTTAAAATTTATTTGCTTTACATTAAAAATCCCACTGCAAAATCATTTATTTTATACTTCATTGAAAAAACTATATTACTTCGTTTTACTTGCAAAGACGAATATGTTTATATTTATACACCAAAAAAAAAAGCAATTTATTTCTCCAACAAAAAAACCCTCAAAAAAGGGTTTTTATCTTCAAATAACATTTTTACCCAACTCCTGAAGTAACTGTATAAATTGGCAGTAAAACAGCCATTAACAGACCTCCTACTCCACCACCTAACGCTGTAATCATAATAGGTTCAATTAAAGAAACTAACCTTCCAACAATATCCATAACCTCTCTTTCATAAAACTTTGCCATTGTATCAAAAATGTCTGAAAGTTTACCAGATTCTTCCCCTACCTCAACCATACTTATAAAAAGTTTTGAAAATTCCTTATGTTTTGAAAAAGATTTAGAAAGTGATTCACCTCCAGCAACATCAACAGCAACTTCTTTTAATATTTCCTCATAAACCATATTATCAACAACTTTTGAAGTATTTTCAATTGTTTTAACCATTGAAACTCCAGATTTAAGCATCATACTAAAGTTACCTGAAACACGAGAAACAAATAATTGTTTATATAAATTTCCAAATAAAGGAAGAGATATTTTAAATGTATCAAATGCTTTTTTACCTTCTCTTGTTTTTTTATATTTTAAAAATACAAAGAAAGCAATAATTAAAGATCCTATAAAAATAAAACCATAATCAACTAAGAAATTAGAAAGACCAACAACTATTTTAGTAGCTAAAGGCAACTCACTACCTGACCCAACAAGCATATCTGAAATTTTAGGAATTACCATAGTAAGCATTAAGTACATAACTCCTGCAAATACTATTACAACAAAACTTGGATATATTAAAGCAGACTTAACTTTTGAAGTTAAAGCATAAGATCTTTCTAAATAATCCGCTAAGTAGCTAAATGTTTGAGACATTTTTCCTGACTCTTCACCGGATGCTATCATATTCACAAAAAAAGAAGAAAAAACTTTTGGATGTTTTTTCATCGCATTAGTTACAGAAGAACCATCAGCGATATCATCTGCTATTTCAGTTAAAGAATTTCTCAAAATTTCATTTTTTTGACCCCCTGCAAGCATTCTAAATATACGAATTGCTGAAATTTGAGCTTCAAATAAAGTAGATAATTGTTTAGAGAGAATAACAATTTCTTTATTACTAACACCACCTAAAACAATTCTTTTTCCAAAAACACTTTCTTCTTCAGGGCTTTTAATTGAAGAGATTATATACCCTCTTTCTTGTAATGAACTAATAGCTGCTTCTTTTGAATGAGCATCTATTTGACTACTTACCTTTTTACCATCTTTATCAAAAACTATATATTTAAAAAGCATAATATTTATATTTTATATTTAATTAATATTAACATATATTTTTAAAATTTAAATAATTTTTCAAATTTTTCTTTTTTATGGTCTAATATAAATTCATCTCCACCATCATTAAATAATGGTTTTTCTTTTTCAGATATATATCTTGGCACAATATGGAAATGAACATGAGGAATTTCTTGTCCAGAATCTACGCCATTTCTTTGAATTATAGCAATGTCCTTTCCTATTTTTTTCCTTATTTTCCCAACTAAATAAAATAAAACTTTTTGTAATTCTAGATATTCATTTTCTTTCATTTCTCAAATCGTTTTATATGATTTTTTAGGAACTAATAAACAATGACCATCGTCAAAAGGAAAAATATTTAAAAATGAAATATAATTCTCATCTTCATAAATAACAGATGCTGAAATTTCTCTATCTATTATTTTTTGGAATATATTCTTAGACATATTTTTTAATCTTTATCGTTAAATTGTTTCATCATTTCTTCAAAATCAAAATCATCATCCTTTCCTGATTTCGGATCATTACCTAAATCAACTAATCTCGCAAATTTTTCTTGTATTTCGCCTTCGATTTCAGCTCTTGGTCTACCATATGTTTGATAAGATAACTCCTTCAAATAATCCCTAACTTTCTTATTTGATTCCTCAGGAGGTAATGTTTTTACGTTAAATGGTTTTTGAGGCTGACCATTAACTAAAATCTTTAAGTAAGCATTATGATTATCCAAATTTATTATATCTTTAGCATTAAAAATTGGAGACAATTGTTTTTCTACAATTTCAGCATCTTCTGGACCAACTCTAAAAATTGCCAATGAACCAACATTACCAAAAATTGAATCTCTTATTTTTTCATCAATTTGTTTTATGTATTGATGTGCAATATTTAAAGATAATTTATATTTTCTTGCTTCTGATAATATAGTAGAAATTGAATCTGTCGTAATGTTTTGAAACTCATCTATATATAAATAAAAATTAGGTAAATTTTTATCCAAAGAATCAACTCTAGATAAAGCAGCCATTAAAATTTTAGAAACTAAAATCATACCAATCATATCTGCATTCAGTTCACCCAATTTACCCTTAGAAAGATTTACTAATAAAATCTTTTTATTATCCATTACATCTCTAAAATTAAAAGAAGATTTTTCTTGCCCAATAATTGGTCTTAAAAAATCATTGGATAAAAATGTATCAAATTTATTTGTAATATATGGAACAATATTTTCCAATGCAGCTTCTCCACCAGCCTTAGTTGCTATTTTTTCTCAAAATTGTTTTACCAACATATCATTACATTTAGATAATTTCATATTTCTAAATTCTTCATCTGCTAAAACTCTAGAAATTTCAACCATTGTATTTCCACTTGAAGGATCTTCTAAAACTAACTTTGTAGAATTTGTAAAATATTGTTCAAAAGCAGGACCTATAGATTCTGGAACATCTTTATATAATTTTTTAAATATTGAAAGTAATTCATGAACAACCATTGTTTTTTGTTCTGGATAATTCACATCATATTCAAGCATATTTAAACCAAAAGGTCTTTTTAAAGCAGACGGATCAAAATATATAACATCTTTGAATCTCTCTGGTGGAACTTGAGAAATAACATCTTCAATATCAGAACCATGTGGATCAATAAAACAACAACCATCACCATTTCTAATATCCTGAATAACCATATTTTTCATTAAAGTAGTTTTACCAGTACCAGTTTGCCCAATAACATACATATGCCTTAATCTATCCTCTGTTTGTAAATAAATAGGAGTATCTTTCCCTTGATAAGAATTAACACCCAATAAAACTGAGGCATCCTTATGAATAACTTTTTCCTCTTTCTTTTTAACTATTTTTTCAATTTTATTATCTAAAACTTCTTTATTTTCTGTTTTTATTATAGATTCATCTTTTTTCTGAACAGGTTGAGGAATCACACTCACCTTTGTATCTACTTTTTTGTTATTTTGATTTTTATTAATTCCAAAAGAAGCCTTCCCCACCAAAAGATCTTTTTCTTTTTTATCACCAATTACAGCATTAGAAAGAACTTCGGCAGAAACTCCCGATGAAGAAGATGCTGTTTCTAAAATATCACCAGCATTTAAATGTTGTTCTGGAAAATGAAAAATTGAAGTCAATTCTGAAAAATTTAAAAATAATTTACTATCTTTATCAAAAACCCTAAAAATAAATTCTTTTATTTTTTTATTTAACTCATCGCCTAAAAATCTATCAAAAAGAAATTTATTAGAATTTGGATTTTCATATTGATAAAAAGCTGATTCTAACTCACTTAATATAGTTTGAGCTTTTTCAGCATTATCACTAGAAGTAACTAACCTAATATTAGTTTGAAATAACCTTGTTGTATTCTTAGCTTTTAATTTTTCTACCAAAAATCCCCTCTTTTCTTGATCTTTTGGTTTTTTATCATCCTTTTTTTCATCATCTTTTGAAGAAAAAATTATATTAATAATCACCATTATTTCTTCTAACACTTTAAAAATATTTTTCTTAATTTTATCCCAAGTAGTTGGTGGTTTAAAAATATCCTTATAATCTTTTCCCCCAGATATTTTATCAATGACATCTACAATTTTACCGTTAGTTTTTTTCTCATCACCTGGAGATAATACTATCTGTATAGCCGCTCCATCATTCACATCTAAATTAGAAAATGATTTTAATATAATGTTCAAAGGATCGTAACCTAATTCTTTATATATTTTTATAGGTAAAAATTGATAAGATGCTGTTTTTAACGATGAAATAGCTACATTATCTTTTTTATCAAAAATATTATAATCATTATAAGATTCTTTTACTGATGCACTTGGAAATATAGCTAATAACTGATTAACAAAAACACCTTTTTGTTTCTCAGGCACTGCACAAAAAAAACTAACTTTTTTCTTACCTTGAGGAGAAGCGATTTCTATTGAAAAATATTTATTATCACTATTTTCAGTAACAGCAATCATTCCTGAATAAAATTGCTCCATAGAAGCAAGTAAAACTTCTAAAGGCTCTTTCTTTTCACCCTTACTTTTTTTCTCTAAAGAAATTTCAGGTAAAGTTATTTCTAACAAAACCATATGTAATCCAGGATATAGTAATGATTTTTTTTTAAGATTTACCAAATTACCAGCTTTAATAAATTGAACTAAGAAACGATGAAAATCATCTTTAATATGAAAAGTCTCTTCATTTTCAATAGCCTTTAATGTATTGAAAATACCAACATCCTGCATTAAAGTTAATAATGTTTCCATTCTTACATCATCTTCATCTGGAGACAGATTTAAAACAATTTTCTCAGCATCCTCTAATTTAGATTTATACCCAGAAGACATTGATTCTTTAGAAAAATTTTTATGTTCTTCTATTGTTTGCTCTATTATTTTTTCTTGATGCTGATCTGGTAAATTTTCAAAAGAATGACCAAATTCATTTGCATTTTTTTCTAAATTTTTATGAAAGATTATAGTTTCATCTTCAAAACCAGTTATCTTATTAGGATTAATACTCATTAAAATTATTTTATCACATTTAAATATTTAAATCATCTATTAGCTTAATTTTTACCTCCTTATTTTTATCATCTAAATAAACTAAAATAGCCTGAAAATGATATTTTATATTTTTCAACTTCTTTTCTTTGATATATATTTTCCCAATTCTTTCAAATTTTCAGATCTTATTTTTATCTAAATGATCCATTGGAGAAAATCTTAAAGTATCAATTAAATTTAAATCATTAACTTTTGCAGTTTTTACTTCAAAAAAATAAATTTTATTATCTTTTTTAACTACCAAATCAATTTCACCATATGGTTTTTTTTCATAATTTTTTTCAACCAAAAAAAAGCCTTTATTTTTTAAAAAAATTAAAGCTATTTCTTCACCAAGATCTCCCATATTTTTATTATCCATATATTATAAATATTTTGGATTTTATATAATTAAATAAAAACTTTAACTTTTGCTTCCCTTAAAATTTTACCATTAATACTATATCCTTTTTGTAAAATTATTGATATTTTATCCACATCATCCTTATTATCTGTCTCAGTATTTCCTAAAGATAAATGACTTAATTCATTAAATGAATCTCCAATCTCCCCAAACTGTTCTACATTATTATTAGATAAAATTTCTAAAAATTGATTATATATATATTCTACGCCTATTCTCCATTCTTCTGGTGTTTTTTCTCAAGCCTCTTTATTTGAAAAAGCTGCATCAAAATTATCCAAAACAGGAATTATTTCTTCCAACAGACTTTGTTTACCTATTTGAACAAATAATTTTTTTTCTTCCCCATGTTGTTTTTTTATATTTATAATATCAGCCTGAGTTCTTTGCCAACCATCTAAATATTCTTTCTTTTCTTTTTCTAATTCTTTAATCCTATTTTTTAATTTACTATCAGATTTACCAAAAGAAGATTTTTTTTTAAAATCTAATCCTTCTTCAAAAACTATTTCATCATCATTTTTTTTATCTTCTTTCTTTTTCATATTATTTTTTATTTCCATCCTTTTTTTTCTAATCCATTTTTAGCTGCTTCAATTTCAGCTTTTTGCTTAGAATGTCCTTCACCTTTAGCAATTAATTCTTCATTTAAATAAATACCCATAACAAATATTCTGTCATGATCAGGACCTTTAGATTCTATCTGTTTATAAATAGGTGTTATCTTATCTTTTTCCTGAGCAATTTCTTGAAAATGTGATTTAGGATCTATGTATAATTTTAATTTAACTATTTCATCAACATAAGAAAATAAATAATTTTTTAGAAAATTATCAACTTCATCAAAATCAGAATCTAAATAAATAGCTCCAACTAAAGCTTCAAAGGTATTAGCTAAAATATGAAATCTTCCTTTTATGGACTCTTCTTCCCCCTTAGAAAGCATTAGGTGATCATTTAAGTCTAATTCTAAAGCTTTTTTTGCCAAAGAGTTAGTATTTACTAATGCAGATCTTATGGCAGTAAGTTCACCTTCTGTCTTGCTAGGAAATTTATCATATAAATATTTAGTGGCTGAAAGTTCTAAAACAGCATCACCTAAAAATTCCATCCTTTCATTATGTTCTTCAAAATTTTCGATATTCTCATTCAAGTAAGACCTATGAATAAAAACTTTTTGGGAAAGCTCTTTGTTTTTAAATTTATATCCTATTCTTTTTTCTAATTTATTTATATTTTTCATATTATTTTTTATCAACTTTATTGTCTTCTGAATCTTTTAGTCCAGATTTCTCATAAATATTACCTAATACCCCTGAAATAAATTTATGTGAATTCTTTTGTGCAAAAGTTTTAGAAAGTTCAATTGCCTCATTTATAGCAACTCTAGAGGGAACCTTATCAGAAAAAAACATTTCAAAATAACCCATTCTTAAAATATTTTTATCAATAAGAGCAGTTTTATTAAAATCCCATTGAGTAGTTGACTTAGATAATTCTTTATCAATATCTTCCTTCTTTTCTAAAATTCCTTCAAATAAATCTTTAGCAAATTTATCTTCTTTTTCTTTTTCTGATTCAGCATAAAAAGATTTAAAAATATTTTTAAAAACTTTTTTTGATTCTTTTTTTTGTTCTTTTCTAAAATCTAAATTAAATAGAGCTTGTAGAACTAATTCTCTTGATTGATGCCTTGTTAACATATGTAGTATTATAGCAATAATTTAAAATTTTAAAATCTATTAATTTAAAAATTTATTAATTATTTCTTTATTAATTTCTTCTATTGTTTTACTTCCGTCAATCTCTGCATAATTATAATATGAATTTTCCTTAAAGAAATTGATAACTGGGACAACTTCATCTTCAAACCATTTTAATCTATTTTCAATTTTTTCAATATCATCATCAAGTCTTCCACGAGAAAGCATTCTTTCTTTTGCTAATTCTGTTGAAATATTAATATAAATTACTATAGGATTTTTTAAATCATAAAATCTAAAAGCAGACTCCAACATTATAGCTTCACCTAAAGTTCTAGGGGTTCCATCAATTATTAAATCTTTTTCAGGAGAATAATATGAATTAAAAATTTCAGCCCATAAACTAACAGCTAAAAATTTAGGTTGTAATCCACCAACTTTTGCTATCTCTCTTGCCTTCTTTGCAGTATATGTAGTTTTTGATAAAAACTGACGAAATTGATTACCTGCTTCAATATAAAGAACTTCATTATTGTTATTTTCAAATTCTTTTTTTATTAATTCAGCTTGGGTTCCTTTTCCACAACCAGAATTTCCTATAAATATAAATGTATATTTTTTATCTTTATTCATAAAACTATTTTAGCATAAAAATAAATTATTAATCATTCAAAACTGCAATGTCAGCCCTAAATCTATTTGCCCTATTAACAACCGGTTGACCATAAGTCATTCTATATGTAAATCAAGCACCTCCTGCATAATAACGAGAAGCTGCACACCTTTCCCTTAATGTCCTTTCACTGCTTATGTGACTATATTTATTTGCATAATCAGTACATGATTTTGAATAATATTGATCTTTTAAATATATCGCTGAAGCAATAAATGCATCACCATTTACAAATGGAGATAATTCTTTAGATTTTTTTCCTAAAACATCAGCCGCTCTATCTCTAATAGAAAGCCACGTTGCAGGCATAAATTGAGCTGGGCCCATAGCTCCACCGTAAGAACCATCTCTTGGAATAGGACAAGATATTTTTTGTTCACTAGCATTTCTATCCAACCCCTTCATTATTGTTAAAAATGATGGTTTTTGACTATTACTCATTACAGTATAACCATTTTTAGTATTACCATGACTATTTGCTTGATCATAAGTACAACCGCCAATATTTCCACCAATTTTTCCACCACTACCAGACTCTTGAAATAGAATAGCTAGAATAAAAGCAGGATCCATTCCTAATACTCCTTTATAAGGATTAATTGCATTGTAAGCCTCACCAAAAGTAACAGCTTCACCAGATGCTAAAGTATATTTCTTTTTCAAAATAACTTGTCTAGATTTTTCTTTAACAGAAATACTATCTTCTAAAACACCAGCTTCATTCTTTAAAATTTTTAATAACTCATCTTTATATTCTTTATTTTTTCTAATACTTTCAGCCTCTATTTCTCTTTCTTTTGCTAACTGTCTTTCTAAAACTTCTCTTTCTCCTAATTCTATAGATAATTCCTCCAAAGATTCTTTTTCTGTTTTTGCTTTTTTTATTTTTTCAGAAATCCTTTTTCCAATAGTTTTAATTATTTCAGTTTCTGCAAAAAAATTAGATAATGAGTCTGAAATTAAAATAGCTTCCAACGCTGTATTCGTTTCTAAAATATTTTTTTCATATAATAAAACAGATAATGATTCACTAATCTTATCAATATCACCCCTCAAATCATCCACATCTGAAATATTTGAATTTATATCCCTCTTAAGCCTATTAGCTTTAGCAATTTTTTGATTAATAAAAGATTCTGATATTTTAATTTTTCCATCTAAATTATTAATTTCATTTTTCACCCCAGAAGTTTCATTTCTCTTTTCAACTAAAACATCTCTTTCTTTTGATATTTCTAAATCGCAAATTTCAATAACCTCCTGATATTCATCCTGAGTTAATTCCTCATCTTTATAATCTTTACATTCTAACTCTCTAGCTTGAGAAACATAAAAATAAGAAAAAAACATAAAAGAAATAAATAACCCTATTAACAATATTTCTTTAATGAAAATTACTTTATTTGATTTCATAACTTAATTTAATCATTGTATCTTATTTATTAAATTTTAAAAATTTATTAATAATTTTTCTTTTAAAATAAGCATATTCCTCAAATTTAAAAAGTTCTGAAAAAATAATAAAAAAAATTATAGATAATAAAACAGCAAAAATTAATGAATAAGTAAATTCAAAAAAAGAATTATTTACAGGATAAATAAATATTTGATATAAAAATCTAGCAAAGAAAACAGCAGAAAAAGAAATCAGCATCTTAAACACTCAATTAGTATTTTTTAATAATCTAAATTTTACAAAATATTTTTTAAATAAAACTATAGTTAAAAAAGAACTTAAGGAAAATGTTATTAAATAAGATAAAATTAATATTAACAATCCTAAAACTCCACTAGTAAAATATTTTTCAACAATAAAATAATTTAAAATATTATAAACATATTCTTTAGATAAAGCATAATGAATTAAAAAGAAAGAAAATAATGTTATTAAATTAATCATAAAAACTATTTTAGTTTTTTCAATAGCATAAAAAACTCTCATAATAATAATAGACATTGATTGAATAACAACTACAAAGGAAACCAAAGAAATTAAAAGTGCTGTTGTATAAATTTCACTCCAACCAAATTTTTGAGAACCTAATAAAAAACCAACTATAATATCTGAAAAAAACAAAAAGAAGAATGCTGCTGGAAATCCGAAAAAGAATACTTTAGAAATAATATTTCTAATTAAACTTTTTAATTCTTCTATCTCATTATTAACAAAATATTTTGCCATTTTTGGAAAAGAAGCTATAGAATAAGAAGTTGTAATTAATCTTATAGGAACCATCGATATATTTAATACAAAAACTAAAATAACGATAGAACCTTCGGGTAAAGTTGATGCTTTAGACATTAATAAAACTAATAGCAACTCACTCAAAACTAAAGAGAAAGATCTAGGTATTGATACTTTTAAAATTTCTAAAGATTCTTTAAAAGAAAAAAATTGTATTTTTTTAGGAAATATTTTTTCTTTAAATATGGAAGGCAATTGTATTAAAAGATAAAACAAAGAGCCCAATAAAACTCCCAAAATAATTCCATTAAATCCAAAAAAAGGATACAGAACTATAATCCCAAAAATTATAAAAAAATTATAAAAAACTCCTGTACTAGCAGTTGAAATAAAATATCCATTCATTTGATTTAAACCAGTAAATAAACTTGATATTCCTAAAAAGATAGGACTAATCAATAACATTCTAGACATCATAATAAAACTATCTGCATTTTCTCCCTCAAAGCCTGGAAAAAATAATGATGATATCTGAGGAAGTAAAACGAAACACAAAATAGAAACAATAACCATAAAAACCATAAAAGTAAAAAAAACTTTATCTATAAAATTTTGCAAAGAATCACCCCCTTCTTTCTTTTTCCTTTCAAAAAAAGACATCAAAATAAACGAAGAAATTAAAGTTCCAGTTAAAAGAAAAATAACATGAGGTATTTTGAATGCAGCATAATAAATATCTAACTCTATACTAGCTCCAAACTTTATCGCAAAAATCTTATCCCTAATAATTGCTAAAACTTGAGAACCTAAAGTAAAAAAAGCTAGTATAAATGCAGTCTTCCCTAACGTATTAGTTTTAATATTAAAAAATCCTAACATGAATCTTTTTTTATTTTTTCTACCATTTTTTTTCCTAAATCTTTTATTTTATCTATTTCTTCATTAGTCATTTTTTTAATTTCTTTTGCTTTATCTGTAAACAAAATACCATCTAAATGATCTATTTCATGTTGAAATATTTGAGAAAGGAAACCTCCCGTGTTTCAAACTTTTTTTTCTCCCTTTAAATTATATGCTTCTATTGTTACATTTTTAAACCTTTTAACTTCACCGTAATACCACCTTACAGAAAAACAACCTTCCTCCATATATTCAGTTTTTTTAGATTGCTTAATTATTCTAGGATTAATAAAAATTCTATCTTCATAAGAAACATCTTTTTTTAAAGAAGCAAAAACATGTTTTGAAATAATAAAAAACCTTAAATTAATTCCAACCTGTGGAGCTGATAAAGCTGCCCCATCTGGTTGAATTTTTACGAAATCAACCATTTCCTTTATTTTATCCTGAATTTTTGCTGAAAAAATTTCCTCAACAGGTACTTCTTCTGAAATTTTTCTTAAAATTTTATCTTCTTCAGAATTTTTACTTTCATAAATTTTCAACATAATATTACCTATAATAATAACATTTTAAAAAAGAAAAAACCAAATATAAAAATATTTAGTTTTAAAAATTTTATCTCCTTGTTGGTTTTTTACCCATTTTTAATTCTCTTTCTTTTATCGCCAATTTATCAATTTTTCTCAATTTCTCAGCTTTTGTTTTAAAGTCGGACATCTTTCTATCATTATATCTAATTTTCTTTACTTTTTGCAAAATACCTGAACTTCTAAATTTTTGAGAAAATTTCTTTAATAACGCAAAAGAATTTGCTTTTTTGTCTTTTACAACTATTATATTTTTTATCATATTGAAGGAAATAATAACATAAATTTCTATTTTTTCAATGGTTTATTTCTGAAATTTGTAAAAAACACTCATGAAGTGTAAAATAAAAAATGTATATAAATGTAAGTGTAAGTATAAAAAATTATGAGTAATAAAAAAAGAAAATTTATTTTTGTTGTTGGTGGTGTTATGAGTGGTGTTGGTAAAGGAGTCGCAGCATCTTCCATAGCTAAAATTTTACAATTTAACGGTTTAAAAACAACTGCTGTAAAAGTTGATCCCTACGTGAATGTTGATGCTGGAACGATGAATCCAACAGAACATGGAGAAGTTTTTGTGTTAGATGATGGTTATGAATGTGACCAAGATATGGGAAATTACGAAAGATTTTTGAATACTTCCCTTACAAAAGATTCATATATGACAACTGGATCTGTTTATTTAAAGGTTATAAACAAAGAAAGATCTTTAGGTTACAAAGGAAAATGTGTTGATGTTGTTCCTCATGTTCCATTAGGAGTAATCGAGCAAATTGAAAATGCTGGAAAGATTGAAGACGCCGATGTTGTCATTATAGAAATTGGAGGAACTCTTGGTGAATATCAAAATATTTTATTCTTAGAAGCAGCTAGAATGTTAGCTAATAAATACCCTAAAGATGTTATGAATGTTTTAGTATCTTTTTTACCTATCCCTCATAAAATTGGTGAAATGAAAACTAAACCAACTCAATATGCTGTAAAAACCATGGGGCAAACTGGATTATCACCAGACCTATTAATCGGTAGATCTGAAATCCCAATGGATGAAAAAAGAAAAGAAAAATTAGCTTTTTCTTGTTCAATGAAAAAAGAAGAAATTATTTCTGCCCCAGATATTGATTCAATATATGATGTTCCAGAAAATTTTCTTAAGGAAAATTTAGATAAAATAATAATCAAAAAATTAAACATAAAGAAAACTAGAAAAAATAATAAAGAAATTAAAGAATGAAAAGATTTTGTAAAATCTAGCAAAAATGGAAATAAAAAAATAAATATTGCAGTTGTTGGAAAATATTTCGATACTGGTGATTTTGTATTATCTGATGCTTATATTTCTATAATCGAAGCTTTAAAATTTTCTGCCTATAAAAATAAAGTTGGCATTGAATTAGAATGAATTAATTCAAGAAGTTTTGAGGGAAAAAGTGCTCCATCTGAATTAAAAAAATTAAAAAATTACGATGGTGTTTTAATACCAGGAGGTTTTGGGAAGACAGGAATTGAAGGAAAAATTAAAGCAATAGAATTTGTAAGAAAAAACAAAATACCATATTTTGGAATATGTTATGGTATGCAATTGGCATCTATAGAATATGCAAGAAATATTTGTAAAATAAAAGATGCAACTTCTTATGAAATAAATCCTAAAGCAAAAAACAAAGTTATAACTATTCTACCTGAACAAGAAAAACTATTAAAACAAGGTGATTATGGTGGTTCTATGAGACTTGGATCATACCCAGCCTTACTTAAAAAAGGGACTTTAGCCCATAAACTCTATAGTAAAACTGAAATACTAGAAAGACATAGACATAGATATGAATTAAGTAGAGAATATACAGATATTTTAGAAAAAAATGGTTTTGTAATTTCAGGAACATCTCCAGATGGAAAATTACCAGAAATTATTGAACTAAAGAAAAAAGATCATCCTTTTTTCATAGCTGTTCAATTTCATCCAGAAATGAAAGCTAGACCTTTAGATCCTCATCCTATTTTTAATGGATTTATTAAAGCTGCAAAAAATAAACAAAAAGCAAAATAAAAATAATAAAATAAAAACATAGAATTTAATTCTATGTTTTTTTATTTTTCAAATTAACCAATATTTCTTAAAATATTAATTCTATCTTTAATTGGTGGATGAGTAGAAAACATTTTTGCAAAAAAACTTTTTTTCTTTTCTATATTCCTTAAAGGATTTGAAATAAACAAATGAGATGTAGCTGTACTTATTTTTTTCATAGAAATTCTTTGATCCGAAATTTTTTCAAGAGCTAATGCTAATCCTTCTGGGTATCTTGTAAGTAAAGCTGCATCTGCATCTGCTAAAAATTCTCTTTTCCTAGAAATAGCCAATTGAATAATTTTAGCTACTATTGGAGAGAATATTACTAATATTATAGCTACAATCAAAAACATTCCTGAACCCTTTTTATTGCTTTTACTTTAAACTGAGACTCTCATAAATAAATCTGAAATCATCGCCACAACCCCAACTAAAGTTACCACAATAGTCATTATTAAAATATCTTTATTTTTTATATGGGCAAGTTCATGAGCAGCAACACCTTCTAGTTCAACTTTTTCTAAATTATTTATTATTCCTCTAGTAAAAGCTATGGACGCATTCTTTTCATTTCGACCTGTTGCAAAAGCATTCATTGATTCATCTTCAATAATATAAATTTTAGGAGTTTTAAGACCTGCTGTTATTGCTAAATTTTCAACAATTCTAATTAATTTTAAATCATAAGCATTTTGATAATTAACTTTTTTTGCTCCAGCTATTGATAGGGCAACCTTATCAGAAAAGAAAAAAGAAAAAAAATTAGAAACAAAAGAAAAAATAATTGCAATATACAAAAAAGATAAATTGTCTGTATATTCAGAAAAAGCTCAACCTATTAAAATAATAATTACAAGAAATCCTCCCATCAAAAACCATGTTTTTCTTATGTTAGCTTCAGCTTGAGTATATCCGGTCATTAATTTTTATTAAAAATATCAAATAAACCCATAATTCCATCTGCAGAATCTGTTAAATCTTTAACTGAATCCAAAGAATTAGAAATATCATTACCAGTTTGAGAAACCATATTCATAGTAGAAGAAATACTATCTATAACTGGTTGAATAAAATACCAAGCCCCAAAAGCTAATGCTATTAATGTTCCATAATATAAAACTCTAAAGAAAAACACTCATCTATTATGACTTCTTAAATCCTTTACTATTTCAGTATTTTTATCAACCTTTTTTATTAAAATCTCAACTTTCTTTAAAATATTATCTAAATTTTCATCATCCATATATTAAAATCTTACCATATTTAATATTCCATTCAATCTTTTTTAATTTCCTTTTTAATGATATATAAATTTACATAACATTAGATTCATTGAGTTAGTTTTAAAATTCATTTTATTTATACTCTCATTCACTTATGTTATAATGCTCAAATGATAAAAATCTCCTTAAATCAATCACAATCTAAAGCAGCTAATACTTTAACTGGACCGGTTTTAATTCTAGCAGGTGCTGGCGCTGGAAAAACAATGACTCTTACAGCAAGAATAATTAAATTAATAGAGTCAGGTATTTTTCCTCAAAATATATTAGCTATTACTTTTACAAATAAAGCAGCTGGAGAGATGAAAGAAAGAATAACTAATGCTATTTCAAAAAATTCAAAAATAAACTTCCCTACTTTAGAATTAGGAATGACCCCTTTCGTTTCAACATTTCATTCTCTTGGTGTTTTTATAATTCGTGATAATTATGAAAAAATTGGTGTTTCAAAATATTTTTCAATTTATGATAGAGCTGATACAAAAAAAGCTTTAAGAGAAGCTTTAAACTTTTTATCTTTAGACCCCAAAGAATGAGATTTAAAAAATTTAATTTCTGTTATTTCTAAAAACAAAGGAAATTTTATTGATAATAAATTATTTTTTAAAAACAGTGATGACAATCATCACACAAATACTATTGCTAAAATATGGAATAAATATGAAGAAATAAAAACAAAAGATAAAGCTTTAGATTTTGATGATCTATTATTAAAAACAGCCCAATTATTAAACAACGATGAAAATATAAAAAATCATTATTTAAAAAAATGATCACATATTCATATTGATGAATACCAAGATACAAATAAAGTTCAATATAAAATAGCAAGACTTTTAACTAATCCCGAAACACAAAATATTTTTGCTGTTGGGGACGATGATCAATCAATTTATGGATGACGCGGTTCTGATATTTCAAATATTTTAGAATTTGAAAAACAATTTAAAGATACATTTAAAATATTCATGGAGCAAAATTATCGTTCTACTAAAAATATTATTGAAGCATCTAATTCTGTAATTTCTAAAAATGAAAAAAGATATCCAAAAAAACTTTTTACAGAAAATACATTAGGAGAAAAAATAAATTTATATTCTGCATTTTCAGAAAAAGAAGAAGCAAGAAACATAGCGAAACAAATAAAAGAACGATTAAAAAATAATAAAAATATAACAGAAAATAATATAGCTGTTCTTTATCGTGCTAATTTCCAATCACGTGTTTTAGAAGAAGCTATGTTAAGAGAAAATATCTCCTACCAAGTTTTAGGTACTAAATTTTTTGATAGAGCTGAAGTAAAAGATATTATGTCCTATATAAAAGCATCCCAAAATCCAGAGTCTCTAATAGATATAAAAAGAATCATCAATTCCCCTAAAAGAGGTATCGGAAAAGTATCTGTTGTTAAAATATTTTCAAATGATCTTTCTTCCCTTCCTTCTAAGGCCCAAAATTCATATCAGGATTTTTTAAAAATATTAAAAAATATTAAAAAATATTCAGAAAATAAAACCCCTTCAGAAATTATAAAATTTGTTATTAAAGAATCTGCTTTTGAAAAAATATTTTTAGATCAAAAAACAGAAGAAGCTTCTGAGCGATTAGCTAATATTTATGAATTAAGTCTTTTTGCTGAAAGATATGATTACATGGATAAAGAAAAAGCTTTATTAAAATTCCTAGAAGATGTTGCTTTAATATCTGATACTGATAGCAAAAAAGATGATAAGAAAAAACCAAAAGTAAAACTTATGACTATTCATGCAGCTAAAGGTTTAGAATTTGATATTGTTTTCCTTGCAGGAGCTGAGGATAGTTTCTTCTCCCCTGCTTTATTCGATAGCAAAGAAAAGGCTGAAAAAAAATTAGAAGAAGAAAGAAGGTTGTTTTATGTCGCGATGACAAGAGCAAAAAATAAATTATTTTTATCTTGAGCTAATATGAGAACTATTTACGGAAAAACTGAACAAAATGAATTATGTCCTTTTGTTGGGGATATTCCTGAAAACATAATAGAAGAAGAATCTACTTTTGGAGTTTCTAATGATGATACTGAAGAAATGGAATTTTTAGAGTGATAATAAAGGTAATAAAAAAACAACTTTAATTAAAGTTGTTTTTTTATTAAGAATTTATTTTATTAATATTTTTATTATTTAATTTAAAAAAAATAAATAAAATTTCTAATTTTTTTAAAAGAGATTTAATAATTTCATTATCAGGATTTTCTTCTGTTATTTTTTTTATATTTTTTAAGACAGATTCCAATAATTCTTTATCAGAGTCTGAAAACTCATTAAGGTTTTTAAGTTTTTTTTCCATAAATTATATTTATATAATAATATATTTTAATAAAATGTCAAGCTATAAGATTAAAAAAATAACTTGTTATTAAACAAGTTATTTTTTATAATTAAAAATTATTTTATTAATTTTCAATTTCTGATTTCCTTCTCTTTTTTAATTCATCTTCTTCTTTTATTTTTTCTTGCAAGTCTTTAATCATTTGATATTTTTTAGAACCTTTAAAGTTTGTTCCAGCATTTATCAAATCACCAACAATAACTCTTTCTTTCAATCCCTTCAATGGATCTTTCATACCACTTAAAGATGCATTTATAAGCATTCTTACTGTATGCTGGAAAGACGCTGCAGAAAGTCATGACTTTCTAGATAAAGAAACATCTGAAATACCTCTAATTAAAAGTAGTCCTTCTGCTGGAATTTTTCCTTTAGCAACTAATTCTTTATTAGCTGATTCTAAATCTCTATTTTCAACAATTGAATCAAGAATAAATTCTGAATCTCCCTCTTCAGTAATTTTACTTCTTGAAAACATTTGCCTGATAATCACTTCCATATGCTTACGTGCAACAGAAGAACCTTGTAATTCATAAATTTTAACTGTTTCAGAAATAATATATTCTTGAGTTTTTTCTTTTCCAGCAAACTTAAGCATTTCTTCAAGATTAGCAGAACCATCTGTCATTATTTCACCAGCAGAAACTTTTTGCCCAACTTTAACTAATAAATTTCTTTGAACTGGAATAGTATAAGCTTGTTCTTTTTTAGTACCTTCATCATTAGCGACAGTTAAAACTGTCTTTTTATCATCTTCATCAATAGAAAGAACTTCTCCTGATTTCTTTGCAATAATTGCAGGAATTTTTGGTTTTCTTCTTTCAAAAATTTCTTCAACACGAGGAAGTCCCATTGTAATATCACCTTCACGAGATGCGGCACCAGCAGAATGAAAAGTACGCATCGTTAACTGTGTACCAGGTTCACCAATAGCTTGAGCAGCTATCGTTCCAATTGTTTCTCCCAAATCAACCAATTGATCTCCACCCATATCAACACCATAACATTTTTGACAAATACCATCATGTGATGCACAAGTAATCGGAGATTTAACTTTAACTTCTTCAATACCTTTTTCATCTAATGATTTTGCATCTAAGATAGATAGGAAGTGCCCTTTTCTAAATAAAATTTCACCTTCAGAATCTTTTATAGTTTCAGCAACATATCTACCTTTTGCAGTTTTAGATAACGGTAAAATAAATCCATCACCTTTTGAAGTTAAAACAATTGAATCTTGAGTACCACAATCATCAGAACTAATAACAACGTCTTGAGCTACATCAAAAAGCTTTCTAGTTAAATATCCAGCTTTAGCTGTATTCAAAGCAGTATCAGCCATACCCTTACGAGTACCATGAGTTGTAATAAAGTATTCAATCGGATCCAAACCTTCTTTAATCGATGATTTAACAGGAAATTCAATTGCTTGATTTGTAACATCAGATACAATACCCTTCATTCCAACCATTGTTGATAAATTACCCTTAGATCCACGAGATCCAGAAAAAGTCATATCATAAACAGATGAATCTTTATTCATCACATCCTCAATCATGTCATCAATTTTTTCTTTTGTTTGAAACCATGCTTCAATATTTTTTCTTTTTCTTTCTTCTTTAGTAATCAACCCTTCATCAAATGTTTGCCAATTTTCTTTAACTTTTTCTGTAGTCTCTGCAATAACATCTTTTTTAGCTTCAGGAATAACTAAATCAGCATTTGACCAAGTTGTCCCTGATTTAGTTGCGTAAAGGAAACCAAAATCTTTTATATTATCTAAAATATCAGCGATATTTTCAATACCATAATTAGCAATCAAATCAGCCTCTAAAAGACTAATTTGTTTTTTATCCATTTTCTTATTCAAGAAAGGGTAATCAGAAGGTAAAATACTATTAAATAATAATCTACCTACACTAGTTTCAAATATTTTATGCTTATATGCTTTATATTTTAAAGTTTTTGTACCTAAAACATTTACTTTAGCTCTTAGATCGATAAGATCATAATCTTTAGCAGTAATAGCTTCATTTGGAGAACTGAAGAATTTTCCTTCTCCTTTTAATCCATTAAGAACTTTAGTCGCTCAATATGTTCCCAAAATAATATCTAATTTTGAATTAATAATTAATTCATTATTACCAGGTTTAAGAACATTTTTTCTAGCAGACATTATTTCAGAAGCCTCCTTTTGAGATTCAACTGAAATTGGTAAATGAACAGCCATCTGATCACCATCAAAATCTGCATTAAACCCAGCACAAACTAAAGGATGCAATCTAATAGCTAAACCTTCAGTTAAGTTAGGTTTAAACGCTAATATACCTAATTTATGTAAAGTAGGTGCCCTATTTAAAAGAACAAATTTATCTTTTATAACTTCTTCTAAGTACTCCCAAACTATATCTATACCCTCTTCTATTAATTTATTTGCTACTTTAATATTATGAGCATAATCATTTAAAATTAATTTAGAAATAATAAAAGGTCTAAATAATTCAAGAACCATTCTCTTTGGTAATCCAACCTCATCTATTTTCAATTCTGGACCAACAACAATAACGGAACGAGCTGAATAATCTACTCTTTTACCTAATAGATTTTGCCTAAATATCCCTTGTTTCCCTTTAATGCTATCTGTTAAAGATTTTAAAGGTCTTCTTTGAGCAGCAGACATTGCCGCAGATGCTGTTGAACGTCTCATTGAATTATCAATAAGAGAATCAACTGCTTCTTGCATAATTCTTTTTTCATTTCTCAAAATCACATCAGGAGCTCCAATATTCAATAATTTCTTTAAACGATTATTCCTATTTATAACCCTTCTGTATAAATCATTCACATCTGAAGATGCATATCTTCCACCATCTAAAGCTACGATTGGCCTTAAAGCTGGAGGAATAACAGGAATTCTTTTAAAGAACATTCATTCCGGTTTAACCTTTGATTTAATCATTGATTTAACTAAAGCGATTCTTTTTCTTAATTTAACTTTTTCCAAAGAAGGAGCTGATTCTAAACTTTTAAGTAAGCTTTTTCCTAATTTAACCATATCAACTTCTTTCATCAAGTTATAAATTGCTTCAGAACCAATTTCAGCTTTATATAATCCAGCGAATTTTTTAGTAAATTTTTGATGAGTTAATTCATCAAAAACTGATCCAACAGATATAGAGGTTAAATCTAATTTAACTTTCTTAAATACTTCTTTAAGTTTATCTATAGATTCTTCATCATCTAAACTATCCACCTTCTTTTTAAATTCTTCATCTATTTTTCCAATATATTCTTTTTTCTTTTCATCATTAATTTCTTTAACAATATATCCGGCAAAATAAATTACTTTTTCAATGTCAGCCATTGGAATACCTAATATTAAAGACATTCTTGAAGAAACAGATCTTAAATACCAAATATGAGCAATCGGAGATGCTAGTTCAATATGACCCATTCTTCTTCTTCTAACAATTGCTTTTGTTATTTCAACTCCACATCTTTCACAAACTATACCTTTATATCTTATCCCTTTATATTTACCACAATAACATTCATAATCTTTTTCAGGACCAAATATTTTTTCATCAAATAATCCTTCTCTTTCAGATTTTTGAGTTCTATAATTTACAGTTTCAGCTTTCTTAACTTCACCAGAAGATCAACTTAATATATCCTCAGGACTAGCTAATTTAATATCTACTGAATCAAAATCTTTTATTTCTATTTCTTTCATAATTATTAGTTATTTTTGTTATTACTCTCCAAGTTAATATTAAGAGACAGACCTCTCAAAGTACTCATCATTACACTAAATGATTCTGGAGTATTTGGTAAAATAAAATTCTTACCCTTAATAATAGCATCGTACATAGCAGATCTTCCTAAAATATCATCTGATTTTGTAGTAAGAACTTCCCTTAAAGTATAAGCTACACCATGACCTAATAAAGCCCAAACCTCCATTTCCCCAAATCTTTGACCTCCTTCCTGAGCTCGACCACCAAGAGGTTGTTGATTTATTAATGAATAAGGACCTACAGATCTAACATGCATTTTATCTTCAACTTGATGATGAAGTTTTAAGATATACATATAACCAACAGTAATATCTCTATCGAAAGATTCTCCTGTTTTACCATCAATTAATTTAAGTTTTCCTGTTTTTGGATATCCAGCTTTTACCAACTCCTCTTCAATTTCTTCTTCAGTAGCTCCTGCAAATGGTGGAACAATTGCTTGATAACCTAATTTATTTGCAGCAAGACCCATATGAACTTCTAAAATTTGCCCAAGATTCATACGAGATGGAACACCTAATGGTGATAATATAATATCGATTGGTTCCCCATCTTCTGTATATGGCATATCTTCTTCTGGCAAAATTGTTGAAACAACACCTTTATTTCCATGCCTACCTGAAAGCTTATCACCAACTCTTACATTTCTTAATTCAGCAACTTGGACATAAATTCTTTTAATAACTCCCGTTTCATTAATTTCACCTTTCTTTCTATCAAAGATTTTTACACCAATAACTTTTCCTTTTTCACCAGATTTTAATCTCAATGAAGTATCTTTTACATCTTTAGCTTTTTCACCAAAAATAGATCTCAAAAGTCTTTCTTCTGGAGTTAATTGAGTTTCACCTTTTGGAGAAACTTTACCAATCAAAATATCTCCTTTAGCAACTTCAGCACCAACACGGATAATTCCTTCTTCATCTAAATTCTTTAATTTCTCTTCTGAAACATTTGGAATATCGTGAGTTGTTTGTTCAGGCCCAAGTTTTGTTTCTCTAACATCTATTGAATATTCTTTAATGTGAACATTCATAAATTTATGATCCTTAATTATTCTTTCAGAAACTATAATAGCATCCTCATAATTACCACCATAAAAAGACATAAATGCCACTCTTATATTTTTACCAACTGCAATTTGACCATTATCAGATGATGCAGCATCTGCTAATAAATCTCCCTCTTTTACTTTATCTCCAACATTAACTGTAGGTCTTTGATGAAATAAAGCTGAAGCATTTGCTCCTTCAAAAGTAACAAGATTATAAATTCTTTTTTTAGAACCTTCTTTTATTTCTATTTTATTTCCATCAACATATTCTACAACTCCAGCAGATTTTGCATAAATAAGTCTTCCTGTATATCTAGCAGCTTCAGTTTCAATTCCTGTAGCTAAAAGAGGTGCGTCAGGATTGATACAAGGTAAAGCTTGCTTTTGCATATTCGCTCCAGGTAAAGCTCTAGTAGCTTCATCATGATTCACAAAAGGAATCATATTTGTTGCTATTGAGAATGGTTGGTAAGAAGAAATATCTATATAATCAACATCCTCCCTATTAACAACAACAGGATCTCCATTTTGTCTAACTTCAATTCTCCCTTTAACTAATTTACCTTTTCCGTCAACTTCAGTTGCAGAATGAGCAATAGCAGCTATTTCTTCTTGATAAGCATCAAGATATTCAGTTTTTTTAGTAACAATACCATTTTCTACAATAGAATAAGGAGTTTCGATAATCCCATATTTATTTACTCTAGCATAAGCAGAAAGTCTCATAATTAAACCAATATTTTGACCTTCTGGTGTTTGAATAGGACATAATCTACCATAATGAGATGAATGAACATCACGAACCTCAAACCCTGCTCTTTCACGAACTAATCCACCAGGTCCAAGCGCAGATACTGTTCTCCCTGTTTCAAGTTCAGCTAAAATATTATCTTGATCTACAAAGTTTGAAAGAGGATTTGTATTAAAGAACTCTGCAACTTTAGCTTGCATTGGTCTAGTATTTATAAAAAATCCAGGATCAATTGTTGAAGAATCAGCAATAGACATTCTATCTTGAATATTTCTTCTCATTTGAATCATTCCAAGTCTAATCCTTGCTTCTATTTGTTCATCAAAAAATCTTAGTCTTCTAGACCCTAAATGATCAATATCATCAGCAATAATTTCTTCTTTTTTATTAGATGAAACTATATGTTCAATAATAGTAACTAAATCATTTATAGTAAGTACTTGATTTTTTTCTGAATATCTAGTTGTTTTCTTTTCATTAAACCTATTATCAAATCTAAATCTACCAATTTCAGATAAATCATATCTATCTTTTGCAAAGATAGAATCAATATATTCTTTTGCATAATCAAAAGCAACAGTTTCACCATCTCTTAATCTTTTATAAAGCTCAACATAAGATTCTTCCACAGATAAAGCTGTATCTTTTTTGAAAGTATTTTTAACATATTCTAAAGCATCCTCTGAAAATAATTTAGAAATCTTTTTATCATCAAAACCAGACATTATTCTCAACAAAGAAGTTAATGCTAATTTTCTTTTTCTATCGATTTTTACATAAAGTAAATCACCAGGTTCTGAATCTATTTCAACCCAAGAACCTCTAGCTGGAACTATTTTAGCACCAGATCTTCTTTCCTTTTTAATATCATTAGCTGTAAAAAAAATACCAAAAGATCTTACTAATTGTGGTTGTATTATTCTTTCAACACCATTTACAACAAATGTACCATGATCTGTCATTACCGGAACATTAAACATGAAAATTTCTTGTTCCTTTTTAGACCCTGTTACTTTATTAATTAATTCATAAGTAGCTTTTACAGTAACTTCTAAAGTTGTTTTTAACTTTCTAGCTTGTAAATCATCTATGTTTGTTTTTTCAATTCTATATTTTTTAAAAACTAGATCAAACTTTTTTTCAGAATAATCTGTAATTAGAGAAAATTCATTAAAAATTTTCTTTACTATTTTGTTTAAAAAATTATTATAAGCATCAATTTGATGTTGTATCAAGTTTGGCAATGGCATAACTTGACTCTTATATCTTTTAAAATATTTCTTTTTTAAATGCCCTGTTGTTGTCATAATTGTTATTGTAATTTATGTAATAAAGAAAACAAAGTATTTATTTTACTTTGTTCTACGTTTTTTTATAATATTTAAATAAATGAGATTTCAGCTTAACTCAATCGTCACAGAATCAAAGAATTTTACCATAATTTAAAAAAATAACAAATTTTATACCCTAAATTATTCCCCCATCTCCGTCTTTGCGAGCGATAGCGAAGCAATCCAGAATACTAAAAACAAGAAGCAGATATATATTCTATAAATAGAGCCCTCTATAGGGCTCTCTATTTTTAAATTAATATAATAATTAAA
>Ga0075113_1000140_pt1 | contig 24235 bp, 32 predicted proteins | sample AntAceMetag02UKA_FD_69788 | JGI IMG/M metagenome (GOLD analysis project Ga0075113, IMG submission 69788) | Saline lake microbial communities from Ace Lake, Antarctica - Antarctic Ace Lake Metagenome 02UKA | ecosystem: Environmental > Aquatic > Non-marine Saline and Alkaline > Saline | place...
GAAAGCGGATACGCCGGGGCGCCCACGGTTCCGCCGACATATGCCAGCTTTACGGCGTTCATCGCGGCCGGTCTGGGCGGCGGGGAAGTCTACGTCACGGACGCGGCCCCATTCGCGGCGGATAACGGAATTTCGTTTGCGGTCCCCGGTCAAGTATTCATGCCCGACGCGGCCAACGCGGGCCAAGTCACTATCAACCACGCAGCCCATGCAGGATCGTCCGGGTTTACGATTACCGGATCGGGAACCCGCTTTGAGGGCGGCGCCTCTCGTGGCTTCCTCTTCACAAACGGGCCAGCAGGGTTCCCTTCTATTCTTCTGGATTCGGGCGGAACGTCGCAAGTCAACGACTGCGACTTCGAGGACTCCCGCGGCGGGTGTGTCTGGCACAACACGGGCACTAGCACGGCAGAGCGAAACAAGGCGTCGAGCGCCGTGTCCAATACGTGGGCCTTCCGCCCGGCCGGGGCGTCTGGGACATTCATCTGCCGCGCCAACGAGATCAACGGGTGCTACGACGGCGTGCGCGTCTCGTCCAATGTCGTCGCCAACAAGAACACCATCAAAGGGGCAACGCACTACGGCGGCGAAGTGCTGACGTCGGGCGTGCATCGAAATGCCCTGTTCTACGGGTGCGCGACGGACATCTTGGTCACGTTCGGATCAATGAGCAACTGCGTATCGTCCGGGTGCACCACGACCAACAACCCCGGCACCGGCACGAACCACAACTACACGATCGGGCAAGTCGCGCTCGTTGATCCTGCGGCCGGGGATCTACATCTTCTGTCGACGTCGCTTCTCATCGACGCAGGGACGGCGACGGGAGCGCCCTCGCTGGACCTCGACAGAAACGAGGTTCCGTCTGGCGCCGCGCCGGACATCGGCGCCTATGAGCGGGTGGCTGTTCCGCCGAACGTGATAGGGGCCGCTTGGCAGTCAGAGACGTCCATCCTCGTGACGTTCGATCAGGCGATGGACTCCGGGCACAGCCTGACCACACCCGGCTCGTGGACGGTAACGGCGCCCTTCGGCGGGGACGCGGTCACGGTGTCTGCCGTCGTTATCGTCAGCACGGCGACCGTGTTGCTCACCGTCTCCGCGATGGGCCCGGACACAGTGTACCGTGCGACGGCCCCAGCCACGGTCGAAAACACGTCCGGCGACGTGGTAGCTGTACGCATCGCAGACTTCCTCACGCCGGTCTACGCAGAGCAGGAGTCTGCGGATGCGTGGGCGCTCACGGCCGCGGGCAACGTCGTCGATATCGGGGACGGGTATCTGGAGCTCGTGCCTTGGTCCGCCGATGAGCCGTACGTCAGCCTCCGGGACGCGGTCTGGATCTCCCTTTTCTCTGATGCACGGGTTGACCCCGTGGCGGACGGGGCCGCCGTGCTACCCGATAGCGCAGGGGAAATCCCCTACCGCGGGGGCTGGTGGGCAGACGATACTTTCGGTTCTAAGCTCTGGCTCCTGCGTCGGCGCAGTGCGAGCCAGGAGACGATCAACCTTGCGAGGGATTATGCCCGTGAGGCCCTAGCGTGGCTCGTGACGGATGGTGTAGCGGCTCGAGTGGACGCGACAACCGAGCGATTCGGGCAGGACGGGATCTCGATGGAGGTCCTGATCAGCAAGGCGGACGGGACAACGGAGGCGCTGCGCTTCCCGGATCTCTGGGCTGAGTGGGAGTAGCGAATGGGCTTTACCATACCGACGCTTGCCGTTCTTGTCGAGCGCATCGAGGGGGATCTAAATTCCCGGATGGGCAACAGCAACGCGCTCATTCGGCGGAGTCTCCCGTGGGTGCTGTCTCGTGTGCTCGCGGGCGTGGCCTGGGGGCTGTACGGGTATCAGTCCTGGATTGCCGATCAGACTATCCCTGACACAGCAGAGGCGGCGCAGCTCGTGCGCTGGGCTCGTATCTGGGGGCTCTTCCGGACGGCCGCAACAAAGGCCACGGGGACTGTGGTGGTCACGGCCGTTGCGGGCGCCAAGGTCTACGACGGTGAGATTCTGCAGCGCGCCGATCGGGAAGAGTATGTCGTAACCAACGGGCCGGAAGTGGGTGGTCACTACGAGTGGGCCATCTCAGAAAACAAGGACGTGACGGTCGAGGCGGTAGACGCGGGCGCCGATGGGAATTATGACTACGACGCAGACGCATCCCTGGCATTCGTCTCCCCGACCGCGGGGGTCGTGTCAGAGGTAAGCATCGGGCCAGAGGGCGCCGGTGTGGATATTGACGGCGGGGCCGACGAGGAGTCGGACGACTCTCTCCTAGCCCGTCTCCTGGCCCGCTTGCAGAATCCCCCGCAGGGGGGCAGCGCCGCGGATTACGAGGGCTGGGCACAGGCTGCCCTTTCCACCGTCGATCGCGTCTGGGTATTCGGCCCCGATGACGGCCTCGGGGACGGGGAGGTAGACGTCTATTTCACGATGGAGGGCACGGGGACGGGTGTGCTTCCCACGACAGGCGTGGACTCGCAGGTGGAAACCGTAGACGACTACATCACGGACACGGCCCGCAAGCCTGTCGCAGCAGAGGTGACGGCCATCGCCCCCACGGGCCACGCGGTCGAGCTGACGATCACGCTTGTGAAAGAGGACGGCGCTGTTCTGGCGGACGTACAGGCGGCCATCCTGGCGGAGCTCGAAAGCATGTTCCGAGACCGGGCGGAAGTGGCCGTGGCAAGCGCGGATCTCCCGAACAGCTATCTCACGGATGCCATCGGGGACGCAGCCGGGGTTGACTCCTACACCCTCGACGCAGTAGACAGCGGCCCCGGCACGGACGACGTCACGCTGGCAGCCTACGAGTATCCGACGATCATTGAAACCGGCATCACCTGGAGCTGATATGGGGATCTGGACAGCCACGACAGCAGACACGTATCCGGGGGCCCCTGATAGCTACCTCCGGATTCTCCGGGAAGCGGGACCGCACGGAGTGATCTGGACGCGCGACTCTGCCCGCCGGTTGACTAAGCTGCTCCAGGGCTTGGCCGACGAGCTGGTGCGCGTCCATAATCGAGCCGGCCAGCTGATGGAGGAGGCCGACCCGCAGACTACATCGGAGATGCTGGCCGATTGGGAGCGTGTGACGGGCCTGCCCGAGTGCCCCACCTACACCCCCACGCTCAAGGCCGACCGACAGGCGGAGCTGACTGCGAAGCTGTCGGCATACGGGGGCCAGGCGGCCGACTACTTCATCGGGATCGCTACGACGCTCGGCGCCACCCTGACGATTACAGACCTGTGGCCCATCGGCTGGCCCAACGTCTGGGAGGCGAACACCCCCGAGGTGACGCGCTTTGAGGCAGGCTCTTCTGCCGGCGACAGCCTGATCGAATGGACAGCACTAGGACAGCGGCTCCGCTGTCTGCTGACGAAGTGGAAGCCCGCGCACACCCGGATCTGGTGGACTAGCTAGGGCGTGTGCCGTTGTGATATCGTATCCCTTGCGGCAGGGAAGCCGCGAGGAGGACAACCCGTGAGGTAGAAAATGCAACGCACTGACGCACCCCGAAAAGCAGCCGCGCTCCCCGCCTACACGGCCGTGGGGACACCTGGCTACTTCCAGGACACGGAGCCCACGGGCGGTACCGAGGTCTCCGCCGAATTCCTGAATCAGATCCAAGAGGAGCTGTGCAACGTCATCGAGGCCGCGGGTTTGACGCTAGACAAGGCCGACGATACGCAGCTCTCCGCCGCTATCGCGCTGGGGGTCGCGGCGCTCATCTCAGCGGCCGCGGATACCGGGTCTGTGTCGACAACGCATAGGCGGGCGGTGATCGCAGGACAGGGGCAGGCGACGGGGGACAAGGCGGTTGCCCTTGCCTGTGGGCAGGCGGGCGTCTTCCCCACTATAGTGTCGGGGACGGCGGCCGTTGCAGCGGCGAGTTACGGCGCGCTGGTCAGCGGGGATTACTCCGCCATGCTCGCCGCATTCTACGGGGTGGTCTCCGGTGATCACTCTGTTCTCATCGCCAGCGCTCCAGGCGGATACACTCTAGCCACAGACGACACCCTGGCAGGCGCCGCGGGTGGGGCGCTCACCTGGGCGGTGCACTCCGACACGGGGGACGCGGAGTTCACCGGGCGCGTCGAGGCAGATGAGGTCGAGCTACCCGTGGGCTCCAATGAGACGGCCTGTATCCTCACGGAGGCCGTAGCCGGGACAACAGCGGACGGCGCTTCCATCAGCAAGACGGAAAGCAACTCCAAGATCGCGGCCGACTCCATCGTGCTGTGGAGCTTCGATTTCTCCGGCACGGGCGGATACATGAGCCAGGGCGAAGCGCTGGTAACGTCGGGGCAGGTCATCTTCCGCATCGTCAACGGCTCCGGCGCGACCATCTCCGCAGGCACCTGGACGATCAGCTACGTCATCATCAATCCTGCGTAGTACGGGGGCCCCGTGTCGATCAAGACAAACGACTTCATGGCGGTCCAGATCGACGACAAGATCCTCCGCAAGAAGCTACGCGGCGGGCTGAAAAGGCAGATCCCCTTTGCCATGAGCAAGGCCATCAACGCCACGGCAAAAGACGCTGTCCTACACGTCCAGCAGAAACTCCCCGCAGACTTCACGATCCGCTCCAAATGGGTGGCCAAGGGCATCCGATCCAAGCCATCAAACAAGCGCAACCTCGTCGCAACCGTGGGCTCCGTCGATACCTTCATGGCTGATCAAGAGACAGGCGGGACACGAGAGGGGGGGGCCGTTCCAATGGTCGGCCGTGGCAAGCCCCGCCCGAAAAAAACGTCCGTGACCCGTCGCAGCAAGTGGCCTTCCGCGCTTCTGGCCAAAAGCAACGCTTTTATCGGAGCTCCGTTCGGCTCAAAAAGCGCGGGGGCCTGGCAGCGTATGGCGACAGGCAGGGGCAAAAAGAAGCGCAGGTGGCTCCGGATGCTGTACGTTTTCCCGGGCTCGATTCACCTAGAGAAAAAGTGGCATCTACGAAAAAACGTAGAGGACGAGCTGCGAAGGAAGTGGGCGGTGAACGCGCTCGCGGCCATCAAACATGCGATAGACACAGCAAAGTAGAGGAAAGACGGGGCGACCGATGCCAGTACCTTGCGCAGCGCACTCCGGGGTTCTGCAAATCACGGCCGAGCAGCGACGGCGCCTCGACGATCACGAAAAGCGATTCGACGATCACGAAAAGCGCATCCGGATTAACGAGGTCTTCCGCGTCCGCGGCGCCTTGCTCGTGACCCTGGTAGGAACCATCAGCGCAGGCGTGATCAGCACCTTGATCACCCTGTTCATCGGCAAGTAACACCCGGAAAGGGACACCATGACCACAGAAGCCAAAGTGATCTCGCAGTGGATTCGACCACTGCTCCTGCTGTTCGTCCCCCTGATCGCTCTGTTCGTTTACGTGGCGATGACGAAGGAGTGGTCCGCCCTGCTCGGGCTCGTGGCCGTCCCCGGCGCTCTGTTCGTCACCCCGCCAAAACTCCCGGCGAGCATGGGCGGGGAGAGGGGCATGGGCAGGGCGGGCGTGCTCATCGTGGCGCTCTCCCTGGGCGCCGCTGCTCTCGTCTGGGCTCCCTCGTGTACGGTCAACCAGCGCGAGGCCGACGCGATACACACAGGCGTGTCCGGCGGGATGTCCGTGGGCTGTGACGTCCTCACGGATCTCTTCCCCGACAATGCGTGGGTGTCCGCCGGCTGCGAGCTGGGGAAGATCGTTGCGGTCAACGTGCTCGCGCTGGCTCTGTCGTTAGACGAGGAGGGCGTGAGCAAGGCCGTACAGGCCGATGTGTTCGCGGCCGAAGGATCGCCCACCGTACACCTGGGGTGTGGCGCGCTGGCTCTGCGTTGTCATAGGGCCCAGAGGGCTGCGTCGGGGGTGTTCTGCGGTGCTGCTCTGGCGCGGTGCGATCTAGGGGCGTCTACCGTGGCGGACGTTGTCCGCTAGTCCCGCCGCATCGGCATGATGACGTGACGGGAGCTTCCGTCCGCGGCATGGAAGGCGATCTGCTTGATGGCATCCGCTGCTCCGTAGACAGCGACAGGCCCCGGCTTGCAGATGTCCAGCGCTTCCAGGACGTACTTGAAATTCAAGCCGTTGTGCAACCGTCCCTCTGTGATGCCTACGCAGGGAACGCGCCCCGTGGCTTCCACGCCCTCGGGCGTGACCATGCTCCACAGCATCTCCCCCTCCTCGCTATCCAACCTAATCATACTCACCCCCGGACCCGCGCAGGAAGCCGCGACCTGCTTGACGGCCTTGATCGTGGCGAGCGTATCGAGCATCGGCGGGTTGGGATCGTCCACCTTGGGGAAGACCTTGGCCATTTCCGGGTACGTGTCTGCGATGTCGCGTATCGAGACGAGCACAGCCCCGCCGTCGATGTCGAATAGGACATCGCCATTCTGCTCGTACAGCTCGACCCGCTTGGACGGCTTGAGCAGGCGCATCAGGGGCGCGATCCCTGCTCGATGCACGAGGTGCTCGAAAGTGCGATCACTCCAGGCGCTCTGGGAGACGGCCGCAAGGGCGCCCCGGGCCCCGTCCGTTGCGGCGAGTTGCAAGGGCTTGCCGTCCGTCGTCGCGAAATGCACGCTGTTCAGATGCATGCGGCTCTCGTCGGTACTCATGCAGTAGGAGACATCCGCGAGGCCCTTGCGCAGCGCGGCGGCATCGAAGGGCAGCGGCGCTCCGGTGGGCTTTAGGTCACGGGCCGGGAAGTCCTCGGGCGGGATGCCCTGGATTTGGACGTTCACCAGGCCCGCGCGGAATTGCGTCTTGTCTTTGTCTTTGTCCTGCGGGCTGACGAAAACTGCGTCCTTGGCATCGAGCGCACGCAGAAATTTCATCAGCGCGGCGGCCGGCACGAGGACGCTGCCCATGTCCGAGACGCAGGCATCCTCGATGCGATGCCTGATCGTGACATCGTAGTCTGTGCTCGTGACAAAGGCGCCCTCTTCCGTGGTCTCGATGAGGGCGTGCGTCAGGATGTTGAGATGGCCCCCCTTGATCTTCGATGCCTCGAGGAGCGCGGTCCGGAGATGGACGGTGAATGCTGAAAACATGGCGGTTCCTTTCCCCTGCCCCTACCGGGGCAAGCCTTCTCGAATACGACGATTGAGCGCCTGGACCCGGGTGACGCAGTCGGCCGCCTCCGCGTGCAAGGTGCCCCTGTCGCCCACGCTCTCCCGTAGGAGCAGGGTCAGACCCTCAGTCACGAGGTCAGACAAAGAGCGCTCGGGGAACAAGGCGCGCAGGGCCGCGATGGCTTCCTCGGTCTCGGGTCGGGCGTAGAGTGTGTAGTTGCTCACAGGTCCTCCTATTCTGGTTTGATGCTGTACGCATAGGCACAACCGTACGATCGCACAATCTCTTCAGCGCACTCGTCGCGGGCCGCGCTGGAGCCGACCAGCCCGGAGAGCGCTTGTGCCGCCGACCCTGCTGCGACGAATCCGACGGCGTCTCCGGTCCTGTCACTGACTACTCTGTAGCCCGCCATGGCGATCTCCTCGGGCGAGCCCCTGCCGAAGCCGGGGCGTTGTGTGTGTGTGTTAGTCGGGCAGATCCGCGCCCCAGAGGTCCGCGCCCCGGAGGTCCGCGCCCCGGAGGTCCGCGCCCCAGAGGTCCGCGCCCCAGAGGTCCGCGCCCGTGAGGTCCACGTCGGGCATCACGACGCGCATACCGCTGGCGATTGCGGCTTTGAGTTTTTCCAGGTCTCCCATGTGCTCCTCCTTGTCTGTGATGGTGTGTGCCCCGGCCAAAGCTGGGGCGGCTACCGATGCGCGCCACGACGCGCGTTTTTCATAACGAGATCGGTGTACTGTTTGATTGCTGCTGCCTCGATGGCGAGGGCAGGGTGAGGAACAACCGCCCCTTTCATGTCGCGAACAACCGACCCTTCTTTTGTGATTCGGCGGCGTGCCTCTTGGGCCGTGTAGATGAGCACTGCAACGGCCTCCACAACTGACCACGGGGTTTTTTCGGAGAGATCGCCGGTCTCAGGGTCTCCTATCTCCCGTGCGATATCATCGCGCGCTGCCAGGAACGATTCATCCAGTGACGGGCTCTGCAACCCCGTTTTTTGTGATTCGGTGTGTGACGTCTGCTTCATTTACCGCCTCCCTTTTGATTGCTGCTGCCTCGACTTCCTGGAACGGGGAATCCTCGGGCACCCCGCCTAGCAGCGGAGGTGCCCAACGCGCACCTATCGTCATATCCTCCGCGAATACAGTATCCGCGACGCGACTGAAAAACGCGGCGAACTCGGAATCCTCTGCGACCTCGGCATTTTCCAACCGCGGGTTCTCATTCATGTTCATGCTAGTCCGCACCACGACGTCCCATTGATCGTTTCGGATGATCATGAATTTCGCGTGCGTGCGAATGGCCCGAATGCAATCTGCCCCGAACAGCTGGCGCATGTGGTAGCAATATTCGGGCTGCCGGGTCTCGAACGACTGGTCCACAATCCATCGCATTGTCCTGATTTGCGATGACTCCAGGAGCTCCCGTGATCGTTGGAGGTGCGCGTCTGCTGCGGTCCATGTGGATATCGTCACGTCGGCGGGACCTGTCTGGTCTAGGATGGCCACGAGCAGGTCTATCAAGGAAAATTGACCATATGTCAAAATGAACACGTCTTGCCCGTGGGTGAGAGTGCCCAGCGCCTCGCGCGCGGAGAGCGTCTTTGCCGTGCGCACAGCGTGTCTGGATGGGCGACGGTAGGTTTTCGCTGTCGTCACGCGACCTCCCTCCGAGCCCCGGCCAAAGCCGGGGCGGTGTGTGTGTGTGTCTCAGTCTACCAGCGTCAACTCGACGGGCTCGCCGTCCAGCGCCCACACCCGGACGTCGCGCCCGTTGACCTTGACGATCTCCGACTTGACGCCCGTGGCTGCCTCGACTGCGGCGGCCACGGAGGAGCGGCGGCCCGCGTACTTGGCGCCGTACTTGCGGGCGTTGCCCTTGAGGTTCGCCCCGGAGAGTGTGCCGGGCTCGTGGCCGTGGTTCACGACGCGGATCGCGTAGTCCGAGATGTGCTTGATTCCGGCGTCCTTGATCTGCTGGCGGCTGATGTTGATGTTCTGCATGGTGTCCGTCCTTTCGGTGTGTCTTGGGGCGCGCTATTCGTTTGGTTATCGGTCGAATCTGCAGCTGCTGCAGTCGCTGCTTTTTTCAAATTCCTCGACGCTACCGCAACTGCATCCAGTCCATGTGCCGCGGCGCGAAGCGCTCGGCCTGGTCGACGCAGCACTGGCCGTGCGGCAGATTGCTACGCCGTTGCCTGTCCATACTATCGCGGACACCGTCGCCGTCCAGGTCTTGCCGGCGCGGGTCTGGATTGTCAGCAGGGAGCCGACCGTGATGGACTCATCAGCGCGCGCGCCCCATGTGCCGTCGCGGAGTTTCGCCGGGCTGGCTACGTTTGTCGTCTGCATGTTGTCTCCCTCGGTGCCCGTGTTGTTTGCGTTGTTCATGCCCTAAGAGTATACCCCGCCGCATACGGTGTCAAACACTTTCTTTCGGTGCCACGAAAATAGTTGGAAGGGCGCGGAATCAGGCGAGTTTTTCGGGGTCCTGAAGGATGGTCTCGGCAATGGCCGTGCGTAGGCTCCTCTCTGCGGACACGAGAGCAGCCACAATGTTCGGGTTTTTGAGCTTGCGCCAGGCTGTCTCTGCGTCCCGGGTCGTGGCCCAGGCGTCGAGGAGCAGCTTTCGAGCGCCCATCCGCAGGGCGTGTGGGGTCGGGCCGTGTCGGTCTGCCTCGGGTATGCTCATCACTCCCCTCTTTCCCGCTCCTCGACGCCCGCCAGGGCAAGCCGAGCGCGCCAGCTCACGGCCCGGCGCTTGATTCTGCGGGCGTAGCGGCGGGAGCGGTCCCCGCACACGTTGCCCGCGTTGTAGTGGCACAGCCAAGCGCTCCCGTAGCGCTCCCGCCAGCCTTGCACAGCCCTTAGACCAGAGGCGACGGGGTCGAGGCACCCCGCGCCGCCGCACCAGTGCTCGGGCATGACCTGGAGCGGGCCTACGGCACCCCTGGAGCTGACCACGTCGGCCCGCAGGTTGGATTCCTCGACGGCCAGCGCGACCATAAGCACGGGATCGACCCCGCCGTGTGCAGCCTTGCTCGCGACCTCGTGACAGGTAGCGTAGCGGGCGGGGGTGTCCCGGTCGGGGTAGGGCGCCGTTGCCAGGAGACACAGCGCGGCGATTATCTCAATGTGCATTTGCTCTCCGGTTCCCAGGGGATCAAGCCCCCCGCTTGGTCAAAGACGGGCGCCGCTCCCTTGTACCAGCGGCGCATGATGACTGCTTCGGCCTTGCTCGGAATGTCCGGGGTGTAGCGGCGCATCTCCCGGATCATGATCGCCTCCAACCGAACGGCGGCCCCCGCTGCCAGGGCCTCCGGGCTCTCCAGGATGATCTCGTCATGGACGAAAAGGACGGGCCGGCTCCCGTACAGCGGGCTCTCCTCGACGGTGTAGCACTCCCGGGATACCTCGTAGAGCGCCGCGCGGGCCCCGTCGGCAACAAGTCCCTGGAAGCGGCTGTTGCAGCCGTCGCAGAATCCGACCCCGCCGCGCACCCGTCCCGAGCGATGATGCACGAGCTGGAAAGAGCCGCCCGATTGGTTGACCAGCTCGCCCGTGCGCTGGAAGTAGGAGCCCATCTCAGGATAGCGATTGAGCCACGCGATTTTGAGATCCTTGGCCTTGCCCTCACTAAGGGTCAGGCCGTAGGTGGCGCGGGCAAAGTCGACGAACTTGGCAGCCCCGAGCCCGCCCGGGAATCCGAAGTTTGCGGCCTTGGCCAGCTGGCGCGCCGCCTTGACATCTGCATCCCCCTCCCCGTGACGTCTGACGGCGTCCTCGTAGTCAATCCCGAGGATGCCAGCGGCGGTCTCCAGGTGCAGCTCCCGGCCCGCTCGTAAGGCGTTGGCCATCGCGCTCGACCCGAACATGTCGAGGAGCACCTGAGCGAGACCGCACAGCTCCGCGGCGGAGTAGTCCGCGCCGACGTACACCCAACCCGCCCGCGGTACGTAGCACTCCCTCGCGAGGCCCTTGCGGGGTTGGTTCTGGACGTTGGGATTGCGGGCGCTCGTTCGGCCCGTGGAGACGAGGTAGTAGCGGGGATTGAGCGGGACCGTTGTACCCTTGCGCAATAGCGGCACGTAGGTATTGAGATTCTTCTGGTCTCCCGAGATGTCCGCCAGGGCTAGAAGCGTGGCGTCCCCGGACTGCTCCAGGGTGTCCGCGTCCATCTTGGGGCGGCCCGTGGGCGTGGTGGGAAGGGGGAGGCCCTGCGCGGCATATGCAGCCTCGACAAGGGCCCCGATCGCCTTTGCGTCTTTGCTCCCGTCGGGGCGTAGGACGCCCGCCGCGGTGAGCTGCGCAGCAACGCCGTCCACGTGCTCCCGTAGCCCCGCCTCGAAACGGTCAACCATGGCCTCGTCCGTGCGCAGCCCCCAGGCGCCCATCAGGTGCAGCGACCATGCAGAGGCGCACTGCGCAGCTAGATTGGGGAGGGCAAGGGCGGCGTGGGAGTCTGCCTGCTGCGAAAGGAATACCCTGCGCGTCAGGGTAGCATCCCCAAGGGCGTAGTCACGGGCAGCGGCGGGCCACTCGTCGAGGGGCACCCCGTCGAGCTCGTGATAGCGCAAGCGCCAGGCGTCGGCCCCCGCCTTTCCCTCTACCGACTCCCCAAATCGCGCTTGTACGATATCCGCGAGGCTGAAGCGGGAGCCTTTTTGCAGCCGGGGATCGAAGCGCAGCCAGTCGCGAGCGATGGCATACAGCGTCTCGAAGATCATCGTATCCCAGACACGCCCTTCGGTGTAGGCGCGGAACACGAGCGGGAACAGCTCGGGCAGCTCCTGGCACAACACGCCGAAATCATACGCGCTGTTCTGCCCCACGTAGTAGAGCTCGGGATCGGCCAGCCAGAGGGCGGCCTGTCGGAGAGCGTCCTGACGCCCGAGGAGCTGGGCCGGCTCATCGTCCAGCTGGTAGGACAGGCACACGAGCCGGGGGGCGAGCCTCCCGGGGGCGATCAGCCAGGTCTCTGCATCGAACGTCAGGACGGGCATTAGGTATCTCCTCCGTGGGCGGGCAACCACCCCGGGTCTCCCCGGGGCAGCTGCCGGCAGTTGGCAGACTACAGCGCGAGGGGGTTACCTCCCTCGGGCTGCGCGGGGGCAGCGGGCTGCGAAGGCGTGGCTTCGTCCTCGCGGTAGGTGATTTTAGTGAAGTCTCGCCCCTCGCGGGTCAAGGTTTTGCGAGCGGTGGCGCGAACCTTGAAGCCGGCGACGGGCTGCACCGGGCCGAGCTCCGGATTCTCGTTGCAGAGCTGCTGAACGACGGTCGCGTTCGTGATCCTGCTTTCGTCGATCGTCGGAACGAGCGCCATCACCATGCCCTTGATGTTGCTCGGGGCGGACTTCTGGGTCAGGTTGATGATGTGCGACACCGTCGCACCCGGGGCGTATGCCTTGTCCGGCCCGTCGAGGAGCTCCGCCTCGAGGATGACGAATTCCGTGATAAAGAAAATCACGCCCTGCTTCTGGGAGCTCGGGCGGATGACGCACTCCTTCACCTCGAGCCGGTACTCTCCCGGCTGGAACCACTGCCCCGACCCGTAGACCGGAGCGTTTTCGAGGCCCTGGAGCATGGCCATTGCCTGCGCAGTGGCCGTCTGCTGCTGCTGCGCGAGGAGCGTAGCGGCCTGATCTGCGGTGGGCTGAATGCCCTGCGCCGGCTGGCCGGCGGGGGCTGCGTTGGGCTGGGGGACGGCGAACGGATTGTCAGTCATGGTCCGATCCTTTCTGTTTTCGCACTGTTGCGCTTGCCGCTACTTGCGGCGCGTGTTGTCTGCGGCGTCAGACCCGACGGCCGTTACGGTCGCACGAGTCCGGGAACAACGCCTTAGCCTTGGCGCGGACGACCCGGCGGCGCTGCCTGTTCTTTCTCTTTCGCCAGTCCCTGTATTCCTCCATCTGAAGGAACATCGCGTCTCGCCCCTTGCGTGCCTCTGCCCGCTGATCCGCGCGCCTCTCGTTCTCTGCCTTGTTTTCGGCCGCGTCCCGCATTTTCTGTCTCCTCAGAGCGTGAAGCCGTCAAAGTCGGCATACCGCAGCTTTTGCGCATTGCCTGTGACGGTCTCAATGTATTTGGCATCTTCGATCGCCCCGGTCATCGCGTCCACGAAGCACGGGGCGTGCTGGTAGATGTAGCACTCGACCTCGTCGGCCTGCTGTCCCTGCCTGTGCAGCCGGCCTAGCAGCTGCTCCCAGGTCTTACCGCTCGACGGCGGGCTGAGTACCAGCATCGTATCCCAGGATTGTAGGTCCTTTCCTGTCCCGTGTGCCTGAATGCTCATGGCGCAGGTGTGCGCTCGATTGGACACCTCTTCCCCCGACCCGTAGACCTTCATGCCCGCGTCTCGTAGGGCTTCCTCGACGGCAAGCGAGTCGTACCAGACGATCGCCGGGCGCTTGCTTGCCCGCGCCCAGGCCACCGCGTGCCGGATAAGGAAGGGGTCTAACCACACCGGCTCGACGGGCGGGGCCGGTTTGTCTTTTTGTCCCTTCCAGCGCGCCCAGGCGCTGTGCAGCGCCCCGCCGCGGCCGGCGGAGATCTCCCGCTCGACACGATTGGAGACGAGCAAGGGAGAGTCGTAGCCCTCCTCTGATCGCTGCTCTAGCTCGGCCCGGACGTTTCGCCCCCACCCCCGGCGGGCATCGAGCCACGCCGTATCAGGCACTCCGGGCCACACCCAGCGATAGTAGAAGCCCTGCGCGATGTAGCGCTTGACGCGCCAGGCGGTCGCATCGTCTGGGATAGGCTCCCCCCCGGGGTCCTCCCCCATGACGAGCACGCCTTGGAGACCCTGCTCTACTGACGCAGGGAGGGGCAGCGTGAGCGCACGCAGCCGTAAGGAACACCCGATCGATCCTTCGGCCGTCGTCACGACCCCCGGGGCCGTAGAAAGCCGCTCGCGGAATGCCTCGCGGGCCGCCTGTGCGCGCTGCTCTCCGTACATGCCGAAGCCGGAGCGTCCGGTGTAACGCTGAAACAGCGGCTCTAGTGTGGCCCAGTGTTGCGGCCCGGGGCGGCCCTTGACGTCGAGGCATTCGCTCCAGGCCTCAAGATGGCCCTTGTCCCGGGGTATCGGGCTGCGCTCCCGCAGTGCCATTGCCGCGATATGGCTGAAATCCTTGAGGCTCTTGGCGGTCATCGTTCCGGAAAGCGCCACAAAGGCGATCCCCGGATGCGCGGTCAGGAAGCGGATCACGCGCTTGGTCCTGGCGCTCTCGTGCCGCTTGATTCGATGGGCCTCGTCGGCCACGAGGACAATATCAGAATCCGCCAGCCCCTCGATGTAGCCCTCGAGCATCCGCGTCCCCTCCGGCCTCGATAGTGTGGCGTAGGACAGAACGTGTGTGGGCGGGATGCGGAAGTGTGCGCGGGCCTCTGCCAGTGTCCGGCGCAGCTGAGAAACGGTCGAGGCCGGAGCCAGGACGATTGCGAGGCGGGCTCCTAGCACCGTCCCCGCGAGTAGGGAGATCAGGCTCTTTCCATGCCCGACCCCGATCACACCCAGAAGCCCCCGATTGCGTGCGATGGTGACGAGGGCCTGATTCTGCACCGGACGCAGGGAAATGCTCCCGCCCGGGAGCCGCAGCTGAGACGTTAGGTCAATGTCCGTGGGCGGCTCATCGGGGAGATTCAGGATCCGCATGGTCTCGGTCTCCGGGGGCACCTCCCGCCGCACCTGCCGGCGCTTCTGCACCGCGTCGAGGAAGGAAGCGGGCGCAGGGGCGGGCACGGTCGCGGGGACCTGTGCCGGCGGGTGTATCCCCTGTGCCTGCGCTCTGGCTAGCAGCGCCTCTCGGAAGAGATCCGTCATTCTCGATTCATCCAAGCGGCAAGCGCCGCGCAGCACAGCCAGAGCACGACCAATGCCAGCCACAGATCCCCGCTCATTTGGGAGCCTTGACGCGTTTTCGTAGCCGCGCCACCTCCAACTCCGCCACCCGTGCGCGCTCGACGGCGGTCAGGTATTCGGCCTCGCCCACGGTTGGGGTCGGCTCGGCCCCGTCCCCCGCCAACACCCCCCATCGCGCGATGGCCTTTGCCGCGGCCCGTCTCAGCATCCGTAACTTGTCAATCGTCTTCTCGGTCCCGACAGGGTGCGCGAGCAGGTGCCCGTAACAAGCACAAATTTCCGCAGCGTGCAGAAGGTCCGCGCGAGACGGCTGCCCGTGCCTCAGTACGTGCTCTGTGTCGTAAGCACACCGCAGAGTCGGCCATAACGTGCCGTCCGCAAGTCGCATTCTCATTCTGGCACCTCCCCCGCCATCTCCCGTGGATAGTGGTCACACAGGGTGTCGTATTTGCTAGACATTGGGGGCCTCCTTGTCGGCGCGCATCTCCGTGACCCATGCCGGCTCATCCGAGTTCGCCAGCCGCAGCGACTCCAGAATCAGGCGCTCGGTCGAAGACCAGCACTTGCGACGGAGCAGGCGCGGGAGCTCGGGCAGGACGAGCGCAACGATCTCGTCGTAGCAGCCGCTGCCAAGGTCGAGACCGAGGCGCTCCTGCCAGTGCGCGCGCTGCCACTCCTGGGGGAGGATGCGGCGGTGGAAGAACCGGCCCGTGACGTTGGGTGTGGATGCGTGCGACCAGAGTAGGTCGCCGGAAACTGCGCAATCGCCCCTGCAGGAGAGGTCGCCCCTGCAGGAGAGGTCGCCCCCGCAGTAGAGGTCGCCCCTGCAGGAGAGGTCGCCCCCGCAGGAGAGGTCGCCCCAGCAGGAGAGGTCGCCCCAGCAGGAGAGGTAGCCCCAGCAGGAGAGGTCGCCCCAGCAGGAGAGGTCGCCCCAGCAGGAGAGGTCGCCCATCGTGCGGAGTCCTGAGATGTGCCCGCCCGCTCCGATCCACGGCACGTCACACTCAATCCGCAGGTCGCCGTCGATACGGATGACTCCGCCGGCGTCACGCAACGCGAGCAGGGCTTTTGTGCTTTTGATCGTCGTCAGCACGATTCCCCCAACAGCCCAGCGGACCCGCCCGCGAGCCAGTTCAAGTCACAGTTTCCAGCCACGCCCGGCACCTTCGCCGTGTGCGTGTGCTGCCACAGCGTCCACTCGTCCCAGGGGTCAACCGGGCCGGGGTCCGGGTTTGTTTGGCCGTAGCGGGGGGCCCAGCGCCAACAGTTGCGCGCGAGGGCCACAACCATTGCAGGGTCGAAGTGGTGCTTGACCATCGACTGGCCCGTGTAAAGCCCGCACAGCGAGCCCCACCATTCCTCGATCTCGTAAAGGAACGCCGCGCACCACACGGTCAACGCGAGCGGGTTCCCAAACTTGCGATCTTCCATATCGAGCACGGGGGGGAGGTCGAGCGCCGGCCCGCGTCGGAGCGTGCGCAGGAAGTAGTCTGCCTCTTCGACCGCCGAGTTCTTGCCGGGGTTGGCGAAGTGGTACGCGCCCAACGCGAGGCCCGCGGCGTGTGCCCGTTCGGCGTTGCGCAGGTACCAATCTGTGTGCTTGTAAGAACTCCCCTGCGTGGCCTTGAGGTAGACGAAGGAGCAGCCCGCGTTCTTGAGTTGCTTGTAGTTGACGTCGTCGCCCTGCCAGTGGCTCAGGTCCACGCCCCACAGCACGGGGATTCCCAGTGCCGCTAGGGTGATGGGGCCGGCTATGCCGTCGGGTTCCAAGTCGTGATCGTTCTGGCACGCGACGACGTGCAGCCACGTATCCATTCCAAAGCGACCGTCTGCGATGATGCGCAGCGTGCGTTGCAGCCGTGCCACCTCTTGGCCGTGGTTGCCCTGGCGCAGGGTGTAGGGTGCGAGGGTCATGGGGTGGCCTCCGTGGCGATTCGGTTGTCAGGCCGCACAAGAGACAACAGGCCAGACACAACACCAACTAGCGCCGCCAGCTCATCGTGGCAGGCTTCGCACGTCCCGCCGTCCACGAGACGATCGTTATCTGGATACTCGACGCCGCATTTGCAGCACGACCAGAAGCCGAACCCTTCGCGGATGTCGTAGCCAACTCCGTGTTCAAGGTACTGCACACACGCCCCGGCAAGGTGCGCGATGGCAATGTCAATGGGGTTGGTCGGGCGGTCCATGCGGACGCCGCTTCCGCGCCCCGCGCCGATGTCGGCATAGCCTCTGTAAATCGTCGTGCTCATCTCCCCACCCCATCCAGCCCAGCCAGAAAGCCATGCCCGCTCCACTCGTGCCGCCACCCGTCTGGGGTCAGGGTTGTTTGGTCGTAGGGGCTCATGGCGTCACCCTCTCTCCCGTCATCTCCCGCGGATAGTGGTCACATAGGACCGCCCAGAGCCGGAGCAAGGCGTCAAGCTGCAGGTCTACAGCCCCACGCTTGCCCCCGACCGCTGCGCAGCCGTACAGCCCCCACAGTGTCCGCTCTTGGGCCTCGTGCCAGCGCTCTTTCGCAAGAGCAAACTGCACCCGTGTGAGCGGGAGCAAGCACAGCAACCCTAGCCCCTGCGTCTCGTCGAGGGCCCTGCCCCTGGTGGCCGTGACGCGGTTGGTCCACCATGTGGTGATTTCCGACAGCGTCTCACGCCGGGCAAGCGCCTCTGTGATTCCTGCCCAGGCGTTTGGGGTGTGCCGGGCGCCGGTCCATGCGTGGCGGGGATCGAAGGCCATCGCCTCCGTATCCAGAGCCTCGATGCCAAAGGCTACCCCGAGGCTCACCCGCTGATCGTATCCGTTGCGGATGCCCACGCACAGCCCCACGCCCTCGGGCAACCGGGCGTCGCGGAAGGTGAGCGTCCCGAAAAAGCGCTGATCGTTGGCCGAGAGACAGTAGCGCTCCCGATAGGGGCCTTTGCCGAGCGTCGCGCGCATCCGCTCCGCCACATAGTCCGCGAGCTGCGCATGGGCGACCGGCAGATACCGCCTCGTTCGGTGCGGCGGGGCCACCGATCGGAGCTCCGCCCGGGTGACGTCCCGGGAGCCCCGGGTATCTAGGGTCAGCATGTCCCCTCCAGCATCTCGCGTAGGTGGGCGGCCTGCCACGCGCGCTCGGCGGACCCGGCGGCGGACCCGGCGGCGGACCAGGCGGCGTCCGCGGCGGCGTCCGCGGCGGCGGCCCCGGCGGCGTCCGCGGCGGCGGACCAGGCGGCCCTGGCGGCCCATGCGGCCCTGGCGGCCCCGGCGGTCCATGCGGCGGCCCTGGCGGCCCATGCGGCGGCCCCGGCGGTCCATGCGGCGGCCCCGGCGGTCCATGCGGCGGCCCATGCGGCGGACAACTCATCGACGGTAGCCTCTCCAGCGGCGTAACGACGAGACACGGAGACGGCGTCCCATGACGCCTTTGCGGGCTCGCGGCCCGCCTCGCGCTCTCGGAAAAGAGCACGCTCCGCACAGTCGCAGGCGAACATCCTCGCGATTCGGTTGCGCTCCTCGGCGGGCTCTGCTGCGCACAGTGCCCACAGCGCGTCATCGAGCCCGTTGGCGTCGAGGATTTGCACGAGCGCGATCGGCGTGTCATCGCCGTACTTGCGCACCCCGCCGAGCTTGCGGGACAAGTGGCGGTATCGCGACTCGCAGGCGTCGTGCTTGCGGAGTCTCTGGAACGTCGTCGTCAGCATTCTCCGCCCCCTATCCGATCCGCGTGATGACGTGCGCATAGAGCGGCGTCAGGGCTTCGGCCAGCGCATCTCCGGCGGGGTGCCGGGGGTCAATGACGAGGTCCGGCAGGACGTCCGGGCATTTCTGAACGGCCAGCAAGAGCGCCGCGACCGCTTGGCGGACACCCTTGCCGTATTCGAGGAGCTGCACGAACGGCACCCCGTTGGCCTGGGCGACGACGTCGAAATACGGCGCCATCAGCACATCAGCCAGGACCGGCGGGACACTGCCCCGGACCGGGTAGCAGCCGATGTAGAGGGTGGGGCCTTCTTTCTGCGGGCGGACGTGTATCGTCTCCCCCTCGGGGATCTCGTACGACACGGATACCTCTGGCTCCTCGTCGGCGGGTGCGGGCTCCTCGTCGGAGATCACGGCCCCCGCCCCGGCAAAGGGGTCTGCCTCGGGTGCGGGCTCCTCGTCGGAGATCACGGCCCCCGCCCCGGCAAAGGGGTCTGCCTCGGGTGCGGGCTCCTCGACGGGCGTGGGCTCCGGGAGTACCCCGCTCACCGCAGCCGCGATGATGGCAGGGTCAAGGATCGCGCCGTGGTTGCTGGCCCAGGTCTCGACCGTGGGGCGCAGGGGCTGCGCGGGAACGAGAGCGATGACCTGCAGAGCGTCCCCGCTCCACAAACGGGCGACGGGCTGCCCGAGGTTGTCTTTCTCGCCCGTCAGCTCGACGAGGTGGCCTTGTGATGTGCGGTAGCAGCCGGCGATGGCATCCGCCGCGATCTGCTCTGCGCCGAAACGCTTGTCGAGGCCCAGGACAGGGGTCATGTCGATTGTCTGTACGGATGGCGCAGGGGCGGCGGGATCTCTGAGGGGGTCGGGGACGTCCGGCGCAGGGGCCGGCTCCCGACCCGCCGCGATGTCTTGGACGATCTCCTCGAGGAGAATGGCATCCGTGACGATGTCCCGCTTGAGCACGGCCGCCTTGCCTGCGTCGGGGCAACCCGCCTCAAACCATGCCCGCATCCCCAGGCTTGTGCGGGCTTGCCACGCTTCCCGCTCGGAGGACGTCAGCTCGGTAAGCTCTGCCTTGTATTCCTGCAACACACGGGTCGCGTTCATGCCGCGCACCCGCTCGCCGTTCTTGAGGAATGGGCCCTTGCCCTTGTTTTTCACGGGAGCGGTCTCGACGGTCACCACGGCATCCGCGGGGGTGCCGTCGGGCGGATTGACGGTCGGGGTGCCGGGTCGCACGCCATCCTGCTCTACCCCAATCTTGCCCGGGGCGGCCCCGAACACGAAGTAGAGACCGACCTTGTCGGGCGCCGTGGCGCAGGAGCCGAGGAATGCCTGATGGCAGGCGTCATCCTTCAGGCCGAAGAAGACCACGGGGCCCGCAGTGGGGACCGCTACGGCTCCTTCTTCCGTGATGGATGCCCGCCCAGGGCCGTCCATCCAAGGGCCGTCCCCCTGGCGATCGAACACGGGGATATCCACCATGGCCTGCTTGACCGGACCGCATCCGTACAGGCGCACCCCGCGCCCCGTGGCGGCGAGGATAGCGCGCGAGCACTCTGCGTATACGGTCGGGTCGCTGTCCGCGGCAGGCACCGCAGGGGCTACCGGGGTTGGGGTGCCGCCGAACAGGCTAGCCACGCTCTTGGTCGTATCGTCCACGTTTCCTCCAAAAAGGCCCCCGAGGAAGCCCCCTAATTGCTTGCCGACGAGTAGACACCGGCCCTTGTGCGGGCACCCTCGGTATCGGTCGCAAGCGGTTGTTTTGTATGGTACTTCCCGCACGTCCATGACGGCGTATTTGGCCATCTCGTGGGACGTCTCTGTCACTACTTTCTCGTAATACTCTGCAATCCAGTCAGGCGACAGGGCCACCTCCCGGACGGTCGTTTCCGGGCGTCCTGACGTGCGGGCGTAAACGTGCCGGAATGTCACGCCCTCGCCCGGGTAGCGGCGCAGGTACTCCGCGCCGTAGACAAGCGCCTGGGCATCCGTGGCTAGCTCTTCAGGGGCCCGGCACCATTTGAAATCTGACGTCGTTTTGTGGTCCGTCACCCTGCGATGGCCCGATGTTGGGGCTTCGATTAGGTCGATGTACCCGATCAAAGGAACGGGCAGTCCCTCAGTCTGGTCTACTCGAGATTCGACGAGATCACGCGGCACGCTTCCGGGGGCCGGCAGGTGCTCCAGGGTAGCAACAGCGATCGGGTCCTCTGGGATGGTGCCGTCTATCAGATAGCGCTCCCACGCCTTGTGCAGCCGCGAGCCGCGGAGCATGGCTTCAGTCGGCGGCTCTCGGAAGCCCGCGATCTTCTCCCACCACCATTGGGTCGGGCAGGCAAGGTACTTCGTGATCTGAGAGGCAGACACGTTGCGCCAGGGCTTCTGTGGCGTGGTAGGGAGGGGGCTCACTTGTCCCCCTCGCGCTCTCTGCGGATTGTCTCTTTTGCGATCATGGCGTCGAAAGCTGACACCCTGCCCGCTGCCAGATTGTAGACAAACCGCCCCAAAGAGACGGCAGCCTTTTGCGCGGGCAGATCCTCCTCGGGGCAGACGATCAACGTGCCTCGGAAGAGCACCACGGCAACGCCCTGCATCCGGGTCATGACCGAGTCGAGCCCCGGGGTATCCAGCGAGCAACCCTCGCACTCGTATTGCCTCTGTCGCGGCGGTTGTTTGCTCACTTGCAGCTCTCCTCGGCGTATCGACGAGCCACAGCGACCGCAGCCTCCATCATCGTCACGAGCTCCAGGATGTTCTCCACGAGATCATCAGGCAGCTCACAGAGCGCATTGGCTTCCTCGTCGGCCCGCTTCTTACCCTCGGCCGCGTCGATACCACCCTCTACGAGACTGCCCACGAAGCGATCCAGCTCCCACACAGCCGCGTCGAGCTTCTGCAATCGCTCGCACTCATAGGGGTCGATCTCGGCCCCTTCCAGCTCGCGGGCCTGCTCTGTCATCTCCCAGAAATCCATCGCGGCTTTGTTGCTCGCGTACTTCAGCCGGCGGTGCATCGCATCGAGCCGTTCGGATAGCCTCTCCTCTGCCATCTTGTCCCCCTTGCGCCGCGGCGCCTGCTGTCGGTTTCTAAGGGGAACGCTACACCCGCCAAAAACGGCTGTCAAGATAAAAACCACCGTCCCGACGGAAATAAGAGTGTAAATGTTTCTTGACGCTTGCCGGGGCTGTCCGGTACCTTGCCCAGCGGAGGACATCCCCATGAAACAGACGATATCCGCCGTCCCTTTCGGCGCCTGGCTTGCCGCTTCGAGCTGGGATAAAGCGGCCCTTGCCCGAGAGCTGGGCGTCTCGAGACAGACCGTGTTCTCCTGGGCGACAGGCCGGCACACCCCGCGCGACCCGCTCATCAGAATACGAATCGCGGACCTATCGAGCGGCGCGGTCAACGCCCGATCGTGGGTACGGACAGGGGGCCGGTCGTGATTGTCGGCTCTGTATGTAGTGGCGTGGGAACGTGCGCGCTCGCTTCCCCGCCCGGCTGGGAGCACGCATGGTTCAGCGAGATCGCCCCGTTCCCGTCCGCGATTCTGGCACACCGATTCCCGGACGTGCCGAACGTCGGGGACATGACGGAGATTAAAGCCGATGCAGGACCAGTTGACATTCTCGTTGGGGGCACGCCCTGCCAAAGCTTCTCCGTCGCAGGACTCAGAGCTGGACTTGCTGACCCGCGCGGCAACCTCATGCTCGTCTTCCTTCGCTTGGCTAAGACGCTACAGGCCCGCTGGCTGGTCTGGGAAAACGTCCCCGGTGTCCTGTCGAGCAACGAAGGACGGGACTTTGGAGCCTTCCTCGGGGCGCTGGGGCAACTCGGGTACGGGTGGTCCTACCGGGTCCTGGACGCTAAAAACTTTGGAGTCCCCCAGCGTCGTCGTCGGGTCTTCGTTGTCGCTCATCTTGGAGACAGCGCCGGTCCCGCCTCGGTACTATTTGAGCCAGAGGGCGTGCGCGGGGATTCTTCGGCGTGCGGAGAGAAGGGGGAAGACTCTTCCGGATTCGCTGGAGAAGGCGCTGAAAGAGACGGCGGGCAAGTATTCAGGATGCGTGCGTTCGGAGACTACAGCGACGACGGGAAATGCGGAGCAGTGAAGGCGCGCGACTTCAAAGACGCAACGGATTTGGTCTGCGTCACCGGAGCCCAGACGCACGCGATGGATACGGCGCACGGCGCAACCGAAGACGGGACCGGACGCGGGACGCCGATCATTGCCGACACGATCACGTCCTGTTTCCACAAGCACCACGGGGCGAGCGGTGGCAAGGACAGCCTGCCGCGCAACCACATCGTCAACGGTTCAGGCGTCCGTCGCTTGACCGCGAAGGAATGCGAACGCCTACAGGGACTCCCCGACGACTGGACGCAGATCCCGTACCGCAGCAAGCCCGCGGACAAGTGCCCCGATGGACCGCGATACAAGGCGATCGGCAACGGATGGGCGCTTCCTGTCGCGGCGTGGGTGTTCGCACGGCTTGACAGAATTGACGCAATGCCGAAAGGGGGCCGATCGTGACCGAAGCACGCATCACGATCTGGCCACACGCCCGCATCAGAGGATGGGACGGCCAAGGGGACATCCGCGCCCCCGAGCTGCAGTCCTGCCCGTCTGTGCCGCTGGCCGTGGCCCTGGAGCACGAGCACGCCACGGACGCCCACTTTGTGCCCTACTACCTGCCCGGCCACGAGCAGATCCCAAGGATGAAAAAGGCTGCCCTTGCTGCTCTCAAGCTTCAGGGGCCCGCCCTGCGCTTCACCATCCTACCTATCGACGTCGACTGCCCCGAGGCCCATCGGGAGAACGCTCCCGCTCCCGCCCCCTGGCGTGAGGCACAGGCCCGGCTCCGTGACGATCTGCCCGAGGATCTGTGGGAGGGAATGGGCTGGTACGAGACCCGCGGGGGCTATCGGCTGCTTTGGCAGCTCCCCGAAGAGCTCGACGCAGATCAATACATTACATGGGTGGCCGGGATGCGCGCCGATCTGGCCGAGCATGGCATCGAGGCAGACAAGCTGCGTGACTGGGGCCGCTGCTACCGTCTCCCTCGGGTCAACAGGGGAGGGGAGCGCCAGGACTACCCCCTCGACCTGTCGGGGCTTGCAGAGCCGATGCAGTGGCGCCCCCGGACATCTATTGCCTGTGCCCCGGCAGACCCGGTCACCATGCAGGCGATGGAAGCGCTCGATGGGCTGGAGAAGGTCCGCACGCAGCCTTTCGAGCTGCCCACCGTCATCGGGTCGGGTGACCGCAACCGACTGCTTACGTCCTACGCAGGCAAGCTCCGATATGCGGGCGCGGGGGAAGGGGAGATGCTCGAGTCTCTCCGATCCATCAATCAAGCGCGCTGTCGGCCCCCCTGCGACGACGAGGAGCTCGTACACATTGCCCATTCCGTCGCAGGCTACGAGCCCGGGCAAGCCATCCTCGACACACAGGCTGCCACGCAGGCAGCGGCCGACGCAGGAGTCGAGACGAGCCCCAACAGCTTCAGTTTCAAGACCGCCTCCGACCCCGAGATCATGGAAAAGACGATCGCGGTGCTCGAGGAGCAGGCCGGCGGCTCGGTCATTGCCGATCGGGGGCACCTGTGGCGCTACTGCGACCCCGA